>ENA-OQBD01001411-OQBD01001411.1-human-gut-metagenome-genome-assembly--contig:-NODE-1411-length-11190-cov-1.852210_pt1 | contig 11190 bp, 11 predicted proteins | sample MGYA00242742_ERZ504543 | MGnify/ENA primary metagenome ERZ504543 (study PRJEB26092, sample SAMD00036239) | human gut metagenome | host: Homo sapiens | study: EMG produced TPA metagenomics assembly of... | reverse complement strand
AAGGGAATCGGCATTGGTTTGCCGGGACCTGTTTTAGATGACGGAACTGTATTACAGTGTGTTAACTTAGGTTGGGGTAAGTTTAATGTATCAGAAAAAATGTCTGAAATGTTCCACGGAATAGAGGTTAAGGCAGGCAATGATGCCAACGTTGCAGCTCTTGGTGAAGCGTGGAAAGGTGGCGGAAAGGATTTTGATGATATCGTTATGGTTACACTTGGAACAGGTGTAGGCGGAGGTGTTATTTTAGAAGGAAAAATTCTTACAGGACATAACGGTGCAGCAGGCGAAATCGGTCACATGCATGTTGAAGATGGTGAAGAACTTAACTGTAACTGCGGCGGTTGCGGATGCCTTGAACAGTATGCATCAGCTACAGGTGTAGTGAGACTTGCAAACAGATATATTGCAAAGAATAGTGAATCAACTAAGATGACAGAATTTGGTGAAGACATTACAGCAAAAGATGTTTTCGACTTGGCAAAAGAAGGAGATAAGGGTGCTGTAGCTGTTGTTGAACAGATGAGTACATATCTAGGAAAAGCCATGGCAAGTATTGCAACAGTAGTAAACCCACAGGCATTTATTATTGGCGGTGGTGTAAGTAAGGCAGGCCCAGTATCTTATTGATGCCATTGCAGATGTTTATGTTAAATATGCTTTCCCCAGCTTGTAGAGAAGCAAAAATTGCTCTTGCAGAATTAGGAAATGATGCAGGAATTTATGGTGCGGCAGCACTTATAGTATAAAAAGTAACTAGAGGTTTTAGGAGGATTCAATGGATAACGCATTCATAGAAAAGATTAAAGAAGTAGTTGGAGAAAAATATGTAAAAGAGAATGAGAGCATGGCATCTCATTGTACTTTCAGATGTGGAGGAAACGCTGAATTATTCGTAATTCCGGGCAGTATTGATGAGTTAACACAGGTTGTAGCACTTTGTAGAGGGAATGATGTGGAATTTCTTGTTATAGGAAACGGAAGCAATCTTTTAGTTAAAGATGAAGGCTACAAAGGTGTAATAATCGAAGTTAATTCAAGAATAAGTTTTATTGATGTTATTGGTGAAGATATTGTAGCCGACGCAGGTGCAAAGCTTTCAGCAGTGGCAGTTACTGCAATGGAGAACGACCTAGGTGGTTTTGAGTTTGCTCACGGTATTCCGGGCAACATTGGTGGTGCCGTAATGATGAATGCAGGTGCTTATGGTGGAGAAATGAAACAGGTTCTTAAATGGGTTAAGGTACTTGATAATGAAGGAAACATTATTACACTTAATGCATCTGAGCTTGAAATGGGGATACAGAACAAGCATTATTGAGAAGAAAGGTTATATTGTTCTTCAGGCAAGAATTGGTCTTAACATTGAATTCTCAGAGGATATTGGTTTGATTATGCAGATGTTTATGCAGAAGAGAAGAGCAAGTCAGCCACTTGAATATCCAAGCGCAGGAAGTACTTTCAAGAGACCTGAAGGATATTTTGCAGGTAAATTAATTGACGATGCAGGGCTTAGAGGATACAGAGTTGGTGGAGCAATGGTATCAGAAAAGCATTGTGGTTTTGTAATTAATTACGATAATGCCACAGCAACAGATGTTATTAATCTTATTAAGGATGTACAGGCTAAAGTTAAAGAGAAGTTCAATGTACAGTTAGAACCTGAAGTTAGAATTATCTAAAAGTCTAAGTATGAGGGAGTACAAATGCGATTAGTAATAGTAACAGGTATCTCAGGGGCAGGCAAAGTAACTGCCCTTAAGATTTTTGAGGATAACGGGTATTATTGCGTAGATAATCTGCCAATAGATTTAATTGAAAGTTTTGCAGATATTCTTTTTGGACAGACTAATGAAAAGAATAAAGTTGCAATTGGAGTAGACATCAGAAGCGGAAAAAATCTTGAGAAGATGTCAGAAGTTCTTAAGAATATGAAAGCAAAAGAACAGAATTATGAGATTTTGTTCTTAGACTGCAACAATAATACTTTAATAAAGAGATTTAAAGAAACACGAAGAAGTCATCCAATGGGTGACAGAGATAGTGTTGAAAATGAAATTAATGAAGAGAGGGCAAAGCTGGAATTTTTAAGAGAACAGGCTGATTATATAATCGACACCAGCAATCTTCTCGTAAAAGAACTAAGAGGAGAAATAGAAAAGATATTTGTTTTAAACAGAGATTACAGAAATCATTTTTGTTACAATAATGTCTTTGGTTTCAAGCACGGTGTTCCGGCAGATTGTGATTGGTATTTGATGTAAGATTTCTTCCAAATCCATATTATGTGCCTGAGCTGAAACACAAAACAGGTAATCAGAAGGAAGTACAGGATTATGTTTTGAACTCGCCTGTGTCACACGAATTTCTTAATAAATTAGTAGATATGATTAAATTTCTTATTCCAAACTATATTGAAGAGGGAAAGAATCAGTTGGTTATAGGAATTGGTTGTACAGGTGGTCATCACAGATCAGTAACAATAGCTAATGAATTATATAATCAATTAAATAGTTCAGATGCTTCTTATGGAATCAGATTATCTCATAGAGACATAGACAGATAGTAGAAATAGTAGGAAGTGGCATGAGTTTTTCAAGTAAGGTTAAAAAGGAATTAGCAGGTCATATCAGTAATGCAACACATTGTCGAATAGCAGAAATTGCAGCTATTATTTCTATGTGCGGAAGTGTACTGATAGACGTTGATGAAAAGTATTCCATAAGAGTCAGAACTGAAACCGATTCAACGGCAGAAAAGTTTAAGACTTTGGTGTGGAAAACATTTCATATAGATGCAAAAATTGTTGTAAAAAAGAATGCATATTCAAAAAATGCGGAGACATATACTATTACCATAAAAGATCACAATCAGGCAATGAAAGTCTTAGAGGCAACTAAATTAATTGATGATCAGGGGCAGATAGGAGAGAATCTTTCAGTGACCAATAATGTTGTTATAATGAAAGATTGTTGCAAGAGAGCCTTTATAAGAGGGGCATTTATGGCAGCAGGTTCGATAAGTGATCCTAACAGCTCTTATCACTTTGAAATTAAGTGTAATAACGAAAAAAAGGCTGAGCAATTAATAAAATTACTAAATAAATTTAATATTGAGGCAAAAACAGTTGCAAGAAAAGGTCATTTTGTGGTATATATCAAGGAAGGCGAAGGAATAGTTGATGTTTTAAATGTAATGGAGGCTCCGGTAGCTTTAATGGAAATGGAGAATGTCCGAATCCTAAAAGGCATGAGCAACTATTACAATAGGCAGGTTAATTGTGAGACTGCCAACATTAAGAAGACAGTAACAACTGCATGCAGACAGATAGATGATATTAATTATATCATTGAAAATGAGGGCTTAGAATATTTGCCTGACAAGTTACAGGATATAGCAACATTGCGAGTTGAAAATCCTGACGCTTCGTTGCAGGAGTTAGGTCAGATGCTTGAACCGCAATTAGGAAAATCAGGGGTTAATCACAGATTGAGAAAGATTTGCCAGATTGCAGAGGAAATAAGGGGAATCCCCAAGGAGGAAAGGTTATAATGATAACAAAGGATGTAACAATTGATATTAAGCAGGCTACAGATGCAAGTCCAGTGGCAAAATGCGTACAGTTAGCTAGTCAGTTCAAGAGTAAAATATATATTGAAAATGGAGCTACAAAAGTTAATGCTAAGTCAATCATGGGAATGATGGCATTAGGAATTCTTTCAGGAGAAGAAGTAAAAGTATCTGCTGAAGGAGACGACGAGCAGAATGCAATTGATACAATGGTAAATTACTTAACAGCTAATTAATCGAAAATAGCATGAAATAAAAATCCTTTCTGTCGGTGACGGAAGGGATTTTTTTGTGGTGATTACGTGTTGTAAATATAAAGCTTGTCCACATTCAAACTTATACATATCTGCCCACGGAAACATATTCCAAGCTTTATAGTATAAATTCAAAGGCAATTAAACCCGGTAATTCCCCATAAGTCTTTGCTCTTAATTCCAATATATAGTATAATTATTTAGTTAGCAGTAAGGTTAATGAGAAGAATATAAAAGAATTAAAGAGTAACATAAAAGTAGACTATAAAAAGAAGAATAACAGTGAACATATATTATACAAAAAGAAAGGAACAGCTTATGAAACTTATATCATGGAATGTTAATGGAATCCGTGCCTGTGTTACAAAAGGGCTTTATGGATTTCTTTAATGAAATAGACGCGGATATTTTTTGTATACAGGAATCAAAGATGCAGGAAGGACAGCTTGAACTTGAAATGCCGGGATATTATCAGTATTGGAATTATGCTGAAAAGAAGGGATATTCAGGAACAGCGATTTTTACAAAGAAAGAGCCAATGGATGTGAAGTATGGCATTGGCATAGAGGAACACGACCACGAGGGAAGAGTTATAACGTTGGAGTTTGAAGATTTCTATATGGTTACATGCTATACGCCAAATTCACAGAACGAACTTAAAAGACTGGATTACAGAATGCAGTGGGAAGATGATTTTAAGGCATATCTTAAGAAGCTTGAAGAATCTAAACCGGTAGTTTTATGTGGTGATTTGAATGTGGCACATAAGGAAATAGATTTGAAAAATCCTAAGACTAACAGAAAGAATGCAGGCTTTACAGATGAAGAACGTGAAAAGATGACTAAGCTTTTAGATGACGGATTCATAGATACATTTAGATATTTCTATCCTGATTTGGAAGGAAAATATAGTTGGTGGTCATATAGATTTAAAGCCAGAGAGAAGAACGCAGGTTGGCGTATTGACTATTTTATTGTATCGGAAGCATTAAAGGACAAGCTTGAAGGGGCTGACATTCACACAGAAATATTTGGCTCAGACCACTGCCCAATTGAACTTGACTTGAATATATAAAGACAAAATAACAATTAAACAGGTGATTATATATGAATTTTGCACATTTACATGTCCATACAGAATACAGTCTGTTGGATGGCTCAAGTAAAATTAAAGAAATTACAAAAAGAGCCAAAGAGCTTGGAATGAACAGCCTTGCCATAACAGACCACGGTGTTATGTATGGATGCATAGATTTTTACAGGGCAGCACTTGAAAATGGAATAAAGCCTATTATCGGATGTGAAGTGTATGTGGCACCGGGTTCACGTTTCGAAAAAGAAGCAGGGGACAACGAAGACAGATATTATCATTTGATTTTGTTGGCAGAAAATAATGAAGGATATGCAAACCTTTGCAAAATAGTTTCAAAAGGATTTGTGGAAGGATTCTATTACAAACCACGAGTTGACTATGAAGTATTGGAAAAATACCACGAAGGAATTATTTGCCTAAGCGCCTGTCTTGCAGGAGAAGTACAGAAGTATCTGGCAAGAGGGGAATACGAAAAGGGAAAAGAAGCTGCCTTAAAATATGAGAAAATATTTGGAAAGGGTAATTATTTCCTTGAAATGCAGGACCACGGTATTCCGGAACAGGCAACAGTTAACCAGCAGCTAATGAGAATGAGCGAAGAGTTGGAAATTGACCTTGTTTGTACTAATGACGTACATTACACTTTTGCAGATGATGTGGAGGCACACGATATACTTCTTTGTATTCAGACCGGAAAGAAGAAAGCTGATGAGGACAGAATGCGTTATGAGGGGGGACAGTTCTACCTGAAATCACCGGAAGAAATGTACCGGCTTTTCAAATACGCACCTCAGGCAATGGAGAATACACAGAAAATCGCCGACAGATGTAATGTTACATTTGAGTTTGGGGTAACAAAGATTCCAAGTTTCCCTGTGCCGGAAGGCTACACATCATGGACTTACCTAAAAGAACTGTGTGAAACAGGACTTCACAACCGCTATCCTGTTTTTAAGGGAGAAGTGGACCAGAACTGTCATTTGACAAAAGAAGAACTGGAAGAAAGATTAAATTACGAATTAAATACAATAAAGAACATGGGATATATTGAATATTTTCTGATTGTTTGGGATTTTATTCATTATGCCAAGTCTAACGGAATTGCAGTTGGACCGGGAAGAGGTTCAGCGGCAGGAAGTATAGTTTCTTATTGTTTGGAAATAACAGATATAGAACCTATGAGATATAATTTGCTCTTTGAACGATTCCTTAATCCTGAGCGTGTATCCATGCCTGATATTGACGTAGACTTTTGTATTGAAAGACGACAGGAAGTTATTGACTACGTAGGTAGAAAATACGGAAAAGACCATGTGGCACAGATTGTGACTTTTGGAACATTAAAGGCAAGAGGTGTAATAAGAGATGTTGGACGAGTTCTTGATATGCCATATGCTCAGGTAGATAATATAGCAAAAATGATTCCACAGGAGCTTAACATTACTCTTGATGGAGCTTTAAACAAAATAGAGAATTAAAAACATTATACAGAATTCAGATCCAAGAGGTAAAATACCTTATTGATATGTCAAGAAGACTTGAAGGACTTCCACGACACGCATCAATGCATGCGGCAGGTGTAGTTATTTGTGGAAAACCGGTAGACGAATACGTGCCATTGTCAAGAGCGGCAGACGGTTCAATTACAACACAGTATATAATGACTACTTTGGAAGAACTTGGACTTTTAAAAATGGACTTTTTGGGGCTTAGAAACTTAACTGTAATACAGAATGCCCAAAGATTCATAAAGAAGAACAGAGGCATAGAACTTGACCTGATGAAAATAGACTACAATGACAAAAAAGTTTTGGATTATATTGGAACAGGAAATACAGAGGGAATATTCCAGCTTGAAAGTGCCGGAATGAAAAACTTCATGAAGGAACTTAAGCCTCAAAGCCTTGAAGATATTATCGCCGGAATAGCGTTGTACCGTCCGGGGCCAATGGATTTTATTCCTAAATATCTTGAAGGAAAAAATAATCGAGATAGCGTTACTTATGACTGCCCACAGTTAATTCCAATACTTGAGCCAACCTATGGATGTATTGTTTATCAGGAACAGGTAATGCAGATAGTTAGGGATTTGGCAGGATATTCACTTGGCCGAAGCGACCTTCTCCGTAGAGCAATGTCAAAAAAGAAACAGGCAGTAATGGAAAAGGAACGTCAAAGCTTCGTATATGGAAACCGGGAAGAGGGCGTAAAAGGCTGTATCAAAAACGGCATAAGTGAAGAGATTGCAAACAAATCTACGATGAAATGATAGACTTTGCAAAGTATGCATTTAATAAGTCCCATGCGGCAGCTTATGGCGTGGTGGCTTACCAGACAGCATACCTTAAATATTACTATGCAGCAGAATTTATGGCAGCAATGCTTACTTCTGTAATGGATATTTCAACTAAGGTAGCAGAATATGTTTACTCATGCCGTTCAATGGGAATAGAAATTCTTCCACCGGATATTAACGAAGGTGAAAGTGGATTTTCGGCTAAGGGCAACAGCATACGATATGGACTTACAGCCATAAAGAATGTTGGTAAAAACATTATTGACGGCATAGTTGTGGAAAGAGAAAAACACGGCAAGTACACTGATTTGGAAGACTTTATTACAAGAACAGCCAATCTTGGTGTAAACAAAAGAGCAATAGAAAACTTTATCAAAGCCGGTGCCTTTGATTCACTTAATGCCACAAGAAAACAGATGATGATGGTTTACATTCAGATTCTTGACGGGGTAAACAAGGAAAACAAAGACGCATGGGAAGGCCAGATGTCTATTTTTGATATGGCAGATGACAGTACCAAAGAAAAGTATAAAGTAAAAATGCCTGATGTAGGAGAGTACACCGTTGACCAGAAATTAGCTTTTGAAAAAGAAGTTATTGGAATATATGCCAGCGGTCATCCACTTCAGGCACAGGAACAGAAATGGCGTAAACACATAACAAATATGTCAATTGATTTCACCGAACCTGAAGAAGGGGAAGAGTCAAAAGTTCCTGACAAGAGCAAAGTTGCCGTAGGCGGAATCATTAGTGCCATAACAAAGAAGTTTACAAAAACAGGACAGCAGATGGCTTTCATAACATTGGAAGACTTAGTTGGAACAGTTGAAGTTGTAGTATTTCCAAGACAGTTTGAGAGAAGTCGAATGTTAATGGAAGAAGGTCAGAAGATTTTTGTAAAAGGCGAGGCAAACATAGAAAGAAAATTCTGCAGGAAAAGTTTTGGCTAACTCAATTGTATCTTTCGACCAGGTTCCGTCAGAACTTTGGATAGCCTTTAAAGACAAGGAAGAGTACATGGCAAAGGAGAAAGAACTACTTGAAACATTACTTCTTCACAAAGGTGGCGACAAGGTAATGATAGCTTTGGCAAAAGAGCGTCAGCAGAAAGCATTGCCAATAGAATACAGAGTTGATGCCAATAATCAGTTTATTGAAGAACTAAAGAAAACTTACGGACAGGATTTTGTAAAATTAAGAGTTTAATATTCAAAAGGAATTATAATGACTAATTTAAATATAAATTTTAAGAAAATGCTTAAAGAAACAAAATTCAACGCTGCCAGAATAATAATAGTTGGATTTCTTTGGGTGATAATAGTTGGAACATTAATGCTAATGTTGCCGGTAAGTTCAGCTAAAGGGCAGTGGACGGATTTTGTGACAGCATTATTTACAGCCACCACATCAACCTGCGTAACAGGATTGGTTGTGGTGCCAACTTATGCCTACTGGAGTCTTTTTGGAAAAAGTAGTCATATTAATACTTATACAGCTTGGCGGGCTTGGAATTATCAGCATAGCCACAGGCGTATTAATTATAATAGGCAAAAAAATAAACTTAAAAGAAAGACGATTAATTCAGGAGTCATACAATCTTGACACAAGTCAGGGCGTTGTTTTGCACATAATAAGAATATTTTCGGGAACCTTTGCAGTGGAAGGCATTGGAGCAATACTTTACAGTTTTAGATTTATTCCAAAATACGGAGTGGCTAAAGGCGTGTGGTATTCTGTGTTTCATGCAATTTCAGCTTTTTGCAATGCAGGAATCGACCTTCTTGGAGACAACAGCTTTATGGCGTACAAGGGAGATGTGCTGATTAATATAACGACAATGTTCCTTATTGTGGTAGGTGGAATAGGCTTTATAGTATGGTGGGATATTTTGAAAAACATAAAGAATATTAGAAATAAAAAGTACCCACTTAAAAAATTCTCTGAAAGGTTGTCACTTCACTCCAAGATAGTTCTTACAGTAACGGCAATTGCAATATTTGGAGGAGCAATCTTAACGTTTGCTTTTGAATACAACAATCCTGAAACATTGGGAACTTTAAAGACAGGTGAAAAAATTCTGGCATCATTCTTTCAGTCAGTAACTCTTAGAACAGCAGGTTTTTGCACAATAGATCAGGCGGGGCTTAGAAATGCCTCAGTACTTCTTGCTTTTTTCTTAATGCTAATGGGTGGCTCACCAATGGGAACTGCAGGAGGAATAAAAACAACAACAGTAGCTTTGTTATTCCTTGATGTAAAATCAGTTGTTACGGGAAAAAACGCAACAGAGGCATTTAAGAGAAGAATAAACAGAGACAACATTAAGAACGCATTGGCAGTGATGACAATGGCCATTAGCATATTAATGATTGCAGTTATAGCACTTACATTTACGGAAACAGGTTCTCTTACCAAGATATGCTATGAAGCATTTTCGGCAATAGGAACGGTAGGTTTAAGCATGAACTTTACGGCAAGTCTTTCTCTTGCAGGCAAGCTAATAATTATCGTCTTAATGTTTTTGGAAGAATAGGACCTATAACAATAGTAATAGCATTGGCGAGAAAACGAAGAATAGACCAGCACATAAAGGACTTACCTGAGAAAAAGTGCTTATAGGATAGATTAAAGAAAGGACAGCATTAATGAAAGAAATAGCAGTATTCGGACTTGGAACTTTAGGAAAAAGCCTTGCCATATCATATTCAAATATGGGTGGAAAAGTTATAGCCATAGACAAGTCACAGGAAAAAGTAGATGAAATATCAGATTATGTTACTTTTGCCATTCGTGCAGACCTGACTGAAGAAAATGTAATTAAAGGTCTTGGAGTGGCAAATGTGGACGTGGCAATAGTTACAATAGGTGAAAACTTTGAGGCAAGCATAATCGTAACTGCCGTATGTAAGGAAATAGGAATCCCTTATATAATAGCCAAGGCAAGGGACAAATTGCAGGGCAATATTTTAACTAAAGTTGGGGCAGACGAAATAGTTTATCCTGAAAGTGAAACAGGAATCAGAATGGCAAAGAACCTTGCTCACGGCGAAAAGTTTATGGATATTGCAGAAATATCTGACACATTTAGCATAATAGAAGCAAAAGTTCCTGAAAGTTGGGTTGGAAAGAATCTAATGGAATTAAGCCTTAGAAAAAAAGTATAAATTTAACATTATAGCAATAAAAAAGAAGGAAAATACAAAATTAATCCTGACGTTAACATTCCTTTTAAACATGGAATGCATTTGGTAGTTTTAGGCGAAACAGAAAAAAGTGGCAAAGGTATTTAAGTAAAATGGTAATAACATCAACATCAAATGAACAAATAAAAAACTTAATACAGTTAAAAGAAAAATCAAAAGTACGAAAAACAACAGGAACATTTACAGTGGAAGGCAAGAAAATGTTTGTTGAAATACCGGCAGAGGACCTTGTAAGTGTATATGTTTCAGAAACTTTTTTGAAAGAAAACGGTGAACTGGTAAAAGACAAAAAATATCAGATAGTAAGCGACCAGGTATTTAAGAAAATATCAGATACAGTTACACCACAGGGAATAGTTGCCGTTGTAAAGCAGAAATCATATAGCATAGACTACATTATAGAAAAAAGAAACAAGGAAAAAAGTTGCATAGTAGTGCTTGACAGACTTCAGGATCCGGGAAATATGGGAACAATTGTAAGAACCGGGGAAGCAGCAGGAATATCAGGCATAATAATGAGTAAAGACAGCGCAGACATATACAATCCTAAAGTTATACGCTCAACAATGGGTTCAATATTCAGAGTGCCTTTTTCAATAGTAGACGACTTGGCAGCAGCAGTTGACACATTAAAGGACAACGGCATTACAACATATGCTGCCCACTTAAAGGGAGAGCTTTACAATTCAGGAAGCCTTACAAACGACTGCGCACTTTTAATCGGCAATGAGGCAAGGGGCTTAAGCGAGGAAATATCCACAAAGGCAGACAAGC
>ENA-OQBD01001408-OQBD01001408.1-human-gut-metagenome-genome-assembly--contig:-NODE-1408-length-11208-cov-2.409891_pt1 | contig 11208 bp, 9 predicted proteins | sample MGYA00242742_ERZ504543 | MGnify/ENA primary metagenome ERZ504543 (study PRJEB26092, sample SAMD00036239) | human gut metagenome | host: Homo sapiens | study: EMG produced TPA metagenomics assembly of... | reverse complement strand
TGAATATGCAGAATTGTTCTTAACGCCTGTTATTTCAAGGGTTGGTGCGGTTTTATCAATGTAGAATGACTGCGTATTAAATTTTGCGGAATCATTGCCTGCCTTATCCTTGACTGATATGTCAAATAAAAGAGATTGAATATGAAAATTATTTCGAGCACCCAACTAAAAGAGCTGGACAAATACACTATAGCCAATGAACCCATAACTTCCATCGATTTGATGGAACGGGCTGCCCATGAACTGACACGCACCATTATGCGTCGTTGGGACGCCTCTTTCCATATCGTTGTTTTTGCCGGTCCCGGAAATAATGGAGGAGATGCATTGGCCGTAGCACGACTACTGTCACAACAGAATTATCGGGTAGAAGTTTTCCTGTTCAATACCAAAGGAAAATTATCCGAAGAATGCCAAATCAATCTTAACCGCCTGAAAGAATGCGGTTCTATCTACTTTACGGAAGTAAGTACAAAATTTGACCCGCCTGTACTGACAGAGAAGCATCTCGTAGTAGACGGATTATTCGGTTCCGGCCTCAACAAGCCATTAAACGGCGGATTTGCCGCTGTAGTGAAATATATCAATGCTTCCAAGTCACCGGTAGTAGCCATCGATATTCCCTCGGGATTAATGGGAGAAGACAATACCTATAATATAAGGCAAAATATCATGCGTGCAGATGTGACTCTCAGCATCCAACTGCCTAAACTTTCGTTTTTCTTCCCTGAGAACGAAGATATTGTAGGTGAATGGGAGTTATTAAATATCGGTTTAAAGACTGAATTTATAGGAACAGTAGAAAGTTCTTTCTTCACCACTGAAGAAGCAGAAATACGCAACCTTATCAAACCACGAAAACGATTTGCACACAAGGGAGCATTCGGTCATGGGCTATTAATTGCAGGCTCGTACGGCATGGCAGGAGCTTCTATCCTATCGGCCCGTGCATGTCTGCGTTCTGGTATCGGATTGCTGACAGTACATGTTCCTATCCATAATCACGATTTAATGCAATCCACTGTACCCGAAGCTATTGTACATACCGATATACATGAACGTTATTTTGCAGAGCCAACCGACATTGACCGCTATCAAGCAATAGCTATCGGTCCCGGGCTGGGCCAAGAAGAAGATACCGCCCTCGCTATGATGGAACAGATACAAAATTGTCCGCTACCGCTAGTATTGGATGCCGACGCCCTGAATATTCTAAGCACTCACCGCAGTTGGTTAAGCCGACTGCCGAAACGTTGCATTCTCACTCCTCATTTGGGTGAGTTGGAACGCCTCATCGGAAAGTGTATGGATACCTATGAACGTTTAGTCAAGACTAAAGAACTGGCTGCTTATTTGCAAAGCTACATTATAGTAAAAGGCTCTTGGAGTGCCGTCGTTACTCCGGAAGGAAATTGTTATTTCAATCCCACCGGTAATCCCGGTATGGCAACAGCCGGAAGTGGTGATGTATTGACCGGTATCCTACTCTCATTATTGTCACAAGGGTACTCTCAAGAAGATGCTTCCCGACTAGGTGTCTATGTACATGGCCTGGCAGGAGACATTGCTGCCCAGCAAAAAGGAGAAATAGGAATGACTTCAAGCGATATTGTAGAAGCACTTCCCATCGCTTGGAAGAAATTAAGCGAAACAAAAGCCGGATTTACAAAAGAATAGCTATATTTGCCCTCACCTATACAAGAAAAGGAAATTATGAAAAGAGGATTAATAATTGCAGCAAGTATACTGACTTCATTGAGTAGCGCTGCACAAGATTTCAGTAAATATACTCCGGGAACCATGGGAGAAGGTGTAGTTTATTACTTACCCAAGACTGAAATAGAACTGGAAGTAGTGGCCACCAAAGTGACCTATACTCCGGGGGAGTTATGCCAATATGCAAACAGATATCTGCGTATGACAAACATCTCGGCCCAACCGGAAACCTACTGGGAAATAAAAAGTATCAAAGCGAAAGCTATCGGTATCCCCGACCCGGATAATGCATATGTAGTAAAACTAAAAGATAAAAGTGCCGCTTCGCAAGTGGAGCTGACCAATGATGGTATTATCAAAGCTATCAATACTACTTCACCGATAGAAAAAACACCTGCTACTCCGATTACAAATACAGCCAAGAAACGTATAGATCCACGTAGTTTTATGACTGAAGAGATTCTTAGTACTGCCTCCACCGCAAAGATGGCCGAACTGGTAGCTAAAGAAATCTATAATATCCGAGAAAGCAAAAACAGCCTTACCCGCGGACAGGCTGATTATATGCCCAAAGACGGTGCAGCACTGAAACTGATGCTGGACAATTTGGACGAGCAGGAACAAGCCATGATGCAAATGTTTGCGGGTATAACCAATCGTGAAGACAAAATCCTTACTATCCGAGTAACTCCCACAGAAGACATGAAAGATAAAGTCGCTTTCCGATTTTCAAAAAAGTTGGGCGTAGTAAGTGACGAGAACTTGGCAGGAGAACCCATTTATCTATCTGTCACTAATCAGGAAACACTACCTCCGGCAGACGAGAAGGCAAAAGATAAAAGAAAAGTAGACGGGGTTATTTATAATATTCCGGGCAAAGCATTAGTCACTGTTGCCAGCCCCACCAAACGGTACTTTAAGGGTGAACTCCTCATTACACAATTTGGAACCACTGAAGTATTAGTAGATAACTTATTCAATAAAAAAATTAAACACACGAGTACTTTTCGACCCCAATAACGGAAAAAATTTGTAAAGATAGACAAAGACTGATAACTCCAATTTACTCTATATACTACCTTTATCCATTTACAGCATACTGTCCTATGGATAAAGGTAGTATTTTTCTTTATACTATCCTCCTAAACGACTTCCTATATACACTTGTTAATAGTTGATATAAATAAGTTTAACAAGCGTTTTTTTAGAACACTATAAAAGCCATTTAGAACAGTAGACTACCAGAATAATTTCTGATTTTTGCAATAACAAAACAACAGAAAAGATATTAGTTTTAACTAACTTAAAAAGATGAAAGTATGAATACAACTACTCAAACAGCAAGCCTGAAGAATGTGAAAAAGGTATTTATGATAGCTACAGCAGCCGAAGCAATTTTATTCTGTTATTGACTGCAGCCTTTGCATAAGACCGACAGGCTGAAAAAGAAACTGCTGCAATCGATTGACAACAACAATCCTTTGCAGCAGTTTCTTTTAGGAAATTAAGCAGGAAATATGCCTATTTCTTTATATTGGCTTCTTCCAATCCATATCCTTTTTCTTATTTTCTGCTTTCAGCCAAACAGCAAAGAGTAAGGCCGCCACGCCAAAACAAGCAAAAATACACATAGGCAAAGTATAATCATAAGTCTGCATACCATCTACAACCGGCCCCTTGCAATATTTGTTCAGCACATAACCAATCAAAGCAGGTACACCCATCAACCCCCAGTTTTGTACCCAGAAGATCAAAGCGTAAGCTGTACCCAACTGCTTTTCCGGAATAATTTTAGGAACAGAGGGCCACATAGCCGACGGAACCAATGAAAAGCCAATACCCAATACTATCATTACAACAGTAGCAAACCACCAAATATTAAGTATCGGCAATGCAAACATGGTATGCACGAAGATCAAGAGAATAGAACCTATAATCATTAAAGTAGCTCCTTTACCAATACGGTCGTATATATTTCCAAAAAATGGAGTCAAGAACAAAGTTCCCAAAGGCAAAAGACTTGGAATTGTCCCAGCAAGTTCAGGGTCCACATGATATTTCTGTACCATCAGATCAGTAGCATATTTCAAGAAGGGGAATACAGCTGAATAAAACAATACACAAAGCATGGCAATCAACCAAAATCCCTTATTAGTGATAATCAGCCAAATATCTTTCATACGGAAAGGCTCTTCCGGTTCTATACCCTCTTCCTCCAACGAAGCGTCCAGTTTCTTATCATAGAAAGTATAAATAAAGAAGGCTATCGTGCCAATGCAAAGCATAATAAGACAAAGCAGCAAGGGAGCCGGAATATTAGGATGCAAAACGCCCTCGGTATCGGTTACACCAAAAAAAGTAGCAATAGGAACTGTAACAGCTAAAGCCAACATGGTGCCTAAACGTGCTGTAGCCATTTCCATCCCCATAGCCAACGCCATTTCTTTCCCCTTAAACCATTTTACAATAATTTTTGAGACAGTGATACCGGCAATCTCCACACCGACCCCGAAAATAGCATATCCTAAAGCAGCCAAACCAACCTGTGTTTTCATACCAAAAAATGTATCACCCACAGGAAAAGTTGTTGAAATTGCATAATATTTTAATCCGCAGCCTAACACCATCAGAATACATGCTCCCATTCCGGTGAAACGAACTCCCATCTTATCAAGGATAATCCCCCCAATAATCAGCATGAAAGCAAAAACATTAAACCAACCATAAGCACTTGTAAAGATGCCGTAATCAAGGCTGTCCCATAATAATTCTTTTTCAAGCATTGTTTTGAGGGGAGACATCACATCCGTCAGAAAATAACCGCATAACATGGTGAAAGCCACCAGCACCAACACTCCCCACCGAAGCGCTTTAGAGTCGTTGATTTTTTTTGAATCTGTTCTTTCATTTCTTTTATAAGATTTTTGATTAATAGTTTTTCATATTCGAATGGGCAAAGATACAGATTTTTAAGGAGAGAAGAACATTTCCATAAAAAAGTTCTATCTTTGCAAGACAAATAGTCCCGAATTATCATCGGGTAAATGACTTTTATAAACTTAACTTATGTAATTATGAAAAGAAGTAAAACATTGGTTGTTTGTGCCATGTTGGGTGGAAGCATCATGTTCTCATCATGTATCGGTTCTTTTGGATTATGGAATAATCTGAAGGATTGGAACCAAGGAGTCAGCAACAAATTTGTAAACGAGCTTATTTTCGTTGCTTTTCACATTGTACCTGTTTACGAGATCGCTTATCTTGCAGATGTTTTGGTACTCAACTCTATCGAGTTTTGGAGCGGTTCCAACCCGACAGCTTCTATCGGTGAAGTGAAAGAAGTAAAAGGCGAAAACGGTGAATATTTGGTGAAGACAAACACAGACGGTTACACCATCACTAAAAAGGGAGAAGAAAAATCGGTTGATTTGGTTTACAACAAGGACAACAATACCTGGAATGCGGTAGCCGACGGACAAAGTTTCGAGCTGGTAAAAATGAATGAAGACGGAACGGCAACTGTCAGTATGCAGAACGGTACCTCTATGACTGTCACCCCCGATGCTCAGGGTGTAGCAGCTGTAAGAGTAGCAGCCGGAAGTTCTGTATTCTTTGCTGCCCGATAGTTTATTGTATAATAGAAAGAGAAGTTGCTTTCACTATAAAGCAACTTCTCTTTCTTCTAACCTTCTAATATCATGAAAACAACAATTTTAAGTGCTTCACTTCTTTTATTACTAAGTTCCTGCACCCCCACAAAAACAACGAACAATTTAAATGCAATCGACATTGCCGGTAGTTTTGAACACCTCACTGAGTTAAAGGTTTCTCAGCTAGGAAGAATATACGTTATGTACCACTAGAAACTACCGATTCATCTTTAATAGGAAACTCTTACAACATCAAGCTTCTGAAAGATAAAATCCTGGTAGCTACAGAAGGTAGTTGTCTGGCATTCGACAAACAAACAGGAAAGTATTTAGGTACCATAGGGCACAAAGGAGGTGATCCGGAAGGATACAGCGAAGTAGTATATTACATCCATCCTCAAACCGGAATTCTTTATTTTCATCGCCAACCCAATAAATTGGTCAAATACAATCAAGACGGAGAATTCTTGGGAGAAACCATACAACCCAAAAGTCTGTTACAAGGATTCTGTGCAGCTTTTGCCGATTCACTCATTATCGGCCATTATGGTGGAGGAATCGGAACTTCCCCATTCGAAAGCAAATTGATATATTCAAATGAAGAAGGAAAAGCAACAGACTCCATAAGCAATTTCTCTCGTAACATCCCAACCATTACTCCCAATGATATTGCATCCATCAGTGTATTCAAAGGAGGCTCCGGAAAAGAGCCTTCGGAATGCTTGGCTACAATGGTCTCATTTATATAACGTACAAAGATAATAAAAACGGTATCTTCCCACTCAATCACCCTACCATATGGAAACAGCGGAGATGCTCTTCACTTCAAAGAAGCACTGAAAAGATACTATATATACCATCAATGGAAATACCATGCAGCCTTATCTTACATTCAATACAGGCAAAATGGGACTTTCCCGGCTGATAAAATTGGAGAAACCGAAGGAACACAAGAGTATATCACTATCTCCTATGTGATGGAGACTCCGCAAAGTATCCTGTTCCAGTGCATACAAGGAATATATAGCCGTAGCGTAACTTTCACAGGAATATATAACAAAGCAACCGGAACAACTTACATGAATAAAGACGAGGCCGGATTTACCGATGACCTGAGCCGGTTTATGCCTTTCTTCCCGGAAACAAGCTCCCAACAGGGAGAATACGCTTCTGTATTGGAAATAGGAGATATTCAGGAATGGTTAGACGAACACCCTGAAACTGTCAAAGAAGGTAAGCTAAACTTCTTAAAAAAGATAAATGAAGATTCCAACCCTGTCTGTGTCATTGTAGAACCATAAATAAAAAAGCTGCCCAAAGTATCACTACTCAGGCAGCTTTTTCTCAACTTTTTAACGATAACAGTATGTTAAATTAATCACGTCCTCCCCCCAATGCCTGATAGAGGTTTATTACACCTTGTATTTCTGCAAAACGGTTGGCTACTTGATTCAATTGTGCACTGAGCAAAGTCTGTTGTGCAGTCAGTACTTCCAAGTAGGTAGTATTTCCATGTTGCATCAATAAAGAAGTACTTTCGAAAGCCTTATTCAGCGACATGATTTGTTTATCGTAATAAGCCGCTTTCTCTTTCGCTGTCTGATATTTTACCAAAGCCTCATTTACTTCACTACCGGCATTCAGCAATGTCTGTTGGAAACCCAGCTTAGCTTCTTCCTGTTGGGCTTTAGCTATCTTCAACCGGGCAATATTTGTGCCTCTATTAAATAAGGGTTGCGTCAACGAACTGATAGCCGTTGCTATGAATTTCCCCGGATTGACAATCATACTTCCGGCAGAGTTTGTCCATCCGGCACTACCACTCAGTACAATAGAAGGATAGAAAGCAGAACGTGCCTGGTTAGTCACATAAAAAGCTGCTTCCAGCGAACGTTCCGCACTACGCACATCCGGACGATTGGAAAGCATCTGCACAGGAATACCTACCGAGAAACGTTCCTGCATTCCATAGGGGAAGTTCCATGTGTCCGCCCTCTCAATAGTATGAGGAGTTTCAGCCAACAATAATGACAAACTATTTTCCACCTGGTTTATCTGTTCTTTCAAGTCAAGCACTGAAGTACATATAGTATAATAAGTAGCTTCCATTTGCGAAACAGCCGCTTCGTTTGCCATACCTGCTTCCATCAAAGCACGGGTGGCATCTACTGTTTCTTTCCATGAATGTTGTGTCCGGACCGAAATTTCAAATTGGGCATCCAACATCAACAAAGTATAATAAGTATTGGCTATACCGGCTATGAGCTGAGTCCGGACAGCCTGTTTATAATCGCGGCTCTGCTCCAATAATGCCTTTGCCTGATGCTTGGCATTACGGATTTGACCGAAAATATCGATCTCCCAACTAGCTGTAACCGGCAAGGTATAAGTCTGCATTGCTTTGGATTTATCAAAACTACTCACAGTCCCTTGCGGAGACAATGCAAACGAAGGCAGATAAGCCAACTTTGCAGATAACAATGTAGCTTCTGCTTCCTTTACACGCCATTGGGCAGACTGCAAGTCTGTATTATTCTGTAATCCCTTTTCAATCAAAATCTGCAGTTGCGGGTCAGTAAAAACTTCCCGCCAACTCAGATTTCCCATATTATCCAAAGTATCTGTAACTACAACCTCTTCCCCATACAGGTTTATGGGAACCTCGGTTGCAGGTTTATATTTAGTATATATGCCGCAGCTACTCAGTGTGAGTGCTGCGACGGTTAGAGTGATGATTTGTTTTTTCATTTTTCTCTTCTTTTTGCTTTCAATGTGATGTTGTCTTTCCTCGACAGCTTCTGCATATTCCTCCTGAATCTGCCAATCGGACGCCGGCTGAAACTGAATGGGACGTACCTTCTCCTGCAAATATTGGAATACGATAAACAAAGAAGGCACGATAAACAGTAATGCCAGTGTACCAATCACCATACCACCGACCGTACCCGTACCCAGTGAACTGTTACCATTGGCTCCTACACCACTGGCGACCATCAACGGAAATAAACCGAAAATCATGGTCAACGCCGTCATCAGGATAGGACGCAAACGAGCCTTGGCAGCAGAAAGGGCAGCAGAAGTCAGACTCATACCTGCCTTACGGCGCTCGGTAGCATACTCAGTCAGCAAGATAGCGGTCTTGGCAAGCAGACCAATCAACATAATCAAACCGGTCTGCAAATAAATATTATTTTCCAGTCCCATCATCTTGGCAAACAAGAAACTGCCCATCAAACCGAATGGTACAGATAACAACACTGCAAATGGAATAAGAAAACTTTCATAAAGAGCGCTCAAAATAAGGTAAATCATCAGGAAGCAGATACCAAAAATGATGATGGTAGTACCTCCCTGGTCAGTCTCTTCACGAGTAATACCACCGAAATCATATCCAAAGCCTTTCGGAAGTGCTTGTACAGCAGTCTCCTGCACCGCACGGATCGCGTCACCTGTACTATACCCTTCGGCAGGCATTGCATTCACTGCAATGGAGTTGAACATATTGAAGCGGCTCAGAGACTCGGCACCGTAACTACGTGTCAAATGTACGAACTGACTAAGCGGTGCCATCTCGCCATTAGACATACGCACAAATATATTGTTCAGCGAAGCCTCATCCACACGGTATTTAGGATCTGCCTGAATCATAACCTTATATACTTTAGAGAAACGATTAAAGTTGGAAACGTACTGTCCGCCATAATACCCTGACAGAGTGCTTAACACCGCATCCGGCGTAATACCGGCACGCTTACATTTGGACGCATCCACTTCTACCGTCCATTGCGGATAACGGATATCAAAAGTAGAGTATGCCATCGCAATTTCAGGACGTTGGTTCAACGCACCCAGATATTGCTGAGTAGTATTAAAGAATGTACCGATATCTCCTCCCAGTTTATCCTGCATGTGCAGCTCCAATGCATTACCCATACCATAACCCGGAATCATACCCGGAGAAATAGCAAATATACTGGCATCTTTGATGTCTGCCGTACGACCATATACTTGCCCGATGACCGCTTGCACATCATTCTCTTTTCCTTTACGTTCATCCCAAGGTTTCAGCTTCAGAATCAGCATACCGAATGAATTACCCTGCCCCGCCAACAGACCGTAACCGGCTACGCGCTGCACATGCAATACCTGCGGGATATCCATCATACGCTTTTCAATACGCATCATCACGTCATTGGTTGTCTTCAATGAACTACCTGCAGCCGTGCTGACATTGACAAACACCACACCCTGGTCTTCATCAGGCACCAAACTGGTTTTGGTGGTATTCATCAGGAAAGCCAATAGTACTACCGAAGCCGCAAGAAGTGTCCATACCATCCATTTGCGTTTGATAAAGAACAATACTCCTTTCTTATACCTTTCAATCATTGCATCGAAGGCCGCATTGAACGCTTTACGAAAACGCGCTGCAAAATTGTTTTTCTCTGTACCATCTTCGTTGATATACGGTTTCAGGAACAAAGCACACAATGCCGGACTCAATGTCAATGCATTGACAGCTGAGATACCTACAGCCACCGCCATAGTCAGACCAAACTGGGTATAGAACGTACCGGAAGTACCGCTCATAAACGATACCGGAATAAACACGGCCATAAATACCAGTGAAGAAGAAATAACTGCATTACTGATACCCTTCATCGCATCAATACTTGCCATATACGAAGAACGATAACCCACATCAAAACGAGCTTGCACCGCTTCAACGACAACTATGGCATCATCCACTACCGTACCGATGACCAATACCAAAGCAAACAAGGTGATCAGGTTGATGCTGAACCCGGCCAACGACATAAAAGCGAAGGTACCAATCAAAGATACAATGATACCTACCAACGGAATAACAGTAGAGCGGATATCTTGCAAGAACACATACACTATCAAGATGACCAGGAAGACAGCTTCGAACAATGTCTTCACTACTTCGTGAATAGAAGCGTACAGAAAAGTCATTGGAACTCATCACTTTCGTCAGCTCCACTCCTTTCGGCAAGGTCTTTCGCCGCCTCTTCCAAAAACGCATCGATATGGTTGTTTACTTCAGTCGCATTGGAACCTGCGGTCTGAAAAATCATGCATGAAATCCCCGGATGTCCATTCATAGCACCATGAAAGGCGTAACTTTCTTCACCCATCTCTATATCGGCAATATCTTTCAGTTTCAGCACCTCACCGTCATCAGTAGAGCGAATGACAATCTCACCAAATTCTTCTGGAGTTATCAAACGACCTTTATATTTCATGGTATACTGATACGTCTCATCTGAGTTCTCACCAAACGAGCCGGTAGCCGACTCGATATTCTGTTCGGACAGCACCTGTGCCACATCCGACGGAATCAGTTTGTACTGAGCCATCACATCGGGCTTCATCCAAATACGCATGCTGTAGTCGCCACCCATAATCATCATATCGCCCACACCCTGAATACGAAGGATGGAAGGTTTCAGATTGATACTGATATAGTTGGACAGAAACTTCTCGTCATACGAATCGTCGGGACTGTACAAGGAAAACATCTGCAAGATACTGGTCTGACGCTTGGAAGTAGTCACACCCACCTGCGTTACTTCCGCCGGCAACTGTCCGGTTGCCTTCGATACACGGTTCTGCACATTGACCGCTGCCATATCGGGATCTGTCCCCTGTTTGAAATACACTGTGATATCCACCACGCCGGCATTGGAAGCCGTAGAAGTCATATAAGTCATATTTTCCACACCGTTAATCGCTTCCTCCAACGGAGCGATAACACTCTTCTGAAGAGTTTCCGCACTGGCACCAAAATAAGAGGTACTTACCTGAATGGTAGGCGGAG
>ENA-OQBD01001407-OQBD01001407.1-human-gut-metagenome-genome-assembly--contig:-NODE-1407-length-11211-cov-5.288885_pt1 | contig 11211 bp, 10 predicted proteins | sample MGYA00242742_ERZ504543 | MGnify/ENA primary metagenome ERZ504543 (study PRJEB26092, sample SAMD00036239) | human gut metagenome | host: Homo sapiens | study: EMG produced TPA metagenomics assembly of... | reverse complement strand
ATCATTATGTCTGCTCTGCCTCTTTCTTAAATTTATTTAATACCCGTCTTTAACCGGCAATAGTTTTTTAATTTTTTTCCATTCAGATATCGTTCCAGATTTTCCATGCAGATGTTCCAGATCATATCCTGGACTTCAGCGTTTCCACCGAAACTCGGTCCTGCAATGTGTGGAGTGATAAGGACGTTTTCCATATTCCAAAGAGGTGATGTCTCCGGCAATGGTTCTGTTTCAAATACATCCAGGACCGCTCCTTTTAAGTGGCCTTCCTCCAGTACTCTGATCAGGTCTTCTGTTGGAATGAGGCTTCCTCTTCCTACATTAACCAGAATTGCATCTTTTTTCATGGAATACAGCCGTTCGTAATTCAGAAGGCCTTTTGTTTCCGGTGTTCCCGGGAGACAGCCGATCACAATGTCCGCTTTCTGAAGCTGCTGATCCAGCGCTGTCAGATCATATACCTCATCAAACTCTTTCATTTGCTGCAAATGCTCCGGGACTGCAGTTCTTTTTATTCCAGTCACATGCGTTTCAAACGCTTTCATTCTATGGGCAATATTTCTTCCTATATCCCCGGTTCCCAGGATGAGAATGTTTTTTCCATATATGGTTTCTGATGATCGATTCTGTACCCAGAGGTGTTTCTGTTTGTTCTTCCAGTAGTTCGGAAGTTCACGGTACAGCGCAATGATATTCCCGATCACATATTCTGATATGATCTTTCCAAAAGCGCCGGAAGCATTGGTTAATGTAACTCCTGTCGGGAATGCTTTCATTTTTGTATATTTGTCCGCACCGGCCCAAGTCAGCTGGATCCAGCGAAGATTTTCTGCTTTCAGGATTTCTTCTTCCTCTGGCTCTCCAATCACTACTTCTGCTGCTGCGATCGCATCCTCAGTTTCTTTGCCCTGAAATGTAAATTCGCACTGATCTCCGAATTTTGTTGCAAACTGATTTTGAATTTCTGCATTGCATTGTGGTTTTAGTAAAACTTGTATTTTTTTCATGTTTTTCTCCGCAAATCATCTTTATCAGCTATATCCTACCATAATTAACAGCCATCTGCTATTATTTTCTGTTATTTCTGCCGCTGATACCTGGTCACTGCCAGGATCATGCAGACAAAAACTACCGCAAACATAGCTTCCAGTCCAATGCCTTTCCACACCGATACAGCTGCCTCACCTGTTAGGTGGCTATAACTTCCAAGAGTCTCATTTACGTTTTCATACCAGTACACAGGAAGAAACTGAGACACCTTCAGGACGTTTCTATCCATAATATTCATGGGAACAAACACACCACACAGAAAGCACATTCCAAGCGACAGGATATTTGCGATCCCGCTTAACATATTGCTGTTTTTTACAAAAAGACCGATCAGATAGGAAAGTGAAAGTGCCACTGCCATCATTACCAGAGTGTTCAGTACATAGTATCCTAAATTTTCTGAACCGAGAAATGTTTTTCCATACATAAGGATGGCTCCAGCCATACCGATTCCCCATAAGCCCCCGCCCATGATAAACATGGCCAGAAGCCCTTCCAGACTCTGTCGTCTTGCAGAGATCGCAGATGCCTGCATTCTCTTTGGTATATCGTCTTTTTTGAAAGCCATCAGAACATATCCCATCACATAGCAAAGTAATGCAAGAAACAGATATGGAATATATCGGAAATAATAGAGCCATCCGGACGTACCACTGTTTTCATCTGTATCCAGCATAGTGACTTCTCCTCTTTTTTTATCCAGGATCGCTGTTGCCGCTTCCTTCTGGGAAAAACCGGCTTTCAGATATGTCCGCATTGTATTCAGACAGCTCTCAAGCTGCTGATCCACATAATATGCCGAATAAGATCCGGGCACCTTGGTCACAGAAATACTTTCGCCGTTTACCATACAGCTCTCATAAAAATCCTCAGGAATCACCACGATGTACTCTACATTTCTGTAAAAAAGCTCTTCCTGAAGCTTCTCCCTGTTATCCTCCAGCATGGTCACGTGATGCGTACCTTCAAGCCATTTTACCAGTCCTTCTGCAAGTGGTCCGTTGTCTTTATCCACCACTCCGATCTTTATTTTTTCGCTTTCATAGCTGGTATAAGTTTCCTTACCGGCCGCTGCCTGAAGTGCCATTGTCACTCCGAAAAAAACTGCCCAGATACAGGAGGATCAGACCTGTATTTTTTTTACATGATCCTCATATAGCCTTTAAATACTGTCATAACGTTCCCTCCTGACCATGAAAAATGGATGCCGTCACCAGCACCACGCACATTACCGCCAGTGTGATCAGATTTCTATAGTATCTGGTCATATCATCATATACATTGATACAGTAAAACGCATCTGAGATCAGTGATGCAGGATTGATCCGGTTCACAAACGGAACACTTTTTCCACGATATCCTTCATATTTCCGTTCATCAGTCCGGCAAGAAAGCTGCTTACCATAGAGATTCCAAGCATGAGCCGATTCTGACGCCTTCTGCATTTTCGAAGCTGCCTATAAATCATTCCCATAGATACACCGATAAGACTTCCGAAAAAAGATACCACCAGCATTTTTCCCATCTGTCCCTGAAAATCCAGATTGAGAATATACCGGAGATACAGGATCAGAATGATCACGTCCACATAGCCCAGAGCAAAAGATGTCAGCTGGTCTGTAAGGATCAGCTTCAGCTTGTGGGTCGGCGTTACACACCGTCTGGCTGCCAGAGGTGTGATATTGGCCTGGATCCCGATCGCAGAACCAAATCCGATAAAGCATCCATACAGGCAGGCCATGGCGATCAGTGCGTAAAAGAACTGCACATTTCCGTCAATGGTCCGGCCACCAAGGGAGACTTCCCTTACCAGGCTGTCGGAACTTAACAAGGATTTCATGGTTTCCATATCCATCTGCGGATTTTTTTTCATGATATTGGTGATGGTCGTTCTGGTGTTTTCGCAGCTGTCGAGAACTGTCTGAAGGATACTTTCTTCTATTCCGGTTCCTGCTACTGTAAGGGAAGGCTCTTTTCCCACATAATAAATCCCTTCTACTTTTTTATCCTGCAGTGCTTCCAGCGCTTCCTTTTCCGACATTTCTTCTGCTTTTAAAAGATCCGGACTGCTTTTTTCCACTTCATCCAGATAGGTCATAAAAAACGTATCCGCAGAAGCTTCCTTCACCACTGCCACCGGAACCGTCTGAAAATCTGCCTCATTGATATTTCCGAATGCAAAATAGAAAAAAGTTCCAAGCACAAGCGGAAAGACAAGCGGCCAGAATACAATGTTAAAATTCCGGATCTTGGAAAGAAAACTGTATTTCAGTAAATGCAACATCTCCCATCCCTCCTAATCTCTCAGCTGTTTTCCGGTGATCTCCAGAAAGACATCATTTAATGTAGGCAGTTCGGAAAAGACTCTTCCAAAAGAAATATCCTGGCTTTGCAGATAATTAAGAAGACGGATCAGGTTATGCTTCGCATCGGTACAGCGCACGACCAGCACCTGTTTTTCATACTGCACATCAAACACATGCTCCAGTGTGCGGATATCCCGGAGATTTTTTTCTTCCAGGGCAATGGCTTCTACGGTAATGGTCTCTCCTGTTTTGATCATCTGCTTCAATTCTTCCTTTGTTCCCTGAGCGATGACTCTTCCGTGATCCATGATGGCGATCCTGGTACAGATCTGCTCCACTTCTTCCATGTAATGGGATGTGTAGATAATGGTGGAGCCCTGGTGGTTCAGCGTCTGGATCCCTTCCAGGATCTTGTTTCTGCTCTGTGGGTCTACAGCTACCGTCGGCTCATCCATAATGATCAGTCTTGGCTTGTGGGCGATCCCGCAGGCAATGTTCAATCTTCGTAAAAGGCCCCCGGAAAGCTTCTTCGGGTACATTTTGCGAAAATCTTCAAGACCTGTAAATTCAATGGCATCCTCCACCAGCTCTTTTCTCCGTTTCCTGTCCCGTATGTAAAGGCCGCAGAAATAATCGATATTTTCCTGCACTGTCAGCTCATCAAAAACGGCTACATTCTGAAGCACGATCCCAATCTGTTCCTTGAGCTTATAGCTGTCCGGCTTCATCTCTTCTCCGAATATCTTTATTTCACCTCTGTCATATTTCAGAAGTGACAAGAGGCAGCTGATGGCCGTTGTCTTTCCCGATCCGTTGGGGCCAAGTAATCCGAAGATCTCACCCTCCCGGATATCCAATTCCAGATGATTCAGTGCGGTAAGATCACCGTATCGTTTTACCAGATTTTCTATGTGGACCATACTCTGTGGCATATGTTTTCCTCCTTTTTTACAGTCCGTTAAGCAGGACTTTTATGTCTTTTTCGCAGAAATTCATATTTCTTCGATGATGACATTATATCCTTTTCTTCTGTCTGCTCCAAGTGTTGAATGTCACCACCTGCGAATGACAAATGTCATGTCTTTTTCAGAAGGATAGATTTTTCTTTGCAGGGAAGGAACCGGTATATTATAATAAAGGCACATTGATTTCAGAAATTTGTGCAGCAAAAGGGGTTCTCCCGGAACAGGATACGATAATTTTAGCCGGTTATCTGCCTGACTTTCGGAAAATGCTGTAATTCTGAGAAAGGAGGGTATATTTTTTATGCGTTATTTTACAGATTCCATACTATTGCTTTTATACAGTACTTTAACATTTTTTTATGTGCCTGCAGATCAGGCTCTTGTGTTTGCCCTCCTTTTTGCGGTGATCCTTTGCTGCATTACTTATCTGTGCAGGGTATGTAAAACAGAATCCTGTTCACACAATTCTTTGCCAGTATTGAAACCCGCCGGAAATATCATTCCGGTTCTTGCAGGAAGCTATGTGATCTTTGGATTATGTTCCCTGTGGTTTTCGGATCTTCTTCTATTTTTCCCGCTGCTGCTGTATCAGACCTTATCTGCTGGGCTTTTTCCTCTGGCAGTGGCTGCGCTTCCACTTTGGGGATTTCTGGTTTTTCAGATCAATAGATTTCCGGCAGTTCTTTGTCTGCTTGGGATTTTTGGTTTCGTTCTCTCATTTTTTCTCTGGCTCTATGCCGGAAAATATCAGGCTCTTTACCAGGATTTTCATCAAATCCGGGATGACAGTGAGGAACATACGCTTCTTCTTTCTGAAAAAAACAAGGCACTTCTGGAAAAACAGGATTACGAGATTTATGCTGCTACATTGCGCGAGCGAAACAGAATTGCCAGAGAGATCCATGATAATGTGGGACATGTACTATCCCGTTCTATCCTTATGACTGCTGCCTGCAAAACCATCAACAAAAATGATTCTCTTGATCCTCTGCTTGGAAATCTGGAAGAATCCCTGAACGGTGCTATGAACAGCATCCGTTCCAGTGTACATGATCTTCATGACGATGCGATAGATCTGGAAGATGCCATAAAAAGACTTGTAAAGGATTTCACCTTCTGCCCGGTGAATCTTACTTATGATATGTCCAGGCATATTCCAAGAGAGGTGAAATACAGTCTGATCAGTATTACAAAGGAAGGGCTTTCCAATGTGATGCGGCATAGTAATGCGGATTCTGTGAATATTCTTCTGCGGGAGCATCCTGCACTTTATCAATTGTGCATTGAGGATAATGGGACACCGGAAAATGGAATTCCGGATATTCAAACTGGATCAGACAGCAATAAGGCCAAAAATATTTCCAGTGGTATGGGACTGTCCAATATCCGTGACCGTGCAAAGGCGCTGGGCGGTACGGTCCAGATTACGCAGGAGAACGGTTTTCGGATCTTTGTGACGATCCCGAAATCTGTTTCTAATTGAATCAGACAGATATTTCTCACTTTGCCGGAAACCTTCCTGATTTGATCAAAGTACTTTCCCGGCATATTAGATCCGTCTGTTTTTTCTGATCTGTAAATTTATTTTTTATAACTCATAAACAGGAGATTTTGACATGAAAATTATAATCGTAGACGACGACTGCCTGGTTGCAGGAGCACTAAAAACCATTCTTGAGGCAAACCCGGATATCGAAGTGACTGCCACCGGCTCTGATGGTGAAGAAGCCTGCTCTCTGTACAGAGAGTATCTTCCGGATATTCTTCTGATGGATATCCGTATGAAAGGAATGGACGGACTGGAAGCTTCCAGAAAGATCCTGGGCGAATTTCCGGAGGCAAAAATTCTTCTTCTGACTACTTTTTCCGATGATGAATATATTGTAAAAGCCCTCCGCCTCGGCACAAAGGGTTATCTTCTGAAGCAGGAACATACCAGCATTCTTCCGGCTCTTCAGGCGGTTTACTCCGGCCAGACCGTATTCGGCACAGAGATCATATCCAAAATCCCTGAACTCCTGCAGTCTTCCGACGGATTTGATTATGCTTCCAGAAACATTAGCGAACGGGAGCTGGATATCATCCGGCTGATCGCCAACGGATACAGTAATAAGGAGATTGCCGCAGAACTGTTTCTCAGTGAGGGAACGGTACGAAATTATCTCAGTTCCATTCTGGATAAACTGCAGCTGAGGGATCGGACTCAAGTTGCTGTTTTTTATTATCAGCATAAGTAAAAATCTCCTGCATCCAAATTCCTGTAAATATTTATTAATTTAATAGAATCGGAGGATTCCTCACAATGAACCGCTATCTTACTATCTATATCCCGAAAACAGCTGTTCCGGCACCTGTCTCCCGCTTTCTTCGCACGCAGGCAGGTCTTACAAAAAAGCAGATCAGCCAGGCGAAGTTTCGTCCCGGTGGTATCCGAAAAAACGGACAACAGTGCCGGGTAACGGAAACCGCTTATCCCGGGGATCAGATCATAGTATGCCTGGAAGCGGACGATGTGGATTCTACCCAGCTGGAATCTTCATCCTTTACTGTCAATTTGTCCAATCACAATTTCCAGTTCTCCGCAGACGCAATTTCATATTCTGATTCCGCAACTTCAGAATTTGCAGGTTCTGATGTCAATTCTCACATTTATCATTCACTGTCTGCAACGTCACAGTTTCTTCCTGAGTTGGCGATTATATACGAAGACCAGGATATCCTCGCCATAAATAAACCTGCCGGGATTGTCACTCACCCTTCCGGTTCTCACTACAGTGACAGTCTCTCCAACCAGGTGGCTTCCTATTTCCGTTCCAAAGGAGAGCCTACCAAAGTCCGGTCTATCGGACGATTGGATAAAGAAACCTCCGGTATCCTGCTCTTTGCCAGGAACCAGACTGCTGCCGCCAGATTACAGAACCAGCGTGAAGAAGGGATTTCAGAGAAAACCTATCTGGCTGCAGTTTCCGGTTTCATGCCTGTGGATGAAGATGGAGCTTTTCACAGGATCTCCGTTCCCCTTGCACCTGACCCGGATAACCGTCTGAAAATGGTCGTATCCACAGATGGCACGCTTCCCGGAAGCAAACATGCAGAAACCCTTTATTCTGTTCTGAAATCTACCGGCCCTGACGTAGCAGCTCCGGCTTCTCTTGTAATGCTCCGTCTGAAAACCGGCCGTACCCATCAGATCCGTGTACACATGGCATCTCTCGGGCATCCTCTTCTGGGTGATTCTCTGTACTGTTTATCGGACATATCGAATCCGTTTTCCCGGGCTGCACTCCACGCATGGAAGCTTAAATTTCAACTTCCATTTTCAATTGATGAATCTGCTTCCGACACCCGGGCTTCCATGCATCATGACAAAAATGCCAAAAAAGAAATCTCCCTGGAAGCACCCCTCCCGGAAGATTTCAAAAAATTCTATGAAACGATATTCTGAAGCCATACGCCTTTTTTTACAAGGATAAATCCAATGACACATTTCATCATATCCGCTGCCTGGACCATTGCGTAGATCACAAGTACAGGCAGACCTGTAAAACGGCTTAAGGTAAATGCGATCGTTACACTTACCACCCAGATAAACACACTGTCAAACAGAAATGTAACGATGGTCTTTCCACCGGAACGCAAAGTAAAATATGTTGCATGCAAGAATGCATTCTGCGGCATGAAAAATGCTGTGAGCATAATAAAATATTTCGCCAGAGTACGTGCCTCAGCATTGGTATTGTAAAGCCTTGGAAACAGTGGTGCCATTACAAACATCACAGCTGCCACGCAGGTACAGCAGAACACAGAGAATGCGATCATCTTGTTGTCCGTATCTCTGGCTTCCTTCATCTTACCTGCCCCCAGAAGCTGTCCTACAACAATGGCTACCGAATCTCCAAGTGCGATAAATATGATATTAAATACATTGTTGATGGTATTGGAAATATTTAATCCCGCAACCACGTTCAGTCCACGGACTGAATAACATTGTGTCAGCATGGCCACTCCGGCTGCCCATAAAGTCTCATTCAGAAGCAGCGGGGTTCCCTTAATAAGTATCTTCTTTGTCAGGTTCGCCGGAACCTTTAATGTTGAATACAGACCCTGTGCAAAAATATTCTTTTCTGTATGCTTATGTGTCCAACTCAAGACAATGCAGGCTTCCACATATCTGGAGAGCACTGTGGCAACAGCCGCACCTCTTACTCCCATTTCCGGGAATCCGAATTTTCCATAGATCAGAAGATAATTAAATATCAGATTGATCAGCACTGCCACGATCCCGGCCTTCATTGGAAGTACGGTCTCACCGCATTCACGTAAGGTACTTGCATAGACCTGCACCATCATAAATGGCGGAAGTCCCAGAAGCATGATCCATAAATACTGTTTCCCATAAATAAGAGTATCCCTGATCTCCTGTGCGGTTCCGTCACCTTTTAAATACATGCTGATCAGTGAACCCCCTGCTGTCAGAAACAGTATAATGGTGATCGCTGTCAGAATCACTGCCATCCACAGTTTATAACGAAGTGTCTGGCGGACACCCTCATGATCCTTCTGTCCGAAATACTGTGCTGTAAAAATTCCCGCTCCGGACACCCCGCCGAAAATACATAGATTATATACAAAGATCAGCTGATTGACGATCGCCGCTCCAGACATCTGTTCGGTACCGATACGACCGATCATAATATTGTCCAGAAGACTGACAAAATTTGTGATCCCGTTCTGTACCATGATCGGTACTGCAATAGACAGGACCATCAGATAAAACCTCTTATCTCCTACGAACTTTCGGAAAAAAGAAGATTTCTCTTTTACCTTCTCCATAAATTCTTCCCCCTTGTTTTTCGTTTTCCTTCATCCAAAATTCTCCACAAAAAGGAGACTGCCCACCTGAAACATTCTTCCCTTTCGTAAGCGTTGTAGCTACTACCTTACTACAAACTTCTTTTATTTTCAATAGTCTTTATAACGATAAATCTCCGCTTTTTTTGTATCTTTTTACTCCACCATACGACTCTCGTCTGCAATATCCTGATCTTTGAACTTTTGTTCCAGCTGTGTCACAATTTCAGTGTCAAAATTTTTCAAAGTGATCTAAGCCGGCAGAAAAAAGATCTGGACCGACTGAATCTGGTGCTGAATTATATTTCTGAGAATTACAAACGGCCTATTTCTCTGGATGAGATCGCAGGTGTTGCTTATCTCCAGACTGGATATTTCTGCCGTTTTTTCAAGAAAAAGATGGGGGTTACATTTCTGGAATATCAGAATGAATACAGACTTTCTTTTATCTACAAAAATCTGATCAATACGAAAGACCCCGTGCATGTGATCCTAGAATGCCATGGGTTCACCAATTATAAGCTGTTTCGACGGATGTTCCAGGAGCACTTCGGGTGCACACCTACGAAGATGCGGGAGAATATGCGGAAATAACAGTACCTTCTCTTACACCATCCAGTCTTCCCGCAAATACGAAGGAAAGTACCGCAGCAATCACTGCCATGGATACGTCAAAACAGATCTTGGTTGTTCCGAAATTTGTTTTCTATGTGAGGATAACCATATAAAAAATGATCCTATACACGCATAAAAAAACAGCGAAATGAATTTTAACTTCCATTTCGCTGTCTTGTGTTATTTCTTGTTTTTTATTATTTTTTTAGTATGTCGTTTTACGCAACCTGATTTTTGTTGTTGGTAACTGTGATCAGATGACTTTTGATCAGTACCGGACGTACTGCATTATAGATGATCGCTACCAAAATTACAGATACAACTGCATTGATAAAGGTTGCCGCCGCACTCATTTTTGCAAGTGCCTGTGCCAGTTCCTGTGGCTGTCCCAAAATGTACTGTTTGTAGAAATATCCTACGATAGGATCTGCAATTACGTTAAATGCAAGTCCTGCGACAGATGCGATCACACTCCATTTGAAAACATATTTTTTATCTGTACTCTCATTGATCTTTGCAACCTTGTGTGCCACAAGACCTACGATCAGACCGATACAGAATTTCAGTACAAAGGTTTTCGGTGCGCCTGTGATATAAACAGGGTCCATGATATCTGCAATTCCCATTCCGATAGCTCCGGCAAGTCCGCCATATACGCCACCCAGAAGCAGTGCTGCAAGTACGCAGAAAGCATTTCCGATATGAATGGATGTTGCGTCTCCGCCCGGCACCGGGATCTTAATCTGCAGAAATGTGAAGGATACATAACATAAAGCTGCTAATAACGCAGTTTCTGCAAGTTTAACTACTGTGTTGTTCTGTGTGTTCATAATGATTCCCCTCTCGTTTCGTTATTACCTTTGTTATTACTTTAATGTATGATTGTATTAATGTAGGAATGTAATAACTTGGATGTTATAGTACCGCTTGTTTGGGTATATTACAAGGGGCAATTTTTATGTTTTTTTAGGGGACAGTTTTTTATGGGTAATAAAAAAGTGGCTAGTTTAAGCCACTCTTTCATGATTGTATATTCAAAACTACATACATGTTTTGTTGATAATCATTAATCGTTTGTTGAATCAATTTTAACCTGCGTACCGATTCGCCTTTTTTCACGGGCTCGCAGCTAAAGCTGCATCGCCTGTTTTGTAGGCTACTCCAGCGGGGGTCATCTCGCAACTCCGTTGCTCGATGTCATTTGCTTCGCAAATGTCCAGTCTGTACCATAAATGATTCTCCACAAGCAAGCTTGTTCCGCCCCATTTCTGTTACATCCTGCCCGCTTCCTCGGCTGGTTGGTCAAGCCCTCACCCGATTAGTAACAGTCAGCTCCATGTGTTACCACACTTCCACCTCTGCCCTATCTACCTCGTCGTCTTCAAGGGGGGTTACTTCATAAGAATGGGATATCTCATCTTGAG
>ENA-OQBD01001406-OQBD01001406.1-human-gut-metagenome-genome-assembly--contig:-NODE-1406-length-11212-cov-3.891385_pt1 | contig 11212 bp, 7 predicted proteins | sample MGYA00242742_ERZ504543 | MGnify/ENA primary metagenome ERZ504543 (study PRJEB26092, sample SAMD00036239) | human gut metagenome | host: Homo sapiens | study: EMG produced TPA metagenomics assembly of... | reverse complement strand
GTATGAAATGATTGACAAAACATATGCAGTAAAATATTTATATAATTATAATATATTACTTCAATCTATTTATGAAAATACTAAGGAGGAAAAAGAAATGTACAGTGATATAGTAAAAAAAGGATTAGAGAAAACACCTCATCGTTCGCTTTTTAAAGCGTCCGGATTTACAGATGAAGAGATCGAAAGACCGCTTATAGGTGTTGTAAGTGCGAAGAATGAAATCATTCCTGGACATATTCACCTTGATAAAATCGCAGAGGCGGTAAAGACAGGCGTAAGAATTGCCGGCGGTACACCGTTGGAATTCCCTGCAATCGGTGTTTGCGACGGTATCGCAATGGGACATAAGGGAATGAAATATTCTCTTGCAAGCCGTGAGCTTATTGCAGATTCAATCGAATCAATGACTATTGCACACGGTCTTGACGCTCTTGTACTTATTCCAAACTGTGATAAAATCGTTCCGGGTATGCTTATTGCGGCGGCAAGATTAAATATTCCTGCTATCATAGTAAGCGGCGGACCGATGCTTTCAATTAATTATAAAGACAAGTATCGTGACCTTAATACTGCATTCGAGGCAGTCGGTGCATTTAAAGCGGGTAATATCGATGAGGACGAACTTCTAAGACTTGAAAATGCGGCTTGTCCGTCATGCGGTTCATGTTCGGGTATGTTTACTGCAAACTCAATGAACTGTCTGTGTGAGGTCCTTGGTATGGCTTTACCGGGTAACGGCACAATTCCTGCTGTTTATTCTGAAAGAATACGTCTTGCAAAGCATGCAGGTATGAAGATTATGGAACTTCTTGAAAAGAACATTAAGCCGAGAGATATTATCACTCCGGATTCAATTTATAATGCACTTCGTGTTGATATGGCACTTGGCTGCAGTACAAACTCAATGCTGCACCTTCCTGCAATAGCACATGAGGCAAAAGCACCTATAACACTTGATTACGCAAATGAAATCAGTAAAGAAACACCGAACCTATGTCATCTTGCTCCTGCAGGCGAACATCACGTTCAGGATTTGTATGCGGCAGGCGGTGTTCAGGCACTTATGAACGAGCTTTCAAAGAAGAATTTGTTAAAGCTTGATACAATTACCGCAACAGGTAAGACTTTGGGCGAAAATATTAAGGACTGCACTGTACTTGATTATAACGTAATCCGTCCGATAGATAATCCGTACAGCCAAACAGGCGGTATTGCCGTATTAAAGGGTAATCTTGCTCCTGACGGCTCTGTTGTTAAGAGAAGTGCCGTTGCAAAAGAAATGTTGCAGCACGAAGGCCCTGCAAAGGTTTATAACAGTGAGGAAGAGGCTATTGAGGCTATTTATACAGGTAAGATTGTAAAGGGTGACGTTGTTGTTATCCGTTACGAAGGTCCAAAGGGCGGACCTGGTATGAGAGAAATGCTTTCTCCTACATCTGCAATCTGCGGTATGGGACTTGATAAGGACGTTGCTCTTATTACAGACGGACGTTTCTCAGGCGCTACAAGAGGTGCGGCTATCGGTCACGTTTCACCGGAGGCTGTTGAAGGCGGCCCTATCGCATTTGTACAAGACGGCGATATTATTTCTATTGATATAGATAAATGCCAGATTAACTTTAAGGTCAGCGAAGAAGAATTGGCTAAGCGTAAAGAAAATTGGACTCCGCTTGAACCAAAGGTTAAGACAGGTTATCTAAGAAGATACTCAAAGATGGTTTCTTCTGCAATTCAAGGGGCAGTTATGTTAGACGACTAAAGAACAAATGATTATACAAAAAATGCATTTCTTAATGGAATGCGTTTTTTTTTGTAAGGTTGACAAATCAAATCATTTAAAATATAATGTAGGTAATATATAATAGAAAGAGAGCAAGTATATGCAAGACGGAGTTAAACTTGAACGTAAGACTAAAGATGAACTGAAACAAATAGCGCAAGGTCTTGGAATAGAAAAAAATTTCAACTTTAAAAAAAAGATGAAATAATTGCATTGATTCGCGAAAAACGTGAACAGATTGCAAATGAGGAAAAACAGAAAGTGCAACCCAAAAAACGTGAACGTCCGGCAGACGCCGTTGAAGTAAAGGGTGTGCTTGACGTAATGACAGACGGTTTTGGTTTTCTTCGTATGGAGAACTATATGTCAGGCAAAAACGATATATATGTGTCACCTACACAAATAAGAAGATTTAATTTAAAGACCGGTGACGAAATTGTCGGTGATTGCCGACCGTCACAAGATGAAGATAAGTTTTCTCCTTTACTGTTTGTAAAGACTATAAACGGCGATCCGCTTGAAATTGCCTTTAAAACGCAGACCGTTTGAACGTCTTACACCAATATATCCGAAAGAAAAAATAAGTCTTGATACAGGTGACAGAACAAGAACCGCATCAAGACTTATAGATTTAATCGCACCAATCGGAAAAGGTCAGAGAGGTATGATAGTTGCACCGCCCAAGGCAGGTAAAACTACTATATTAAAACAAATTGCTCAATCTATATCCGAAAATTATCCCGATATTAAATTGATAGTGCTTTTAATAGATGAAAGACCGGAAGAAGTTACTGATATAAAACGTTCAATAGACGGTGAAGTTATATATTCTACATTTGACCAAATGCCCGAAAATCATTGTAAGGTTGCGGAAATGGTGCTCGAAAGAGCGTCAAGACTTGTGGAGCAGAAAAAAGATGTAGTAATTTTGCTTGATTCAATCACAAGACTTGCAAGAGCATATAACTTGACAGTTCAGCCGACAGGAAGAACTTTGTCCGGCGGTCTTGATCCGGACGCATTGTATAAGCCGAAAAAGTTTTTCGGTGCGGCTCGTAATATAGAAGAGGGCGGAAGTCTTACAATTTTGGCAACGGCACTTGTTGAAAACGGGCAGCAGAATGGATGATGTTATTTTTGAAGAATTTAAGGGTACGGGTAATATGGAATTGAAACTCGACAGAAATCTTCAGGAAAAACGAATTTTCCCTGCTATTGATATTTTGAAATCAGGTACAAGACGTGAAGAAGATTTGCTTAATGACCGTGAAAAGAGGCTTGCTGGATTATAAGACGTGAGCTTGGCAGAAATTCAAATACCGAAACCATTGTCAGCTTTTTGCAGTATATGAGAAGTACAAGCAGCAATAAAGATTTTGTTGAGTTGATTATTAATAATTACGGAAGAAAATAATTTTTTGAGAACTGTAACGATTAGTTGCAGTTCTTTTTTTTGTTGTAATCGACACAAATAGTTGTATATAATAAGAAATAATCCACAATATATAGTACATGAAAAAAAAGTTCAAAAAAAAATGAAAAAAAGATGTTAGACAAAAGGGGTAATAGAGTGTATAATAATCAAGTCGTCAGTTGAGAGGACTAAAGAACACGGGAAGAGAAGTGTTCGGGTTGAGAAGAAGTTAAAAACTTTTTCAAAAAACTTTTAAAAAGTCTTGACAAACTGAAAACGATGTGATAGAATAAACAAGCTGTCGCAAGAGAGCATGTACATTGAAAGATAAATAGTGCAGGTTTTATGTCAAACATTTGCTTTGCAAATGTAAAACTATTGAGTTTTTTTATGACAGAAATTCGGATAAAAATTACGAAGAGAAGTCAGTTAGTAATTAAGAGCTAACAAACAATCGAGTATATAAGAGCGAAAGCGGATACAAACATTTTTAACGAGAGTTTGATCCTGGCTCAGGACGAACGCTGGCGGCGTGCCTAACACATGCAAGTCGAACGAGAATCTTTGAACAGATCTTTTCGGAGTGACGTTCAAAGAGGAAAGTGGCGGACGGGTGAGTAACGCGTGAGTAACCTGCCCATAAGAGGGGGATAATCCATGGAAACGTGGACTAATACCGCATATTGTAATTAAGTTGCATGACTTGATTATGAAAGATTTATCGCTTATGGATGGACTCGCGTCAGATTAGATAGTTGGTGAGGTAACGGCTCACCAAGACCGCGATCGGTAGCCGGACTGAGAGGTTGATCGGCCACATTGGGACTGAGACACGGCCCAGACTCCTACGGGAGGCAGCAGTGGGGAATATTGCGCAATGGGGGCAACCCTGACGCAGCAACGCCGCGTGCAGGAAGAAGGTCTTCGGATTGTAAACTGTTGTCGCAAGGGAAGAAGACAGTGACGGTACCTTGTGAGAAAGTCACGGCTAACTACGTGCCAGCAGCCGCGGTAATACGTAGGTGGCAAGCGTTGTCCGGATTTACTGGGTGTAAAGGGCGCGTAGGCGGACTGTCAAGTCAGTCGTGAAATACCGGGGCTTAACCCCGGGGCTGCGATTGAAACTGACAGCCTTGAGTATCGGAGAGGAAAGCGGAATTCCTAGTGTAGCGGTGAAATGCGTAGATATTAGGAGGAACACCAGTGGCGAAGGCGGCTTTCTGGACGACAACTGACGCTGAGGCTCGAAAGTGTGGGGAGCAAACAGGATTAGATACCCTGGTAGTCCACGCCGTAAACGATGGATACTAGGTGTAGGAGGTATCGACCCCTTCTGTGCCGCAGTTAACACAATAAGTATCCCACCTGGGGAGTACGACCGCAAGGTTGAAACTCAAAGGAATTGACGGGGGCCCGCACAAGCAGTGGAGTATGTGGTTTAATTCGAAGCAACGCGAAGAACCTTACCTGGGCTTGACATCCCTGGAATCGAGTAGAGATACTTGAGTGCCTTCGGGAATCAGGTGACAGGTGGTGCATGGTTGTCGTCAGCTCGTGTCGTGAGATGTTGGGTTAAGTCCCGCAACGAGCGCAACCCCTATTGTCAGTTGCCATCATTAAGTTGGGCACTCTGGCGAGACTGCCGGTGACAAATCGGAGGAAGGTGGGGACGACGTCAAATCATCATGCCCCTTATGCCCAGGGCTACACACGTACTACAATGGCCGATAACAAAGTGCAGCGAAACCGTGAGGTGGAGCGAATCACAAAACTCGGTCTCAGTTCAGATTGCAGGCTGCAACTCGCCTGCATGAAGTTGGAATTGCTAGTAATCGCGGATCAGAATGCCGCGGTGAATACGTTCCCGGGCCTTGTACACACCGCCCGTCACACCATGAGAGTCGATAACACCCGAAGCCTGTGAGCTAACCTTTTAGGAGGCAGCAGTCGAAGGTGGGGTTGATGATTGGGGTGAAGTCGTAACAAGGTAGCCGTATCGGAAGGTGCGGCTGGATCACCTCCTTTCTAAGGAGAACCGATTAAGCGAATAGCTTAGTCAAAATTCCTAAGGTCGAACGATAGAAATATCGTCAGAGACAGAAACTGTGCTATTTATCTTTGAGTGTATATGCATTCAGCATGAACATTCATAACGAAATATTGATATAAGTGGGAAAAGGAAACTGAACCCAATAGAAACCCTGCATGGGCCTATAGCTCAGCCGGTTAGAGCGCACGCCTGATAAGCGTGAGGTCGGTGGTTCGAGTCCACTTAGGCCCACCAAATTTTCCGTATCTTGCACGTTTGCGTTCCCTTGTGTACCGATGTACACGGCGGTCACTTAAACGCACAATATACGAAAAATTAAAGCCAAATATTAAGTATCAACTAAAATTTGGGGGTGTAGCTCAGCTGGGAGAGCACCTGCCTTGCAAGCAGGGGGTCAGGAGTTCGATTCTCCTCATCTCCACCAATTCAAACAATTTCACGCACATTTCGCATTTTTTCTCAGTCTTGCGTACCGATGTACGCGACGACGTCGAAGAAAAAGCGAACTGCACGCAAACTTGTTTGAATTTAAAATCAATATAAAGATTGTACCTTGAAAACTAAACAATGTAACAAACGATGATAGAGAGAAACGAGGAAATGACATAGTAATGTCAAACCCCGATAACTAAATTAGTTATCAAACTAATGTGGAAAGGTTTTTTCGATATACGAGAGTATATGGGTAAAAACTTCAATTTCAAACAAATCTCTAATTCTTATGTAATTCAAGAACCAAACCAAGTTGGTCAAGCTATAAAGAGCGTAGGGAGAATGACTTGGCATCAGGAGCCGAAGAAGGACGTGACAAGCTGCGAAAAGCTGCGGTTAGGAGCAAATATCCATAGACCCGCAGATATCCGAATGGGGAAACCCGGTACGGCAATACCGTATCACTGCATGGTAAATACATAGCCATGTGGAGGAAACCCTCTGAACTGAAACATCTAAGTAGGAGGAGGAAGAGAAAGAAACATCGATTTCCTAAGTAGCGGCGAGCGAAAGGGAAAGAGGCCAAACCAGAGATAGCAATATCTTTGGGGTTGCGGACTGCATAATTGATTCAATATTTTTAGCAGAAGTGTATGGGAAGACACACCATAGTAGGTAATAGTCCTGTAAGCGAAAAGGATATTGACAAGGCAGGATCCAGAGTACCACCGGACACGAGGAACCCGGTGGGAAGCCGGGGGGACCACCCCCCAAGCCTAAATACTACCTGATGACCGATAGTGAAAAGTACAGTGATGGAAAGTTGAAAAGAACCCCGGAAGGGGAGTGAAAAAGAATCTGAAACCCTATGTTTACAAGCTGCTAAAGCACCATATGAGTGCGATAGCGTACTTTTTGTAGAACGGTCCGGCGAGTGTATGTTGCAAGCGAGGTTAAGGTGTTAAGCACTGAAGCCGAAGGGAGACCGAGTGTGAATAGCGCGTACAGTTTGCAGTATACGACCCGAAACCGGGTGACCTAACCATGGACAGGTTGAAGTGGAAGTAAAATTCCATGGAGGACCGAACCCACGTCTGTTGAAAAAGGCGGGGATGAGCTGTGGTTAGCGGTGAAATTCCAATCGAACTCGGATATAGCTGGTTCTCATCGAAATAGCTTTAGGGCTAGCCTCAGGATAGTTTAGCGGAGGTAAAGCACTGAATGGGCTAGGGGGCTTCACGGCTTACCGAACCCTATCAAACTCTGAATGCCGCATAAATGTTTCCTGGGAGTCAGACTGCGTGAGATAAGTTTCGTAGTCAAAAGGGAAAGAGCCCAGACCTACAGCTAAGGTCCCTAAATGAATTTAAGTGGAAAAGGATGTGCAGTTGCGTAGACAACTAGGACGTTGGCTTAGAAGCAGCCACTCATTTAAAGAGTGCGTAATAGCTCACTAGTCGAGTGATTGTGCGCCGAAAATGTAACGGGGCTAAAATTCATACCGAAGCTTAGGAATGATAGTAATATTGTTGGTAGATGAGCGTTGTGTAAGTCTGCGAAGCTACACCGAAAGGAGTAGTGGAGATATCACAAGTGAGAATGCCGGAATGAGTAGCGAGAATTATGTGAGAATCATAATGGCCGAAAATCTAAGGTTTCTTGGGGAAGGTTCGTCCGCCCAAGGTAAGCCGGGAGCTAAGGCGAGGCCGAGAGGCGTAGTCGATGCACATACGGTAAAGATTCCGTAGCCACCGAAGTTGTTAAATACAGGGACACAGGAACATAGCCTAACCCCACCGTTGGTTGAGTGGGGCGTAAGGGAGCGAAAATTAGTAGCGAAGTGGGTGATTGTACACTGGCGAGAAAAGCTGTATGAATTGACAAGGTGCCCGTACCGCAAACCGACACAGGTAGATGAGGAGAGAATCCTAAGACCAGCGGGAGAAGTGTTGTTAAGGAACTCGGCAAAATGACCCCGTAACTTCGGGATAAGGGGAGCCTACGAGAGTAGGCCGCAGAGAATAGTCTCAAGCGACTGTTTAGCAAAAACACAGGTCTATGCTAAATCGAAAGATGATGTATATGGGCTGACGCCTGCCCGGTGCTGGAAGGTTAAGGGGAAGTGTTAGAGCAATCGAAGCACTGAACTTAAGCCCCAGTAAACGGCGGCCGTAACTATAACGGTCCTAAGGTAGCGAAATTCCTTGTCAGGTAAGTTCTGACCCGCACGAATGGCGTAACGACTTGAGAGCTGTCTCAACAACATACCCGGCGAAATTGAAGTACTGGTAAAGATGCCAGTTACCCGTGATAAGACGGAAAGACCCCATGGAGCTTTACTGTAACTTGATATTGAATTTTTGTATTACATGTACAGGATAGGTGGGAGACAGAGAACTAATGCCGCCAGGTGTTAGGGAGTCGATGTTGGGATACCACTCTTGTAATATGAAGGTTCTAACCTGCACCCGTGAATCCGGGTGGGGGACACTGTCAGGTGGGCAGTTTGACTGGGGCGGTCGCCTCCTAAAAAGTAACGGAGGCGTTCAAAGGTTGGTTCAGCACGGACGGAAATCGTGCAACGAGTGCAAACGCATAAACCAGCCTAACTGCGAGACCGACAAGTCGAGCAGTAACGAAAGTTGGAGTTAGTGATCCGGCGGTATGAGAGTGGAATTGCCGTCGCTCAACGGATAAAAGCTACCCTGGGGATAACAGGCTGATCTCCCCCAAGAGTCCACATCGACGGGGAGGTTTGGCACCTCGATGTCGGCTCATCGCATCCTGGAGCTGTAGTCGGTTCCAAGGGTTGGGCTGTTCGCCCATTAAAGCGGTACGCGAGCTGGGTTCAGAACGTCGCGAGACAGTTCGGTCCCTATCTATCACGGGCGTAGGAAATTTGAGGAGAGCTGACCTTAGTACGAGAGGACCGGGATGGACGTACCGCTGGTGCACCAGTTGTTCTGCCAAGGGCATAGCAGGGTAGCTAAGTACGGACGGGATAAACGCTGAAGGCATCTAAGCGTGAAGCCCCCTTCGAGATAAGATTTCCCATAGCGTAGGCTAGTAAGGACCCATGAAGACTACATGGTTGATAGGCCGGAGGTGGAAGTGCAGTAATGTATGTAGCTGACCGGTACTAATAGTCCGAGGGCTTGACCAGAGCATTGTGAAACAATGCGGATATATACAGGCGGTAGCCTGAACACCGCAAAGTCAGTCAATGTTTGATGTATCGCTACATCAAAGGTTAGGAACGAGAAAGATAAGAAATTAGAGAAAACGCATTGTGAAGTTATGTTGTTTAGTTTTGAGGGTATGACCTCAAAAGAGAAGATCCGGTGACGATAGCAAGGAGGAACCACCTGTTCCCATGCCGAACACAGAAGTTAAGCTCCTTAACGTCGATGATACTTGGTGGGTGACTGCCTGGGAAAGTAGAAAGTTGCCGGAACTTATGGCCCGTTGGTCAAGCGGTTAAGACACCGCCCTTTCACGGCGGTAACGCGGGTTCGATTCCCGCACGGGTCACCAACATTTTAAACAGCCTTTCTTGTGAAGGCTGTTTAATCTATTTAATATTATGGACCATTAGCTCAGTTGGTTAGAGCATCCGGCTCATAACCGGACGGCCCTAGGTTCGAGTCCTAGATGGTCCACCACCTATCAACGATAAAGTTGATACAATGAAAAAGGCTTGATTTCAAGCCTTTTTTTCGTTTTTGGAGAAAAATTTCAGCCTAATTTTAGTGGGTTTTCAAGTAGGCTAATTTGCTCCCGCCCCCCTTAGACATAATCGGTTAAAAGTATAGCGGTTTTGTCCCACCTTAAAGTAAAAACAAACGATTAAAAGTATAAAACAATGTTTGCTTTACAAAAATATAAAACTGTGATACAATCATCCCATCTAAAAAAATATTAAGTTGGAGGGCAGAGCAATGGCTGAGTTTCTTGACAGGGCATTATATCGTAAAATTAAAGGGATGAACCGTGAAGCATTAGAATCGCTTATTCAAGAGTTCTACAACATGGGTAAGGAAAGCGCGGAAACGACCAAAGTCGATATGGAGGCTCTAAAAGCCGAAATAAGTGCGATAAAAGGTATTGGTGAAACAAGACGAGATGAAATATTGAAAGTTATTCAGAGGCATTTATGCCCATTAGAGAACACAGTAGGATAATAGATACGAAAAAAAGCAGCTTGCTGCATTTTTTTATTTACACAAATGGCGGAAAGGGGGTGCAATAATATGAGTGATGAGAAATTTAAAATACCTCAGAGTGAGATTGATAGCCTTGCCAGAATGCTATTGCCTAAGATTCAAGAATACTTTTCAACAGAGAAGGGGTGGCGAGAATATGAGCAGTGGAAACAGCAAGAAATGACAATAGCTGAAACAAAAGATTAGGGAAAATGCAGTTCAATTAGAACTGCATTTTGCTATATATAGCAGTTCTTAGAGCATATTTTTACATTCTTTTAAAGACGAAATCAATTCTTTAAGAACATTTTCAATAATCCTCAGTTCATAATTTGAGCAATCCTTTAAAACATCTGAAATAGAGTTTATATAAACGTTTTCGGCAGAATTTAGATTATCGCAACATAATTCGTCCATAGATACACTAAGAGCATTTGCCAAACTCAGCAATACATTTAAGCCAACACTTGTGTTGGCGTTTTCTATATATTCTTAGCAATACAGCAACTAAACTAATAAAGAAACATTCTATCTAAACAAGCAGAGAACAAATAAATGTTCTCTGCTTGTTTTACTTTTTATTGCGGTATTCGGATGGAGTACATTTCATAAATCTCATAAACATCTTATCAAAATAGCTGCCGTTGTTGAAGCCGCACAGGAAGGATATTTCAGAAATGCTTTTATTTGTATTGCGGAGCATATATGCGCTTTGGGTAGTTCTATATCTGTTCAGATAGACAATCGGTGATGTATCCGATATATCGCGGAAAATGCGGCATAAATGCTCCTTGCTTATATGTGCGTGAGAGGCTAAATCGCGTAGAGTTATCGCGTTTGGATAATTCATATGTATATAATCAAGCGTTTTCTTTACAATTTCAGATTGAATGGTGTTTTTTGTATACGGGTGTTTTTCAGCGTTGGCAATGTATATGGATAACATCTGCAAAATATTTCCCTTTATAGCAAGCTCATAACCAAAATCTGCTCTGTCAGATATTTTTTTTGTCTTCATTATTATATTAACAATTTCATCAGGCAGTACAACAGGCAGTGCAAATTTGTTCTTTATAATAGGGCGTATAAACCTTTTATATAAATTGTCATATTCGGGAGCGATTAACTCCGGAGAAAATACTATCGCAATAAAGGAAAAGCCATCGTTTTCCGTAATATTAACCGATGAGTGCAGCGTCTGTGAATTTATAAAAATCCCCTCTGATGAATTAAGATAAACAGCATTGCCCTCAAGCTGTATTTTTTGCTTTTCCATGAGTCACCACGAGAAATTCAAATTCTCTGTGGTAATGCAGCGGAATATGACCTTC
>ENA-OQBD01001405-OQBD01001405.1-human-gut-metagenome-genome-assembly--contig:-NODE-1405-length-11218-cov-2.419980_pt1 | contig 11218 bp, 10 predicted proteins | sample MGYA00242742_ERZ504543 | MGnify/ENA primary metagenome ERZ504543 (study PRJEB26092, sample SAMD00036239) | human gut metagenome | host: Homo sapiens | study: EMG produced TPA metagenomics assembly of... | reverse complement strand
TGGGCGGCGGTCTGGTTCCCGGCTCGCTGGTGTTGCTGGGTGGGGAACCGGGCATCGGCAAGTCCACCCTCGTGCTACAAACTGTTCTGAGATTACCCGAAAAGAAGATACTTTATGTGTCCGGCGAAGAAAGCGCACGGCAGCTGAAGCTGCGTGCCGACCGCATCCGTCACAACTCATCGGACTGCCTGATAGCATGCGAAACATCTTTGGAACAGATTTACGTAAACATCAAGAACACGCAACCCGACCTGGTTATCATCGACTCCATACAAACGATATCAACCGAGACAATCGAGTCTTCTCCCGGAAGCCTGGTGCAAGTGCGCGAATGTTCCGCCTCCATCCTTAAATTTGCCAAGCAGACCAACACGCCCGTTATCCTGATCGGACATATCAATAAGGAAGGAAGCATAGCCGGACCAAAGGTACTGGAGCACATTGTCGACACCGTTTTGCAGTTCGAGGGCGACCAACATTATATGTATCGCATCCTGCGCAGCATCAAGAACCGTTTCGGCAGCACTGCCGAATTAGGCATCTACGAGATGCGGCAGGACGGATTGAGGCAAGTGAGCAACCCCTCTGAGTTACTGCTGAGCCAAGACCATGAAGGAATGAGCGGCGTAGCCATCGCCTCTGCCATCGAAGGGGTTCGTCCGTTCCTCATCGAAACACAGGCACTGGTCAGCTCTGCCGTCTACGGCAATCCTCAACGCTCCGCCACAGGCTTTGATCTGAGAAGAATGAACATGCTTCTTGCCGTGTTGGAGAAACGGGTCGGATTCAAGCTGGCACAGAAAGATGTCTTTCTCAATATAGCCGGCGGGCTGAAGGTCAACGACCCTGCCATCGACCTGTCTGTCATCAGCGCCATCTTGTCCAGCAACATGGATGCGGAGGTGGAGCGCGACACCTGCATGGCAGGTGAAGTGGGACTGAGTGGAGAGATACGTCCGGTCAACCGCATCGAACAGCGAATCGGTGAAGCCGAAAAGCTCGGATTCAAGCGTATCCTTATCCCCAAGCATAACCTTCAGGGAATGGATACCAAGAAACTGAAAATAGAACTCATTCCGGTCAGAAAAGTGGAAGAAGCGTTCCGGGCCTTATTCGGATAAGATACATAAAACTGTTTTAAAACTAAAGAATCGACATCAATGACTAAAGACAATTCATATACCCCAAGTTGTGTGGACTGCGGAACACAGAACTGCAAGTTCAAAGACCGTACATATCCCGAATTCTGCCTGACGACCGGTTTGGATACAAAAGATTTGGAGTGGGCACTGGAACGCTATGACGAAGGACAAAACCACGATGTTATGGTAGCCAGCGCCGAAGTGGAGTTTGAAGGCTATTGCCGGCTCACCCGCGTGGAAGAAATCATGACCTTTGCACGCAAGATGGGATACAAGAAAATAGGAATTGCCAATTGCATCGGATTAATCAATGAAGCACGAATCTTTGCCCGGATTCTGAGAGCCAACGGATTCGAAGCTTATTCCGTGATATGCAAAGTGGCGGGAGTGCCCAAATCATCCGTTGGTATCCCTCAGGAATGTGAAACCATCGGAGCTGCCATGTGCAACCCTATCCTTCAGGCGCGCCTGCTCAACCGCGCGCATACAGACCTGAATGTAGTTATCGGACTTTGTGTGGGACATGACAGCCTGTTCTATAAATATGCAGATGCCTATTCCACTACCTTGATAACAAAAGACCGCGTCACCGGACACAATCCGGCTGCTGCCCTTTATACGGCCAATTCATATTATCGCAAGAAACTCATGCCCGACAATAAATAAAAAAGATATGATACAGGAATTCCAACTGCGAGCATTGCCTGAACAGGCAATCAGTGAACAAGCACTCAAACAATTTATCGGACGTGAAAAAGGACTGGACATACGCACCATCCATTCCATCCGTGTCTTGAAAAGAAGTATTGATGCCCGCCAACGTACTATTTATGTCAACCTGAAAGTGCGTCTCTATATCAATGAAATTCCTCATGACGAAGAATTCGTCCGCACGGAATACCGTAAGGTAGAGAACAGCCCCCAGGTAATAGTGGTGGGTGCAGGTCCCGGAGGACTGTTTGCCGCACTGCGGCTGATAGAGTTGGGATTGCGTCCCATCGTGGTGGAAAGAGGAAAGAACGTGCGCGACCGCAAAACGGATATCGCACGCATCAGCCGTGAACATAAAGTCGATCCGGAGAGTAATTACAGTTTTGGTGAAGGAGGAGCAGGTGCTTACTCGGACGGTAAACTCTACACACGAAGCAAGAAACGTGGCAACGTAGATAAAATATTAAACGTGTTTTGTCAGCATGGCGCCAGTTCCTCGATTTTAGTAGACGCCCATCCCCACATCGGAACGGACAAGCTGCCGAGGGTTATCGAGAATATGCGTAATACCATTATCGATTGTGGAGGAGAAGTACACTTCGAGACACGCATGGATTCATTGATAATAGAAAAGGAACGCATTATCGGTATCGAAACGAATACCGGAAAAATATTCAAAGGTCCTGTCATACTGGCTACAGGGCACTCGGCACGCGATGTTTATCGCTGGCTGCACAGTCATGGAGTGCAGATAGAAACCAAAGGAATTGCAGTCGGCGTGCGCCTTGAGCATCCTTCAATGCTGATAGACCAAATTCAATATCACAACAGAAACGGACGCGGTAAATACCTTCCGGCAGCCGAATACAGTTTTGTAACTCAGGTAGACGGACGCGGTGTGTATAGTTTCTGTATGTGTCCCGGAGGATTTGTCGTACCAGCCGCCAGCGGACCTCATCAGATTGTGGTCAACGGAATGAGCCCAAGCAATCGCGGTTCCAAATGGAGCAACTCGGGCATGGTGGTAGAGATACGTCCCGAAGATCTGCAAAACGATGAATTGAGAATGAAGAACGAGGAGCTGGGATTTGCCGATGATACGGATTCTGTATTGTCGATGATGCACTTTCAGGAAGCACTGGAAGCTGCCTGCTGGCAACAGGGAAACATGCGGCAAACAGCTCCGGCACAACGATGGTTGACTTTACCCGAAAAAAGCTGAGTTACGATTTGCCCGAGAGTTCGTATAGTCCGGGGTTGGTTTCTTCTCCTCTTCACTTCTGGATGCCACCTTTCATTGCCAACCGTTTAAGCAAAGGTTTCCAACAGTTTGGCAAGACCAGCCACGGCTTCCTAACCAACGATGCGGTGCTGATTGGAGTAGAGACGCGCACTTCGTCGCCTGTGAGAATTGTCAGAGACAATGAGACCTTGCAACACATCACGGTGCAGGGATTGTTTCCTTGCGGAGAAGGGGCAGGATATGCAGGCGGTATCGTATCTGCAGGCATTGACGGTGAGCGATGTGCCGAAGCGGTGGCAGCTTACTTCGGACTCTCTGTCCCGCAAAACCGTTTTTAGCTTCATCACTAAAATGAAGAAGACGTATCAATACTAAAAAAACATCAACTGTAGGGGCAGACAGCCCCTACAGTTACGACCTTGGGAACTATACACAAAGCGAACTGTTTTCAGGTGAGAAACCTCCCCCCTACGAGCAAAACAACAGCATTGTCAATGTTTTGACACCCTTATAAAACAAGTATGCCCATATCACGGGCTAATACAGAAAATATCCGGCAGAACCTCAGCCGATTATTGCCATATCATACTTCGGTATGCTAAGGTTTTAAGTTATATTATTGATATACTAATAAATAAGAAAGAGAGTTAGTTATACCAATTCAGTCTCTCCAAATAACATTTCTGCCATTCACATATTATTTTAACTAAAAGATATGTATCTTTGCAGCAAATAAAGAATATGCACCATCCCGAAATAGCTATAATAGACCCTAATACCCTCACTTGCCTGGGGTTACAGAACATTCTGCAAGGAATGATTCCGACGGCTGTTATCCGTATCTTCCATTCCTTTGGCGAATTGGTGGACGATACACCGGATATGTATGCACACTATTTCATCTCTGCTCAAATTTACTTTGAACATACTTCCTTCTTTCTTCCCCGCAAGCCTAAAACAATTGTATTGGCAGGCGGTGACAGTCAGCCCCAACTGGCCGGTGTACCTAAGTTGAACATCTATCAAGATGAAGAATCGCTGATAAAAGACATCCTCCAACTGCGTAAGTACGGTCATCAGACAAGAAACCATGCCGAGTATTCGGGAGCACAAACACCTAAAACGGAACATGAACTATCCGCCCGTGAAATTGAGGTGCTGATACTCATCACCAAAGGGCTTATCAATAAAGAGATAGCCGATAAACTGAACATCAGCCTGACCACTGTCATCTCTCACCGCAAGAACATAACAGAGAAACTGGGCATCAAGTCTGTATCCGGACTCACCGTCTATGCCGTAATGAACGGTTACATAGAAGCCGACAGAATTTAAAATCCTAATAAATGAGGATTGTACAAACCATCCGTTTGCCCTTACTTTGCAAATGAATTACAAGACTACTCAAACCAAACAATAAATATGAAAAAAAAACTTTTACTGGCAACGACTTGTTTCCTGTCTGCAACAGCGCTCGCAGAAGACATTAACACACTTCCCAAAGATACAACCAAAGTGATTGATATAGAAGAAGTGGTAGTCATTGCTTCACCCAAAGAAACCGGTAAACTAAGAGAGCTTCCCAATGCAGTATCTTTGATTTCACAGAAAGATATGCAAATCAATCAGATTACACGCTGAAAAATTGTAAGTGCTTTAGTTCCGAATTTCTTTATGCCCGATTATGGCTCAAAAATTACTTCCGCAGTCTATATCCGCGGAATCGGTTCACGCATCAACACCCCGGCAGTAGGGTTATACGTAGACAATATTCCTTATATAGACAAATCTGCGTTCGACTTCAATTTCTATGATATAGAACGTATCGACATTCTTCGCGGACCTCAAGGTACATTATACGGACGAAACACGATGGGCGGACTGATAAAAGTACATACCCGTTCACCATTCTCCTATCAGGGAACCGATGTAAAATTGAGTTACGGTAGCAAAAGCAATTACCGTAGTGCCTCACTGACGCATTATCACCGTTGGAATGAACGCTTTGCTTTCTCGGCAGGAGGTTATTATGAAGGTTCGGACGGCTTCTTCCGCAATGCATATAACGGAAAGAAAATCGATAACATGGAAGCCGGAGGCGGACGAATCCGTGCTATCTGGCTGCCTTCAGACAATTTGAAACTAGACTTTACGGTCGGTTATGATTATAGCGATGAGGGCGGCTATCCTTATTACTATACAGGAGCCTTGGACAAAAACAAAGAAGAATACCAAGAGCATATCGGAAAAATCAGCTATAACCGTGACTGCGGTTATCGTCGCGGATTATTCAATACAGGACTGAACATAGAATATCAGGGAAACAAATTCATTATGAATGCCGTGACAGGCTATCAGAATCTGACCGACCGTATGTATCTGGATCAGGATTTCCTGCCTGTCGACATCTACAACATAGAACAAAAACAACGCATCAATACCTTGAGCGAAGAGATTACCTTCAAGAGCAAAAAGAACCAACGCTGGATTTGGGTAACCGGTGCAAGCGGTTTCTACCAATGGTTGCACACCGATGCTCCTGTCACTTTTCAACCTGAAGGTATTCAATGGCTGGAAAATAATATTAATAAAGGGATGGCCTCATCGGGGATGCCCGTCAACTTGAAGATATTGAGCGAAACAATGCCCGTGCCGGGAATCTTCGACACTCCGGTGCTGGGAGCAGCCGTTTTCCATCAGTCCACCTTCAACCATTTATTATTCGAGAACCTCTCTGCTACCGTTGGTTTGCGTCTGGACTACGAAAAGAATAAGATAGACTATAATTCTTCGGCAGCCATGAACATTCAGATGTATATGGCGGGAAAACCAATGGGCAAACCGATGGAACAGGCAGCTGAGTTTACAGGCAAGCTGGATGATGACCATGTGCAGTTGTTACCTAAATTCGCTTTGAAATATGACTTCAACAAGCAGAATAACATCTATGCAACTGTCAGCCGGGGCTTCCGCAGCGGCGGTTACAATATACAGATGTTCTCCGAGTTATTGCAAAGTGCATTAAAGCAGCGTCCGGGTGCAGGAAGTGCTGTCAGCGACGATGAAATAAAAAACCTCGTAACCTACAAGCCCGAATATAGCTGGAACTACGAAATCGGTTCACATCTCAGTTTATTCGATGGTAAACTGAAAACCGATCTGGCCGCTTTCTATATGGATACCCGCGACCAGCAGATTGCCAAGTTCGTGGAAAGCGGGTTGGGACGTATGATGGTCAATGCCGGAAGCAGTGAAAGCTATGGTGCGGAAGTCAGCCTGACAGCATCCGTCAATAGAAATCTCAGTTTGAACGGAAGCTACGGATATACTCACTCTACCTTCAAGAAGTATGATGCCGGAAAGAGCTCGTCAGACGAAAACATTGATTATAGCGGCCATTACGTTCCGTTCGTTCCACGCCACACCATGAACGCAGGTGTCAATTACAGTTTCTTCTTTAATGAAAACAATTGGGCACAGAGCCTGACTGTCGGCCTCAACTATACCGGTGCCGGAAAAATTTACTGGACAGAAAAGAACGATGTATCACAAAGCTTCTACGGCACCTTGAACGGACGTATCTCTTTACAGGCAAAAGCTTTGCAAATAGACTTTTGGGGACGCAACCTCACCAATAAAGATTATACCACATTCTATTTTGAAAGTATGGCGAGAGGCTTTGAACAAAGAAGCAAACCATTACAGTTCGGTGTAGACGTGCGCTATCACTTCTAAAAAGTTTTCAACAGCAAAAAGATAAAAGTCCACCTTCCGGTAAAGTGTATTCCATTACGGAGTGTTATCTCATTCATTGATAGCGCCACAATGGGGACAGGTACCTTTCGATTTCATTTTTGCACCACAATTTCCGCAACTGAACTTATAATGAGAAGTACGTTTGATGCTTCTGAATACCCATACGGCATAAAGCACCAGACAAGGATATCCAATGTAATAATAAGCGGTAAACGTGAAAAAAATAAGTATAGAAAGATGCAACAAGACATCAATCCCAATAAATAAAAGAAAGCCGCCTCTACACGGACCTGATGAAATAAATCGTCCAACGTTGCCAGCCCGACCAGAACAATGCCCCAGACATTAAACATGAACAACGAAAGAATAAACGGTAAATCCAGAGGATTAAGAGAAGGGTTATAATAAAACCGCTCCCATATATCCGGCACGAAATGCTGAATGCTACTATAAAGAGTAGCAGCTGTAGCCATAAGCAACGTCAGTATATTGGGGAAAAAATACTATCAATATCATTAAACCAGATGAGTTGCAAACGCTTCTTACGCACCGCCCGATACAAATATCCCATGCCGAACAAAGCCAGAATAACAAAAAAAGCTACCGTATGGGAACTGCTGAACAAGTGAATAAACTGTGAAATCGGATCAACCGGAACCACTTTCTTGAGTAATTCCCCCTCACGAACCCATCCCATTGTCTCTTGGTCACGAGCCACCTTTACCCAAACCGAGTCCACCGTATCGGCAGCCTGAATCATAAACTCCGCCACCACCAGCTTCTCTCCTTTATAAACCGGCAGCACATCTATCAACGGCAATTGCTGCAACAACAAGGAATCCGAAGTAACTTCGAAATTACTATTCAAAGTATAATAATGCTCCGGCAAATAGTCCACAGAATCTTTTGTCTTCTGCGAAACCGCTTTTAATGAAGATTCAGGAACCTGATACCGGCAAGAAAAGAGAAAAGAAAAAAGCACCGGCAAAAGAAGCAGGCTAAGCTTGAAGCCCACTTTCTTCTGATTCGGTTTATGGTGGAGGATGCTCATAGTCATGCTTGATAATGAGAAGAAGATAGTTTCGGCTCATCCGAAGCAGAAAGCACTTTCATTTGACAATGTTTGCAATCAAACTCCAGACGAAAACGTTTTCCGTCCGCACTGACCAAATAGTAAGGTTCCTTATAAGGAGAACGCACTTTATGATAAGTGGGGCACCATCCCATACTATATCGCAAACAGTGTTTGCAGAACATCAACACCGCATTGTCTGCCGAAACTTTCTCAAAAGCGGGAGCAATGCGCTGCACTCCATGATTCTGATAAAAAGAATAGGCCCGGTCATTCATCACATTGCCCAGATAAGTAAGCTCGGTTGCCGGAAAAGAATGATGCGTCTCCGGCAGTTTGTACAGTTCACGGCGATAATTGATACGACGGACTTCCAGCAACTTCTCCACTCCCGAACGGCGCAATTCGGCAATGGCAGAAGCAGGAATAAACCAATTCTCACTAAAGTCGATATCAATGCGCGCCGGTTCGAAAGGCGTATTTCCCAATTTGCCCAACTGAGTACGAAGATTATCGGCCTGCGGAGTACGTGCCAGTTCCTTTCCACGCTCCAATACCACACTGACACTGTTATCATCTTCATCCGTCAATGTCAGCGTAAAGCCGAAATTATTCTCTGCCAATACCAAGGCAACCGACAACTTGCGCTCGGCAGACTTGCGTTGCATCTGTCTGTCAAACTCCTGGTCAAAGTTACGGTAAAGCAGCGTGCGAGGCTTGATACGAGGCATCTCCTGCGGAAAGAGCTTGTTGTTCTCCACCCTGTTGATGCGAAATCCCTGCAACTTTCCGTTTTCATCCAGATAGCACACCCCATCACCGTTGTTGAACGATTTCACTCCCGCTACGGTCAGATAGTTTCCACGGATTTCCTTTACCGTGCCCATCTCTTCGCCCAGCGATTTCGGAGTATCAAAAGAAAAGATATCCTTGTTGCGTTCAAACAGGAAATAATTAGTAAACCCACGGCTGAAACTCTTGTCCAACTGCGGCTTAAAGTCCGTTTTCACCGTTCCCGACGAAGCACGGATATATTCAGTACGGTGTTTAAAGACAGCATCCAGCTTCTTGCGATAATAAGCCGTCACATTCTTCACATACGAAATATCCTTCAAACGCCCTTCTATCTTCAGAGAAGAAGCACCTGCATCCAGCAGTTGTTCGAGTTCTTCACTCTGATTAAGGTCTTTCAGTGAAAGCAAATGTTTGTTGCGCACAATCACCTTTCCGTCCGCATCCACCAAGTCGAACGCCAAACGGCAGAACTGTGCACATTCCCCCCAGGTTGGCACTGCGCCCGAAACACGACTGGCTGACATAACACTGTCCGCTATAACTGACGCATAGTGCTCCGTGCACAAACACTTCAAGCGGCACTTCGGGAATTGCCTCATGTATCTTGCCAATCTCAGGCAATGAAAGTTCACGCGCCAGCACAATCTGACGAAATCCCGCCTCTGCCAGAAACTTTGCCTTTTCGGGAGTACGGTTATCCATCTGCGTACTGGCATGAAGAGGAATGGGCGGCAGATTCAATTCCAACAGTCCCATGTCCTGCACAATCAGTGCATCCACCCCGGCACGATACAACTCCCATATCATTTCCTCCGTATCCTTCAACTCTTCATCGCGAAGGATGGTATTGACAGTTACATAAATGCGCACATTATACAAATGAGCGTATTGCACCAATGCCGCTATGTCTTCCAAAGAATTTCCGGCCGCCGCACGTGCACCAAAACGGGGAGCACCGATATAAACCGCATCGGCTCCATGGTCGACAGCCGCCATGCCGCACTCCAGATTCTTGGCAGGAGCCAGCAATTCTATCTTTCGTTGTTTAATCATCGTATCTGAGTTATATCAAACGGAGTTTCCTGATACACATAATAGTTCAGCCAATTGGAGAACAACAAGTTGGCATGTCCGCGCCAGCGCACCAATGGCGCATTGTCCGCATTGTCTTCTCGATAATAGTTCTTCGGCATTTCAATGGGAAGCCCTTTTCCCAAATCGCGTTTATACTCCGTATCGAGTGTATAAGGCGAATATTCGGAATGTCCGGTGATAAAGAACTCACGTCCGTTACGTGCCATTGCCATGTAAACACCCGAATCATCCGACTCGGACAGCAAGGTGAGGTCTTTCACCTTCAGGATATCTTCCCGACGCACTTCGGTGTGACGGCTGTGAGGCACAAAAAACACATCATCGAACCCACGGAAGATAGGCAATCCCTGCACATTGATATGGTGTTCAAAAATACCGAACATCTTTTTATCCAGCGGATACTTAGGCACTCCATAGAAGTGATAAAGTCCGGCTTGTGCTGCCCAGCAAATATAAAGTGTGGAAGTGACATGAGTACGCGCCCAGTCAAAAATGGTCGTGATTTCGTTCCAATAAGTCACCTCCTCGTAAGGCATCTGCTCAACGGGAGCGCCGGTCACAATCATGCCGTCATACGTTTCATTGCGCATCAGGTCAAAATCGCGATAGAATGCTTTCATGTGCTCCACCGGCGTATTCTTTGAAGTATGGCTTTTGAGTTTCATAAACGAAATCTCCAACTGAAGCGGTGTGTTGGAAAGCAAACGCACCAAATCCGTCTCTGTAGTTATCTTCAACGGCATCAGATTCAATATCACAATCTTCAGCGGACGGATATCCTGCGCATTGGCACGCGAATTATCAATAACAAAGATATTCTCTTCTTTCAATAATTCGATAGCAGGTAGTTTATCGGGTAAATTTAATGGCATTTTCTTATCTGTTAATTAGTTGCAGGTGCAAAATTAAAAAAATATAGCAGAAAGTCCTCACAAGATTGCCCTGTTATTCATTTTTTTAATACATTTACGACGAATACCTTTTAAGGAATAACCAATCCGCCGAAATCTATCATGAATGACATTGAACAACAAGAATTAAAAAAAGAGAACGAAAGCCTTAAAGAAGAAATAAGACTGCTTAAAAAGAAAACCGAGTTACTGAGCATCACTTCAAAGCCGCTCAATAAATTGTCTCAGTTCTTGATAGACCGGATGGATGCCATCATCTTCATCAAAGATGTCACAAACGATTTCCGGTATTTCATGGTCAACCAAAACTTCTGTATCCTGCAGAATACCCCTCACCACAAAATCATAGGAAAGAACGACTACGAGATATTCACTCCGGACGTAGCAGAGAAATACAGGAGGGACGACAAAATCGCCATTAATAGAAAAGGAGAATATACCTTTCAGGAAGAGATATGTGTTTCCCGGTCAGAAAAAAGTCATTCTGCAAACC
>ENA-OQBD01001403-OQBD01001403.1-human-gut-metagenome-genome-assembly--contig:-NODE-1403-length-11221-cov-3.477826_pt1 | contig 11221 bp, 13 predicted proteins | sample MGYA00242742_ERZ504543 | MGnify/ENA primary metagenome ERZ504543 (study PRJEB26092, sample SAMD00036239) | human gut metagenome | host: Homo sapiens | study: EMG produced TPA metagenomics assembly of... | reverse complement strand
TGCTGCACCCGGGACATCCTGCACATTTACTCCCGCCCCCGACAACCATACTGCTCTCATAAAATCCGTTCAGCATACAGATTGCCTGTGACGAAATTCCTTCTTCTGTTCCGGTAAACCCAAGTCCTTCCTCGGTTGTTGCCTTGATATTGATCTGCTCTTTTGCAATGCCAAGGGTCTTTGCAATATTCTCCTCCATCTGCGCAATATACGGACGCAGCTTTGGCTTCTGTGCAATCACTGTCGCATCAATATTTTCTACCACATAACCATTCTTTTCCAATAAAAGACGCACATGTTCGAGCAGTTTCATGCTGGAAATTCCCTTATACTGCGGATCGGTATCCGGAAAATGTTTTCCGATATCCCCGAGTGCTGCAGCACCAAGCAGTGCATCCATGATTGCATGCACAAGCACATCCGCATCCGAATGTCCGAGCAGTCCCAATGTATGCGGAATCTCCACACCTCCGAGAATCAGTGGCCGTCCCTCCACCAGTTTGTGTACATCATAACCCATTCCTACACGCATTTTTCTTCTCCTGTCTTTTTATGATGTTGCTGATTCCAGTTCCCCCTGCAAACAGCTTCCTTATAAATTCTAATGATAATATGCCACCAGGCAAAGCCTGATGACCTTCACAGGCTTCAAGCCTGTTTTATTATAACACAAATTCGGGGGCTGTATCAAACAGTCCCCGAACGAAGTATCACATCAGTTTTCAACTATGCAAGTGCTGCTGTAATGATTGCCATGGAATATACTTCTGATGCATTACATCCACGGGACAGATCATTGATTGGCGCATTCAGACCTAACAAAATCGGACCGTAAGCTTCGAAATTACCAAGTCTCTGTGCAATCTTGTATCCGATATTTCCGGCATTGATATCCGGGAAAATAAAGGTATTTGCATGTCCGGCAACTGAAGAATCCGGGCACTTTGTTCTGCAACTCTTGGTGATACCGCTGCATCAAACTGTAATTCTCCCTCGATTGGAAGATCTGGGTATTTCTCGCGTGCCTTATGTGCTGCATTGCGCATCTTATCTACATCCTCGCCCTTTCCGGAACCAAGTGTAGAGTAGCTTAAAAATGCAACCTTCGGATCTACACCGAAAATTCTTGCACAGGCAGCTGACTCACCGGCGATCTCTACGAGTTCATCCTCGGTCGGATGGATGTTGATCGCACAGTCAGACATTGCAAGAACCTCGTTCTCACCTGTCGCAGACGGACGAACCAGAATAAAGCAGGAAGATACGATGCTGTTGCCAGGTTTTGTCTTAATCAGCTGAAGTGCCGGACGAACGGTATCTGCCGTAGAGTATGTAGCTCCGCCAAGCAGTGCATCCGCAATGCCCATCTTTACAAGCATGGTGCCAAAGTAGTTTGCCTGGGAAAGAATGCCTCTTGCCTGCTCCGGTGTTACTCCCTTGCTCTTTCTTAATTCACAGAACAGATCTACCATCTCATCCATACGGTCAAATTTCTTTGGATCAACGATCTCTGCCCCACGGATATTAAATCCGCTCTCCTCTGCTGCCTTTTCAATTTCATCCGGATCGCCTACAAGGATTGGATGTAAAAAGTTGCTTGCAAGCAGACGGGAAGATGCCTCAAGAATACGAGGATCGCTTCCTTCTGTGAATACAATTTTCTTTGGGCTTTTCTTTAATACTTCAATCAGTTGTCCAAAACCAAACATAATAAATCTCCTTTATCTATACTTAATTTTATTATTAGCTACCACTAATTGTATACTCGTTATTCACGAAATTCAATGCATTTACGTGTTCTAAAATGAGAACATTTTGCATAAAAAGAAACCCCATGCTGATTCTCCATGGGGTCTCCTGTAAAATGAAGGATTTATCACAAATGACGTTTTTACTGAATTTTCTACTGAATTGCCTTAAATGCCTCATCCAGATCCTCAATGATATCATCGATATTTTCTGTACCGATAGAAAGACGGATCGTGTTTGGCTTGATTCCCTGATCTAAAAGTTCTGCCTCATTGCACTCGGAATGTGTGGTGCTTGCCGGATGAATGGCAAGGGACTTCACATCTGCTACGTTTGCAAGCAGTGAGAACAGCTCAAGGTTATCGATGAATTCCTGTGCTTTTTCTGCACCACCCTTGATCTCAAATGTAAAGATAGAACCTGCCACCATTTGGGAAATACTTCTTGTAGAGTGCCTGCTGCTCCGGGTCTTTGGAAATGGATGGATGGTTTACTTTTTTCTACCTGTGGCTGGTTCTCTAAGTATTTAACAACCTTTAATGCATTCTCCACATGACGCTCTACGCGAAGGGAAAGCGTCTCTAATCCCTGCAGGAAGATAAATGCGTGTACCGGAGAAATGGTAGCACCTGTGTCACGCAGTAAAATTGCACGGATATAAGTAGCAAATGCTGCCGGTGCGCAGTCCTTTGCAAAGCTTACCCCATGGTAAGATACGTTTGGCTCTACCAGCCATGGCCACTTGCTGCTCTGTGTCCAGTCAAATTTTCCGCTGTCGATGATCACACCACCAATGGTAGTTCCGTGTCCACCGATGAACTTTGTAGCAGAATGTACCACAATATCTGCGCCGTGCTCAATCGGGCGGACCAGATACGGAGTCGCGAATGTATTGTCAACAATCAGCGGAATTCCATGCTTGTGTGCAATTCCTGCGATCTTTTCAATATCAACTACTTCAGAGTTTGGATTTCCAAGTGTCTCTATCTCGATGGCTTTGGTGTTATCCTTAATTGCAGCTTCAATCTCTTCATAGTTGAACGGATCTACAAATGTTGCCTCAATGCCATAATCCGGAAGCGTATGTGCCAGAAGGTTGTAGGTACCACCGTAGATATTCTTTGCAGCTACAATGTGATCCCCTGCATGCGCAACTGCCTGAAATGCATAAGTTAATGCGGCTGCTCCCGAACCTACCGCAAGTGCCGCAACACCGCCTTCAAGTGCTGCAATTCTCTGCTCGAAGATATCCTCTGTCGGATTGGTCAGACGTCCGTAAATATTTCCGGCATCCTTTAATCCGAAACGGTCAGCAGCATGCTGGCAGTTGTGGAATACATAAGAAGAAGTCAGATAAATCGGAACGGCTCTTGCATCGGTAACCGGGTCTGCCTGCTCCTGTCCTACGTGTAACTGTAATGTTTCAAATTTTAAATTTCTGTCTGCGTAATGTTTTTTGCTCATTTTAATACTCTCCTTTTTCTGCTATTTTTGAAATCACATTTACCTGATCCGGTAAAGTGTGGGGTTTTCGTTTGAACTGGTTATATCATACCACAGAGGTAGGAAAAGTGTTAGTCTTTTATTTTTATAGCTGGTTATAAGTTTTGCTTATAGCCGATACTTCTACAGTACTTTAAATGGGGATTTTTTTCAGATATAAGTTTTTCGATGTGACGGAAGAAGGGGGACATTCTCTTTCTACAGAAAAATTTGCAAGTTAGCGCCGGTATTGATTTCAGGTTGGTTTAGAAAAAGTTTTACGTTTACGCAATTAACGTTACACAATGGAACTACGGCGCAGTTGTAAATTTGTTCTTCCGAAAGAAATGTCCCCCTTCTTCCTGTGGATTGGGAAAAATATAAGGGAAAGAATTGTTTCTGCAAATTTTGTGGATTAAAAAATATAAGAAAAGAACTGCTTCCGCAAATTTTGTGGATCAGAACACCAAACGACAAACAGAATGTTATGGAAACATTCAGCGATAAAATGTTGGGGTCTATAGGCAAAAAATTAATGTCTAAGGTGACACATTTTCTTATTTTCAAAGTGTGAAATAAGGAACTGTCACCTACAAAAGAAAAATTGCTTCTCCAGATACCGTTTTTCTCAAAAAATGGTATCCCGGAAAGCAATTTTTGCTCCATAGAGACTTTTCGGTATCTAAATGTTAAATTTTCAGTATATAGGTACCACGATGGTATCTTTCAGATCAATTTTATTTGTGTAGAGACCACGATGGTATCTTTCAAATCTATTTTATTTGTGCAGAGACCACGATGATATCTTTCATTTACCATCTGATTGTCACTTTGTCAAAAATTCAGAAGTTGGAGAATGCGCTCACTCCCCTGTTCATCCCGGTTATCAATAACAAAATCGCAGATCTCCCGATTCCGTTTCTCCGCATCCAGCGACAACAGACGAAGGGTTTTCTCCCCGACAGAGAAATCCGACTGCACAATATCCGCAATCATGTCTTCTTTATCTTTTGCCACATAGATAATTGCGGTCGGAAAATGCCGCTTCATGGCAATTGCGCCACACATATCCAGGGACATGACGGCATACTTGCCATCGTCAAGCACCGCCTGGATATCTTCCTTTTTTGTTCCGTAATGCACCCCGGCGTACATGGTGCGTTCAAAGAAATCCTGCTGTGCAAACTGTTCTTTTGTCAGATAATGATGCTTGCTGCTTTTCTTGGTGCAGTAGGTTTTCGGATTGACAAAGCGATCCTCCTGACATAATTTTTTGGTCAATGCGTCTTTTCCGGAACCGGACGGTCCTACCAGTGCCAGAACCGATGGATTTTTTATTTCCATCGTGCGCGTCTGCGAGGCATGGATGATCTGCCTGACCAGAGAAACAAATTCACTCATCTGATTCACGGACAGGAGTCCTGTCATCTTCCAGTTCCACGGCTTACGCATCAGTACCGGATACGTGGCCGGTGTCTCAAGTACATTATGAATGGCATCATCCAGGATGATATCAAACTGCACCAGATTCTTTGCATTGCCCAAAATGATATTTTCCGGTGGAAATTCCGGAAATGCCGTAAGGATCTGTTTTGCACGAATCCCCATAAACGCCGGAGCTACCGCAGTAATGAAATAAACATCCGCAATTTCCATCAGACGATGCACTGCTTTTTTGTTCTTCTCCGGCACCTGCTGGCGGGCATAGAGTTCTTCGTCCTCGTAAAATTCCTTGATGACACCTGCACGTCCACGATTTTCCCAGGTATCAATCTCCTCCAGCCGAAGTGGCGGATCGATATGATATTTTTCATTTGCCATGGCAACGGCAATGCTGTTAAATGGTGCCGTCACATCGTCCCAGTCCAGCCCTATTTTCGGTCGTAACATCCACCCATGCCCCCTTCTTTTCTTCTAAATCAAACGATTTACTCCTCGACAGAAACCAGTTCAATTGTAAAATTCAATTCTTTTCCTGCCATCTCATGATTTGCATCAAATGTAATGGTTGTTTCATCCTTTTCTACTACTTTTACCGGAAATGGCTGTCCGGCAGCATTCTGCAAATACACCTGCTGCCCTGCTTCCAGTTCTTCTGCCCCCGGAAGCTGTGCCAGTTCCACCGTAAAAATGGCATCCGGATCTGCCAGTCCGTAGGCTTCCTCCGGCATCAGATGAACATCCAGCGTCTGTCCGACTTCCATGTTGGCAACTGCTGCATCAAATCCTTTGATCATCATTCCTGCACCACATACAAATTCCAATGGCTCTCCTCTGTCATAAGAGGAATCAAACTGTGTTCCATCATTAAATGTGCCGCGATAATGTGTTCTGCATTTCTTTCCAACGTTCTTTCCCTCGATGGTACTGCTTTTTGTATTTTCCATATGTTTTCTCCTGTTCTTCTTTTTATAAAATAAAAAAACCTTGTGATCTGTGACCACAAGCCTGTATAGTAGCGAGGGAGAGACTCGAACTCTCAACCTCCCGGGTATGAACCGGACGCTCTAGCCAGTTGAGCCACCTCGCCATATTTAGTTCCATCAGTTTTTCTGATGAATGGGACCTACAGGGCTCGAACCTGTGACCCTCTGCTTGTAAGGCAGATGCTCTCCCAGCTGAGCTAAGATCCCATTTCGTGTTGGCTGCTCTCGCAACCGACTTCGTTAGTATATCGTACGAGAACAGATATGTCAACACATTTTTTTGAACTTTTGTAATTTTTTGTATTTGTTGTAACTATTCCAAACAAATTTCCATGCAGGATTGTCCCACACATGCTATGCAAGCAGCCGCTCTACCAAGGCGCACACACTCCGCGGCATCCTTTGAATACCCATCGGCTCCGATCTCATCTGCAAAACTCTGTGTGATGCAGGCTCCTCCAATGATCACCTTGCTCTTGCAGCCTTTCTCCTTACAAAGCTCCACAACATCCTGCATACGCATCATCGTGGTAGTCATCAGCGCGGACAGCCCGATAATCTCGCATGCATTTTCACGCAATCGCGGTATCCACGATATCTTCACACGGCTACCATCTTTTCCCATATCAATCACGTTGTAGCCATAATTTTTCAGCATCAGTACGACAAGATTTTTTCCGATATCATGGATATCCCCCTCTACCGTTGCAATGACAAGCGTCGGCATCTCCTGTCCGTCGTTCTTCTTCTCCAGCATCGGCTCGAGATAATCAATGGCAAGTTTCATGGTATTTGCACTGGCAATCAGCTGCGGCAGGAAATATTTTTTCTGTTCAAAAAATTCCCCGACTTTATTGATGGCTGCAATCAGCTGGTCATTGATGATCTCCTCCGGCTTTGCGCCGTCTGCAATTGCCTTTTTCACTTCATCTATAATGGTTCCTTTATTTCCTTTTAAAACCGCTGTCGTAACAGGATCTGCTTTTTCTTCCACAGATGCCGTGCCACCCACAGCACCTTCTTTTTTCACAACAACCGTCTCATATTTTGCCTTTTCCTCTGCCAGTTTATTCATACGCTCGATGTAGCGGATGTCACTGTCCGGGCGATGCAGCAGCATGTCCGAAGCAAATGCGGCATTCATCAAAAGTTCCTGCGACGGATTGGCAATCGCCATGGTAAGCCCCCGGCAGATGGCCATGGTAAGAAATGCCGTATTGACAAAACTCCGCTCCGGCAGGCCAAACGAAATATTCGACAGACCACAGATCGTTGGAAGCTTCCTGATATCCTTACAATAAGAGATGGTATCATAACATTCTTTCGCAGCCTCTGGATTGGCTCCGATTGTGGCAACCAGTCCATCCACGACAATATCCTCGTGTGCCATTCCCAGCTCCATGGCACGGTCATATACGGTATCGATAATCTCATGCTTTTCTTTGGCATCCTTTGGCAGTCCCTCATCGGAAAGCGGAAGCAGGACAAACATGGCCCCGTACTTTTTTGCCAGCGGAAGCATATGCTCGATTTTTTCTGTCTCAAGGGAAACGGAGTTGATCAGTGCTCTTCCCGGATAGACACGCAGTGCCTCTTCCATAACATCAATATGGCTGGTATCGAGGCAAAGCGGACAATCTACCGTCGCCGCAACTTCATAGATCACCTGTTTCATCATTTCTTTTTCGTCAATGCCGTTCATTCCCATATTGATGTCAAGGATGGCTGCCCCGTTTTCCTCCTGCGCCATTGCCATCTCACGCACAAGATCCAGTTTTTCCTTCGCGCAGCTGGGCTTGCAGTTTTTTCTTTCCGGTCGGATTGATCCGTTCCCCGACCACCAGAAAATTGCCATCCAGACCAACTTCTACATTTTTGCGCTCAGACGCAAGAATCCTGCGATGCGATGCAAGCGGCCTGTGAAGTTCCATCCCCGCGTTGCATCCGAAGTGCCTTGATATGCTTTTCCGTTGTACCGCAGCATCCACCTACAATGGCTGCTCCCGCTTTTACCAGTGCCACACCTGCCCCGGCAAATTCTTCCGGTGTCATGCGGTACACCGTTTTCTTTCCCTCGAGTTCCGGGAGTCCGGCGTTTGGCTTTGCGATGAGCGGAATCGTCGCATATTCTGCCATCCTTTCCACCAGAGGTACCATCTCCATCGGACCGGTGGAACAGTTTACACCGATCGCATCCACGCCCAGAGACTGCAGTACGACCACAGCCGTCTCCGGAGGTGTTCCAAATAATGTCCGTCCGTCTTCGTTGTAGGTAAGTGTCACCATGATTGGAAGATCGCAGACTTCCCGGATCGCAATCACTGCCGCACGACATTCCTGCAGACTCATCATGGTTTCTACCACAAACAGATCCACCCCTGCTTTTGCCAGCACCGATGCCTGTTCCTTGTATACGTCCACCAGTTCTTCAAACAACAGCTCTCCCATCGGAAACAGCTGCTGGCCGGTCATCGTCATGTCACCTGCAACCAGTGCCTGATCGCCCACCGCCTGCCGGGAAAGTGCTACCAGCTGCGTGTTGATTTCTTCCAGCCTCTCCTGCAGGCCATATTCTTCCAGTTTGATCCGGTTTCCGGTAAACGTGGAGGCATATACGATATGGCTGCCGGCTTCTACATACCGCCTCTGCAGATCGAGCAGTACCTGCGGATTTTCCAGCACCCAGCTTTCCGGACACACTCCAATCGGCATACCTGCCTCCATCAGATTCGTTCCCGTTGCACCATCTAAAATAACCGGACCATGTTCCCTGATAAATCCGGCAAATTCTGTCTTTGTCATTTTGCATTCCTCACTTGCAGTTTCGTTTCGTTCTATTTATAATAATACCGCAGATTATTTCTACGTCATGCGTAACAATATCATACCTTATCACAGAAAAAAAAGAAAGTGAGAATCTATCATGAAAGACATAAAATTAGTTGCACTGGATCTCGATGGTACGCTGTTTGACAACAGCAGCCACATCAGTGAGCGCAATCTTACGGCAATCCGCAGCATTACAGACAAAGGCATCCATGTCGTAATCTCCACCGGCCGCCCGTTTGAGGGAATCCCGTTTAACCAGATCAAAGGCACCGGGATCAACTATGCCATCACCGCAAACGGCAGCGGAATCTATGAGATTTCCACCGGAAAATGCCTGTATGAAAATGCCATGGATGAAGAGCTGGTCACCCCGATTTTAAACTTCCTTCTCACACGTGATATCCATATGGATGCATTTATCGGTGGAAAAGGCTACACCCCGGTCCAGTGCGTAGAAACGGCACAAAAACTGACCGTGCCTTCTTCGATCAAAAACTATATTATCACCACACGCACACGGCTGGACAATATCCTGCAGTTTATCCATGAAAATCAGTTAAAGGTCCAGAAAATGACTCTGAATTTCTATCCAGCAGCCGATGGAACACTCATTGACCGCGAAACCGTCCGCAAATTTCTCGTGTCCAATCCGTCAATTACTACCGTCTGCGGCGGATACAACAACCTGGAATTCACGCGTGCAGATGCAAACAAGGGCGTTGGCTTACGAAAACTTGCCGAAATTCTCGGTGTCAATCCGGATGCCACCATGGCAATCGGTGACACCGAAAATGATCTTGCCATCATTGAGGCTGCCGGTATCGGTGTGGCAATGGGAAATGCCACTGATGCCGTCAAAGCCCGGGCAGATTACGTCACCACAACGAATACCAAGGACGGGGTGGCAGCGGCCATCGAACATTTTATCCTATAATTTCACTCACCGCGCAACAACCCGATATTTTTCTTTAAAGATGCAATGACTGCATCAACCTGCCGGCGGTCGGTCTCCCTTCCCATGGTAAAACGTACACTGCCCGGTGCATAATTTTTTGGTACGTGTATGGCTTCTATCACATGGGAGATCCGTGTCTGTCCGGTATTGCACGCAGATCCTGCGGAAGCACAGATTCCGTCTTCTTCGAGAAGCACCAGAAGGGATGTCGCATCAATCCCCTCAAAACTGAAATTCACATTTCCCGGCAGGCGCTTATGCGGATGCCCATTTAACCTTCCCTGCGGAATCTCCCGTAATACCCGCTCCACAAAATAATTACGCAACCGCACAATCCGCGGACGCACGACCTGCATCTCTTCCACTGCAATTTCAAGTGCCTTTGCCATCCCCACAATTCCTGCCACATTCTCGGTTCCTGCCCGTCTGCCGTTTTCCTGACTGCCTCCGTGAATATACGACGGCAGATCCCGGTCTTTTCTCACAAACAAAAAGCCAACCCCTTTCGGACCGTGGAATTTATGTGCACTTGCACTCAGATAATCCACCGGAAGCTGGTTCATGGAAAGCGGAATCTGCCCGATGGCCTGCACCGCATCGGTGTGAAATAATGTTCCCGTCCCCGCAGCATGGATGCAACCGCATCCAGCGGTTCGATCGTTCCAATCTCGTTATTTCCCGTCATAACGGAAACCAATGTGGTATCTTCCCGCAATACCTCCCGCAACTGTGCCAGATCAATCACTCCGTATGCATCGACATCCAGATAAGTCAGTTCATATCCCAGTTTCTCCAGATATTCACATGAGCGCAGCACCGCATGATGTTCGATTTTGCTTGTGATCACATGTTTCCCTTTTTCCTTTTTCTCCGCCGCCACATTTTTGATTACCCAGTTATCCGATTCGCTCCCCCCGGATGTTAAAAAAAAATCTCCTCCGGCTTTGCCTTAATCAGCATGGCAATCTGTTCTCTTGCCCCTTCTAATGCCTCCCGTGTGCGGCGCCCCATTTCGTAAGATGTGGAGGCGTTTCCATATTCTTCCATGAGATACGGCTCCATAGCCTTGCGCACCTGCGGAAGCATTTCGGTTGTGGCCGCATGATCCATATAGATTTTACAGCTCATATTCTGCACCATCCCCTCATACAATAGTTATCAAGTTTTCCATTTGGAGTTCCCATTGAACATTTCCCGATTGCTAAAAAATCCTCTGATTACCGGCACCCTTCTGATGACGGCTTCCGGTATTGCCAGCCGTATCATCGGCTTCTTCTATCATGGATATTCCTGGCACAGACAATTGGTGCAGAAGCGCTCGGAATCTATCAGCTGATTGCACCCGTTTTTTGCAATGTGTTTCGCCCTGACTGCCTTCTCCATCCAGACATCCATTTCCAAATTTGTCGGCGATGCCTGCGGCAAAAACGCAGGAACATCGCAGGGAGAAATAACTGCACGCGGATATCTGCTGCTCGGTCTGGTCATCTCCTGCACAGCCTCTGTAATCGTCGGTATTTTTCTTTACACACAGGCAGACTGGATCGCCCTGCATTTTCTCGGAGAACTCCGCTGCGCTCCCCTCCTTTCGCTCCTTAGCTTTTCCATGCTTCCCTGCTGCATCCACGCCTGTATCAACGGTTATTACTATGGAAAAAAGCGGGCAGGAATTCCTTCGTTCTGTCAGCTGGTGGAACAGCTTGCACGCGTGGGAAGTGTATGGCTAATCTATCAGTACACGCTGGAAAAAGGCATGGAGCTGACGGCGTTCCACGCGGTT
>ENA-OQBD01001402-OQBD01001402.1-human-gut-metagenome-genome-assembly--contig:-NODE-1402-length-11227-cov-3.420901_pt1 | contig 11227 bp, 8 predicted proteins | sample MGYA00242742_ERZ504543 | MGnify/ENA primary metagenome ERZ504543 (study PRJEB26092, sample SAMD00036239) | human gut metagenome | host: Homo sapiens | study: EMG produced TPA metagenomics assembly of... | reverse complement strand
TGGGTTAGAATAGATTATGTTATTAATTTTCATTGCAAGTTAATTATAACAGAAAGAAAGACCTTGAGTTCATTATAAACTCTTGGTCTTTCTTTTTTGGGGGACTATTCTTTTTTCACAGCCCCTTTCCATCTTTATGCACAGCTTGTAGCGTTTTCAAACTGCGAATTATACAGTTCTGCATAGAAACCGTTTTTCTCAAGTAATTCTTCATGGTTCCCTTGCTCTATGATATCTCCATCTTTCATTACCAATATGAGATCTGCATCTCTAATGGTTGAAAGTCGGTGGGCGATCACGAAGCTGGTTCTGCCTTTCATGAGGTTATCCATGGCTTTCTGGATCTGGACTTCGGTTCTGGTGTCTACGGAACTGGTGGCTTCGTCTAGGATCAGAATCTTTGGATCAGCCAGGATGGCTCTGGCGATCGTGAGGAGCTGTTTCTGACCCTGGGATACGTTGCTGGCTTCTTCGTTGAGAATCATGTTGTATCCGCTTGGAAGAGTCTGGACGAAACGATGTACGTGGGCAGCTTTGGCTGCGGCTACGACTTCTTCGTGGGTTGCATCGAGTTTGCCGTATTTGATGTTATCTTCGATGCTTCCGCTGAACAGCCAGGTATCCTGAAGTACCATTCCGAACATCTGTCTGAGTTCGCTCCGGTTGAAGTCTTTGATGTTGTGTCCATCGATCTTGATTGCCCCGCTGTTGACATCATAGAAACGCATCAGCAGTTTGATCATGGTTGTCTTTCCGGCTCCGGTCGGTCCTACGATGGCGATCTTCTGACCTTCTTTTACTTTTGCAGAGAAATCATTGATGATGATATGCTCCGGATTGTATCCGAAGTGTACGTGTTCAAATTCTACATTTCCCTGTAATCCTTCTACAGATACTGGATTTTCAGCAAACTGATCTTCTTCTTTTTCGTCCAGAAATTCAAATACCCTCTCTGATGCAGCGGCTGTCGACTGGAGCATGTTTGCTACCTGTGCAACCTGCTGGATCGGCTGTGTAAAGGATCTTACATACTGGATAAAGGACTGGATATCTCCAACTTCGATGGTCTGTTTGATTGCAAGGTAACCACCTAAGATAGAAACTCCTACATATCCAAGGTTTCCGACAAACTGCATGATCGGCATCATCATTCCGGAAAGGAACTGTGATTTCCATGCAGAACGGAACAGGATATCATTAGTCTCATCAAATTCGCGGATCACATCTTCTTCTTTATTGAATGCTTTGACAATATTATGTCCGCCATATACTTCTTCTACCTGACCATTGATATGTCCCAGATATTCCTGCTGGCTTTTGAAGTATTTCTGTGAGTGTTTTACGATTACAGAAATCAGTACCATAGATACCGGCAGGATCAGAAGTGCGATCACAGTCATCAGCGGACTGATACTGATCATCATGATCAGTACACCGATGATCGTTGTCACGGATGTGATCATCTGGGTTGCACTCTGGTTCAGGCTCTGGCTCAGAGTATCTACGTCATTGGTTACTCTGGAAAGTACCTCACCGTGTGTAGTCGTATCAAAATAATTCATCGGCATACGATTGATTTTTTCAGAAATTTCTTTTCGCATGCGATAGGTCAGCTTCTGTGATACGCCTGTCATGATATATCCCTGGATAAAGGAGAAACATGCGCTGATCACATACAGACACAATAAAGTTAACAGGATTTTACCAATCTTTGTAAAATCAATTCCGCTGCCGCCGGATACTTTTCCGACCAGACCTTTGAAAATTTCGGTCGTCGCTTTTCCGAGAACCTTTGGTCCAATAATATTGAAAACCGTACTTCCGATTGCAAATATCATAACAAAGAAAATACCGATTTTATATTCACTAAGGTAAGTAAAAAGTTTCTTCATGGTACCTTTGAAGTCTTTTGCCTTTTCGCCGGATCCCATCCTTCCAGGACCGCCCATAGGTCCTCTTCTTCTCGGCTGATTACTCATACTATGCTTCCTCCTTTCCGTCAGTCTCATCATTCAAGTCTCTTGCCAGCTCTGCTTCTGAAAGCTGGGATGAAGCGATCTGATAATAAGCCTCACAGCATTTCAGAAGTTCTTTATGCGTTCCGATTCCTGCAACTTTTCCATCATCCAGGACAATGATCTGCTCTGCATGCAGGATCGTACTGATTCTCTGCGCTACAATGATCACTGTGCTGTCCTGTGTATTTTCTTTCAGCGCCGTACGAAGTGCCACGTCCGTCTTATAATCCAGTGCTGAAAAACTGTCGTCAAAAATATAAACCTTCGGATTTTTTGCGATCGCGCGTGCAATGGACAGACGCTGCTTCTGACCTCCGGATACATTGGATCCTCCCTGTGCGATCGGGCTGCTATATTTTTTATGTTTTTCTTCGATAAATTCGGTTGCCTGTGCAATTTCCGCTGCTTTCTTCATCTCGGCTTCGGAACCATCCGGATTGCCGTACAGAATATTGGACTCAATTGTTCCTGAGAAAAGTACACCTTTCTGTGGAACGTATCCAAGCTCATCCCGCAGATCATGCTGGGAAATGGTGCGGATATCTTTTCCATCCAATGTGATCGTACCTTCTGTTACATCGTAGAATCTTGGAATCAGGTTGATCATCGTAGATTTACCACTACCGGTACTTCCGATGATCGCTGTTGTCTGTCCCGGTTTTGCTGTAAAGCTGATATCATGAAGTACGTCCTCTTCTGCTCCAGGATAACGGAAGGATACGTGGTCAAATTTTACTTCGCCTTTTCTGGATTCTTCCAGTTTTTCCGGTGTTTTCGGATCTTCAATCGCTGTCCTGCTTGTCAGGATCTCATCCACACGTTCAGCTGCAACAGCTGCTCTTGGAAGCATAATAGAAACCATACAGATCATAAGGAAGGACATGATGATCTGCATTGTATACTGGATAAATGCCATCATATCACCAACCTGCATCTGCCCGTCACTGACACCATGTGCACCGCTCCATACGATCAGTATGGTAATTCCGTTCATGATCAGCATCATCATCGGCATCATAAATGTCATGGCACGGTTTACAAATAAGTTGGTTCTTGTCAGATCTCTGTTCGCTTTATCAAATCGTTCTTCTTCATGCTTTTCTGTACTGAATGCACGGATAACCGGAAGTCCGGTAAGGATCTCACGGGTAACAAGGTTCAGTCTGTCAACCAGGTTCTGCAGAATCTTAAATTTTGGTATTGCCACAATAAATAATACAGCAACAACCATCACGATCAGGATTACCCCAAGTACGATGATCCATGACATGCTGACATTCGTATGAAGAACCTTGAAAACTCCTCCGATTGCCATGATCGGTGCATACATCACCATTCTCAGAAGCATAACTGCAAGCATCTGGATCTGCTGGATATCATTGGTACTTCTTGTGATCAGTGATGCAGTTGAAAACTTGTCAAATTCTGCATTGGAAAATCCAACAACTTTTTTAAATACCTTTCCTCTCAGATCACGTCCAGTACTTGCCGCAACTCTTGATGCAAGAAGTCCGACAAGTACACTTGCGAGCATTCCAAGAAATGCAAGTGCAAGCATCTTACCGCCAGTTGTTAAAATATATCTGTTCTGGAGCTTATCGGTATTCACACCCAGAACACTGTAGGTTTCTTTAATATATGAAGTTGCTGCCTGTTCCAGCATAGTATCCGGCATATCGTCCATTTTTTCTGATATTTTATCAATAACGTCTGCTCTCTGTTCATCCGGTATCATGTTCAGGATCTCAAAGATATCTGCATTTTCGATCTTTTTCACCTGTTCATCAATGTTTTTCTGCATTTCATCCTGCTGTTTCTTGGCAAGCTCCGGATTTGCCGCAAGTGCTGCTTTCTGCTCATCTGTCATCTGGGACTGCATACTCTCGGCCTGCTTTTCTGCCTGCTCTTTTATAGAAGAAATCATGTTTTCTTTCATGGATTCTTCCATCTTCTTTGTTGTATCGCTTCCAGATTCAAATCCATAAGTCAGAAGCATCGGCTTTCCAAGGATGTCAAATACCTTTCCTGACTTTTCTTCATCTTTTTTCACGGAATCCTTCAGAACATAAATTGCTCCATCATACTTATAATCCGAATCGGATTCCTTTTTCTCATATGCATCCAGCACTGTCTGCTGGTCTTCTTCTGCCACAAAAAGCACCAGCTTATTCATCTCTTCCTCTGCGATTGCATCCGGAATCTTCTCATCAATTCCTCCCTGCTGGATTCCGACATTGACAATGTCTGAAGTATAAGAAGGCAATGACAGATCGCAGTACGCCTGAACGATCAGGATAACAACAATCGCTGCTATAGTTGCTGCATAAGGCTTCAAATGTTTGAATAACTTTCTCATATAGCAATTATTTCCTTTCTTAGTAACTATTTTTATTCCTTAAATGGGTTTTTACATGGCATATCACGGAATTCTTTTTCCTGGAAAAGATTGTCACTCATCTGTAAAAGCAGTCTTCTGCACAGTATTTTCTCTTCTGTGCTCATATTCTTCAGGAGTGTATCTTCCGTGCTTCGGAGAATCTCATGCATGTTGCCAAGAATCTTCTCTCCACGTTCTGTCAGATGGATCCTTGTCATCCGCTGGTCTTTTTCGTCCTGCTCTTTTCTAATATATCCAAGCTTTTCCAGTTTCTGAACTGCTACATTCACTGATGGCGGCGTAATATGAATATGATCTGCAAGCTCTCTCTGTGACATCGGTCCTACCATCTGCAATATTGCAAGAATTCCTGCCTGTCCGGCTTTCAGCTCTGTATCCTTCATCTGGCTCGTCACATACCATTTATACATATGTCCGACCTGTGCAAGAAGAAGTTGTACCGGCATATTCTCCCTGGTAAAATCCCCACACTCAAATTTATCCGACTTCACCCTTTCACCTCCCGCAATTTAATTAGATGTCTATTCATTAGAAGTCTAATCGTTATTTTATGCGTATCACACAGATAAGTCAACATTTATTCTCAATAATTTATATTTTTATAATATTTTTCACAAACAAATAATTAAATGCCTAATTATTATTTTCTCATATTAAAACACCACGAAAATCAAAAAAGGACTCTTCTGCCATTTTCTGTGCAAAAAAGTCCTTATCATTTACCATATCTGCCTTACCTGTAAAGCTTTATTCAATTTTTCACAAATTACATATCTTGCAGGAATGCCTTCACATTTTCCTCTTTTGTCGCCCAGGAAGTGCATAATCGGATCACACTATGGGTCTCATCGTACCTTTCCTGATAAGTTACGCCATATTTTTTGACGGATTTCCTGCAATTTGGCATCTTCCACAATAATGAACTGCTGGTTGGTATTGCTGTCCATGAAGAATTCATATCCTTTTTCTTTCAATCCGTCTTTCAAAAGCATTGCCATATCAATCGCATGTTTGGAGATTTCAAAATAAAGACCATCTTTAAAAAGCTCCAGGAACTGAACGCCAAGCAGTCTTCCTTTTGCAAGCATTCCACCTTTCTGTTTAATACAGCAACGAAAATCTTGCTTTAGACATGAATTTGTGATTACCACAGCTTCTCCGAACAATGCACCAACCTTGGTTCCACCGATGTAAAATATATCACAGCATTTTGCAATATCCGGAAGTGTCACATCTGTCCCCGGTGCCATCAGTCCATATCCCATTCTCGCTCCATCCAGAAAAAGATAAAGTCCACATTCCTTACATACAGTAGAAATATTTTCAAGTTCATTCTTTGTATACAATGTTCCTACCTCTGTCGGATGTGAAATATAAACCATCTTTGGCTGTACAATATGTTCACGAGACTCATCACTCCAGTGTAGGTCGTAATATTCCTTGATCTGCTGTCCTGTGATTTTTCCTTCCTTTGAAGGAAGTGCCAGAACTTTGTGTCCGGTCGCTTCCACTGCTCCTGTCTCATGGACATTGATATGTCCGCTATCTGCACAGATCACTCCCTGGAACGGGCGTAAAATAGAAGAAATTACCGTAAAGTTCGTCTGTGTACCTCCCACCAGAAAATGCACATCTGCATCTGGTGCATCGCATACTTTTTTCGATGGCTTCTCTTGCAGCTTCACAGTATGGATCTTCCCCATATCCTACTGTCTGCTCCATATTGGTCTCGGCAAGCTTCTCGATAATTCTCGGATGCGCCCCTTCTGTGTAATCGCTAGTAAACAAAATCATTTCAATATACCCTCTACTTTCTCTTTTAATTCTTTTGTAGCCTGCTCAATATCCGGCTGTCCGAAAACTGCACTGATCACGGCAACTCCACAGATTCCGTTTCCGGCAAGCTCTGATCACATTCTCTTCCGTGATTCCCCCAATTGCCACAACCGGAATGTCCACCGTCTCGCAGATTTCCTTTAAAACCTTATGATCCAGCTTTGTTGCATCTGCCTTTGATGTCGTGCCAAAGACTGCGCCGACTCCCAGATAATCGGCTCCGTGTGCCTGCGCCTTTAGCGCCTGCTCCACCCGTCTTTGCCGTAACACCGATGATCTTGTCCTCGCCCAGTGTTTTCCGCACATCAAGAGCTTCCATATCGCTCTGCCCCACATGCACACCATCGGCATCTACCTTCTTTGCAATCTCTACATTGTCATTGATCACAAATGGTACATGGTAGGATTTACAGAGCCTGGCAATCTCTTTTGCTTCTGCCAGAAACTCTTCCTCACCCAGATTTTTTTCCCTGAGCTGGATAAATGTAGCCCCACCTTTCAGCGCTTTTTCCACCTGGCTGTACAGGCTTTCTCCATTCAGCCAGTGACGATCTGTTACCGCATACAGAATCATATCTTTCTTATCTAATCTCATATTTTGCACCTTCTTCCAATTCTTTTCCTTCCATATTGTAAATCGCATCGATGATCCGATTACGGTAGGTTGCGTTTCCATCTCCCGGCTGCATATATTTCCAGCCAGTCTCACCGGCAAGCCCCATGGCACAGACCGCTGCTGCCGCTGCTTCCAGATTGTTCTCCGGATTCGCCGCAAGGAATGCCGTCATCATCCCGGAAAGCTGACACCCGGTTCCGGTGATCCGTCCCATCTCCGGACGACCGTTCTGGATCACAAAGCACCTCTTTGCATCACTTACAAGGTCTATTCCTCCAGTCACAGCAATCACAGAACCTGTCCTTCTGGAAAAATCCTTTATAAACGGAATCATTTTCTCCAGATTCTGCTCCGTCAGTGTATCTGCCTCGTCTGCATCCACTCCACTCGTTGTACCATGTCCTGCTGCTAAGGTCTTGATCTCAGAAATATTTCCCCGGATCACATCAAACTGAATATCACGTATCAGATTCAGTGCCGCCTCTGTTCGGAACGAACTCGATCCTGCTCCAACCGGATCTAACAGCACTTTATGATACAGTTCATTGGATTTCTTTCCTGCTTTTTGCATGCTTTCAATCTTACGCGGATTCAGCATTCCCATATTGATATTCAGTCCCTGACAGATGGATGTGATCTCTTCAATATCCGTCGGTTCATCGGACATGATCGGACTTGCACCACAGGCAAGAACCATATTCGCCACATCATTGATCGTCACATAATTGGTGATATTGTGTATCAGTGGTGCTTTTTTTCGTACTTCATCCAGATAGTTTCCAAGCATTCTTTTCCTCCGGTAAATCATATTATTTCTTATATCTTTAAAATTGTCTCTATAATTATAAAAAGACAGATATATGTCTGCCTTTCTTCTTTTCACTATTTCTTATTATACTCTTGATTTTCTGAAATGCAATCTGCATTTACCTGAAACATATGTCATTTCCATTCTCATCCCTGTATCCGGCAGATCTATAAAAGACTTCTCCAGATAACAACCGGGGCAGATGCTTTTTCACATCCGCCCCGGCTTCTTATTCACATGTTCACATGGATTTCAATATTCTATTTGCTTTCTGCTGCTTTCTTGCTCATCTCCGGTTTTACAATGAAGATTACCAGAAGAAGTCCAATCAGAGTAACGACTGCTGCTGTCCAGAATACAGATTTTACACCATTCTGGATCAGTGCTACATTGGTCGGATCAGCTGATGTACTTGCATTATATGCGACTGCAAATACTGCAACTGCAATTGTTCCTGAAAGTGAGTTTGCGAAGTTAACCAGAGAAGTTCCGATTCCCATATCTTCCGGTGCCAGCATTGCCTGTGCTGTTGGCGTAATGGATACAGCACGGAAGCTTTCAGCAATACCTGTAACTGCAAGTGCTACAAAATAAATCATGATCGAAGCACCTGAATTTGTTACCAACGCCATCACAGCCATCGGGATCATTGCAAGACTTGTACCAATTACCATTGCTTTCCATGCATTGGCAGCTTTCTTTCCTACCCATGCACCTGCGATAGTAGGAAGAATGATTGTAATCAGTGTACGAGGCATCTGCAGTGCACCTGCTGCACTCGTGGATGCTCCCATAACCTGCATGGCACCGATCGGTGCATAATAGTTCATGGCATTCTGATAGAAATAGCAAATAAATCCTACAATAAGGAGTACTGTGTAGTTTTTATTTTTAAATAATTTCATTGGAATCAACGGCTCTGCAGCTTTATTTTCAATCTTAACAAGTGCAATAAGAGCAATGATACCAATTACAAGACCTGCAAGAATCATTGGATTTGTCCATCCCATAGAAGATCCAAAGTTCAGTGCAAGCAGAATTCCGCAAAGTGATACGATGAGTGCGATCATCCCCGGAACATCAATCGTAACCTTTCCTTCTCTTTTCTGATTCGGCATGTTCATTCCGATCAGTACTATACCAAGAATAAGTGGAATTGCCGGCATAAGGATTGCCACAGTCAATAATCCCATATCTGTTAAAATACCTGCGATGATACTTCCTCCAAATCCACCAACAGCGATTGCGGTTGCAAGCATACCCATTGCCTTTGGTACATCTTTTCTTTCATTGATAAGTCCTGCGATAATGTATGGTGCTGCTGTAAATGCGCCCTGTGCAAGGCTGACAATCAGTCTGAGGATCATCAGTGGAATCAGAGATCTGACAAATGCAAATGCAAAACCTGCAAGTGCGCAGATAATTCCAGGAATCACTACAATGTTTCTTCGCCCAATAAGGTCACCTAATTTTCCTCCGATCGGAGTCATAATCGATACACCGATCGCACCTACAATAGAGAAGAGTCCTACATATCCCATCGCATCAACTTTTTCAAGGATAGGTGCTGTTAACGTTGCAAATACCAGTCCATACATTGCTACGGAAAGCATCATGCAGATACATCCGATCTGAACCAAGTTTTTCTTTGCCTTCGGAAGCGGAATCGCAACCTGTGGCTGTGCCTGCTGTTCTTTACTCATATTCTTTTCCTCCTGTTCCTAAAGAAACCTTTACTCTCTATTTGTTATTTTTAAGCCACTGTGAAGCGCAATGTGCAAGACAAGCTGCTCCAATCGGGCAAACATCCTCATTAAACTGTGCTTTCGGATGATGTGCCGGATACTGTCCTCTTTCATCCAGATATCCTGCTGACAGATACATAAATGTACTTGGAACCTTTTCAGCGATCACTGCAAAATCTTCAGAAGCACTTGCAGAAATTCCCGGATATGGTGTGAGTCCCGGAATTCCAAGCTCCTGCATATATCCAACCACTTCGTCGGTAAGCTTCGGATTGCAGATCAGCGGAGGAACTTCTGAGATCATCTCAATATCAACGGTTCCGTTATATACAGCTGCTGTCCTTTCAGCGACTTCTTTCATTCTGCGAACCAGAAGTTCTCTTGCTTCCGGTTTGTTGGTACGGATCGTTCCCTGGAGAACAGCAGTCTCAGGAATGATGTTTGCTGCAGTTCCACCTGCAAACTGTCCGATTGTAAGCACACAGGAATGTGTCGGATCACTTTCTCTTGCGATCAGCTCCTGCAATGCAAGATGGATATGAACTCCGATGTTGATCGGGTCAACTCCTACATGTGGATAAGCACCGTGGGAGCCTTTTCCATGAATGGTGATCTTAAATCCATCTACAGAATACATCATTGTATCCTTATCATTGTACATAAAAAGTCCAATCGGCATTTTTCCCGGTGATACATGGTACGCAAGCGCTGCATCAACCGGAGGATTCTCAAGAATACCGTTCTCGATCATATTCTTGCTTCCTTCAAAAGTCTCTTCTGCCGGCTGGAACATGAATTTGATAGTTCCTTCCAGTGTATCTTCTTTTTCTTTCAGCATCTTTGCTGCTGTAAGAAGCATTGCAGCGTGGAAATCATGTCCGCATGTATGTGCTTCTTTTCCTGTAGGACATGCAAATTCTTCTCCGCTTTCTTCCGGCATCGGAAGTGCATCCATATCTGCTCTCAGAAGAAGAACCTTTCCCCCTTTGCCGAGTGTAGCTGTTACCCCGTAGCCACAATCCTTCGGCTCAAGTCCGTATTCTGTCAGCTTTTCCATAACATAAGCTTTGGTCTTTGGAAGATCCAGACCAGTTTCAGCATTTTTGTGGATGTGTCTGCGGTTTGCAATTGTTTCATCCTTTAATTCCAATGCTCTTTCATAGTAATTCATACTAAGCCCTCCTTTAACTTTGTTCCTGTCATTTACGTTAAAAATACTGTTCTACTTTTAGTATATTTACAGAAGATTTTTATTCGTTTTTGGAACATTTACAGAATAGTTATCATGATTACAATATACCAACTTCTAAGATTTTAGTCAATAATATTACAGAATATTCTAGATTTTCGTTGTTTTACCTATTATTCGTTATTTTTTTAATTTTCAGAATATTATGGTTGATTTATGGAAGATAATTTTATATGATACTTTTTGAGAGGTGAATGAAAATGAAAAGAAAAATTGTGGCTATTACCAGCCAGTACTTAAAGGAACCTATCTCGCAGATCGTCTCAGAACTAAAACTAAACTGCGACATCCAGGTGGTTTCCTACAACAAATTTGACACAATATCAGAAGTTTACGATTCTTACGCCGGGGACACTGACGGATTTCTTATCAGTGGTAAGATCGCAAAAGCTGCCATTGAGTCAACTGCGCACGCTTATAACCGTCCGATTGTATCCTTTGAAATTGATACAGCCGGTCTGTACCGTGCTCTTTTGAATCTGCTGATTTCCAACCGGGATCTGGATATGGACCGGATTATTCTGGATTTCCTGATTCCGATCGACGGCGGCTGTACT
>ENA-OQBD01001400-OQBD01001400.1-human-gut-metagenome-genome-assembly--contig:-NODE-1400-length-11232-cov-2.509230_pt1 | contig 11232 bp, 10 predicted proteins | sample MGYA00242742_ERZ504543 | MGnify/ENA primary metagenome ERZ504543 (study PRJEB26092, sample SAMD00036239) | human gut metagenome | host: Homo sapiens | study: EMG produced TPA metagenomics assembly of... | reverse complement strand
AATACATTGGTAAGCAGAATTTTACCCTGCATGCGGCGGCTGATGCGGTCCGCAAGGCTGCTGTCCATATTGTAGTAGCTGGGGCAGTACAGCACGGCGGGCACACGGTTTGCCAGTTCCTTCTGCGTTTCCAGCGCACCGCCCAGATGCAGCGCGATGTAGGCGATCTCATCCTCATCGAGCGTGATGCCTGTCTTTTCGCGGATGATGCCCGAAAGCTGCACGGACACATCGTAAATCAGCGGGCAGCTCTGGCGTATCTCACTGACCAGCGGATTCTTGCAGAAGCTCCTGTTCTGCGCGCGCACCAGCAGATTGTGGGTATGCAGCGCAAAGCGGATGAAAAACTCCGGCTCGTCCAGATTGATGTCGTAAAAGTCCTTTACGGTGTTGATGAGCTGGTGTACAAGGTCGGTGCAATCGCTGCCGATATAGTCCGCAATGTTGTCGGGCGTGATGGCTGCATAGTCCAGCATCGAGGTACGGGAGACGAGCAGCAGCGCCATTTCATACTGTTCGGCTGCAGAGAAGCGAATGTTGAAATTACGGGCCAATCTCTCGGTCAGCTCCTGCGCAAGCCTTTCATTCTGCGGGTCCAGCGGGTGCATAGTACTGGGGGCTTCCGTGTAAACGCAACCGTTCTGTACACGGTTTATGGCGATGGCAATGTGCAAAAGCAGATTCAGCAGTGAATAGTCATTGATGAAGTAGTGGTTTTCGTTCAGCACATCCATGACATCCGCGCGTATTTTTTCAATGTCAATGCTGGGAAATGCTGCCTGCAGGGAGTCCGTGCTTGTAAACGCACTGGCGGATTCATGGTACAACAGTCCGCTGAGCAGGCGGCGCTTGTTGCGCTCACTGCCCGTCAGTGTCACGGTGTCCCCGCTGACGGCAAGGCTCAGGTCATACTCCCGCGTCAGGCGGCGCATCTTGCCCATCAGGCCGTGAAAGGTCGTTGCGCTGATATAAATCTCATCGCACAGGTCGTACAGGTTCAGGCTGCCGCCCTTCTGTACAAGGCGGTTCAAGATGTAGGTGCAGCGGTCCTGCGCGTTCTGAGGGATGTCGTTCGGGCTTTGGTGCAGCATCTGCTGCGCCATAGCGGGCGCAATGCGGTATCCTGTCGGCGTCGAGACGATGGCATCCTGGTATTGCGCATTGACTGCATTGATATAGTTATGTACCGTGCGCACCGATACCCCCAGCGAATTGGCAAGCTGGGTGGCGTTGAGCTGCTGGTTCTGATCCAGCAATGTCTGCACGAGCTGGTTTTGCTTGCTAGCCATGAACGGTGGATCCTTTCGTTTCGTTGAATGTGTGGCATAAATCGGCTTTTTCTCTCCGGGCGGGGCGCTGCTGTAACTGCCGTATTGCAGGGTGGGACACCCTGCCTTACTTTTATATTCATAGTATACCCCAACCCTGCCCCAAAAGAAAAGCGGCAATTTTCACAGGGGGTCTGCAAAAAGCCGTACAAAATGCCAAAAAAATATGCTTTTTCTGTTGCAAAAATCTGTAAAAGCTGCTTTTTTAAGCAGAGTGCACAAGTTTGGTGTGCAATTATTTTGCACATTGACAGATTGCACCAACGGTGTGCAAAAGTCGGGTTGCACTATGCAAAAAATTGCAGTATGCTGAAAACACAGAAAGGGTCCTGGGTATGAAGACCCGCAAAAATATGAGGAATTTAACACGAAAGAGGTAAACAACTTATGAAAAAGCACAATGTTCTGCTCGTCTGCGGTTCCGGCGCATCTTCCGGCTTTATGGCTGCCAACATCCGCAAGGCTGCCGCAGCCCGCGGCCTGTCCATCACTGTCAATGCACGCAGCGAGTCCACTGTTGAGGATTATGTCGATGAGATCGACTGCCTGATGATCGGGCCCCACCTCGCCTCTACTCTGCCCGATATGGAAGAGATCTGCGAGGGTTATGATGTCAAGGTCGGCGTCATTGAGCAGGCTGCCTACGCACGCCTGAACGGCGAGGCTGCGCTGGATCAGATCCTTGGCATGTTCGGCGAGGCCTGATACTCTACGGTACCAAGCAGGGAAGCGGCCCTGCACTAAATAGTGCTGCCGATGATCGGCAGCATAAATGAGGAGGAAACCAATGGATAAACTCATTAAATGGCTCGAAAATTCTTTCGCGCCGAAACTGCAAAAGATCACGAACCTGATTTGGATCGTGGTCATCAAGGACTCAATGATGCAGCTGCTGCCCTTCATTCTGGCAGGCTCTATCTTCTGCGTCGGCACCATTCTGAATGACTACATCCCCGCACTGCCCAGCTTCTGGACTCCCTTCGGCTGGACGATGAGCAAAATCGGCCTGATGGCCTCCTTCCTGATCCCCTTTAACTACTGCGAGAAAAAGCGCTTCCGTAAGCAGCGCATCCTCGCGGGCTTCACGGGCATGATGCTCTTCATGATCTGCATCGACCCGCAGTCTGCGGAGGAAATGGGCCAGGGCCACGCCCTGTACGGTGCCAACGGCATGTTCGTTGCCATCTTTACCGGCATTATCGTTGGTATGGTCTTTGGTGCATTCGCCAAGTTCTCCTTCTTCAAAGAGGATTCCGTCATTCCCGACTTCGTTCGTCAGTGGTTTGACTCCCTGCTGCCCATTATGATTCTGATCGCGGGCGGCTGGCTGATCGTTCAGGTTGCCGGTGTCGATGTTGCCGGCGCTGTACAGGCCGTCTTTATGCCGCTGCAGAGTGCTTTGACCTCTCCTGTCGGCTTTGTGTTCTTCTGCTTCCTGAAGTGCTTCATCTACTCCATGGGTATCTCCACTTGGGTGCTTACCCCTGTTGATGAGCCCGTCAAGCTGGCTGTTATCGCCGCCAACCTTGAGCTGGTCGCTGCTGGCATTGCCACCTACCAGAATCTGGGCGTCTTTACCGAAACCTTCATGTTCTGCACCTACCTGTGGATCGGCGGTGTCGGCTGCACGCTGTCCCTCTGCCTGTTGATGATGTTCACCTGCAAATCCAGCGAGCTGAAGGCCCTTGGCCGTGCCTGCGTCGTGCCCGGCATCTTCAACATCAACGAGCCCATCATCTTCGGTGCCATCGCCTGGAACCCCCTGCTGATGCTGCCTATGTGGCTTCAGGGCATCATCCTTCCCATCGTGACCTACATCTTCACGAAGGTCATCCCGTTTGCCCCCATCCCGCGCATCCAGTTCGACCTGTGGTACTGCCCGTACCCCATCAGCACCTTTATCGCTACGCAGGGCAGCATCACCGGCGTGATCTTTGCCATCCTGACCTTTGTTCTCTCTGCCGTCATCTGGTTCCCGTTCGTGAAGGCCTATGACGACCAGAAGGTCAAGGAAGAGACTGCCGCCATCAAGGCCTGATAGCCGCAAAACGCTTACAAGGTGCCGCTTGATCTGTAAGTTGAAATTATGAAAAAGTACCGTCCGGCCGGCTCTACTCGACCGGGCGGTAATTTTCATCAGGGCGCAGCCACACAACATCCTATAAGTCACACGATTTAACCATAACGAATACAAAGGAGCATTTTTATGGAAGAGGAAAAGAGCCCGATGACGGGTATGACCCAGGAAGAAAAAGACGAATATGTCATGGGCAAAGCCATGGATATCATCATGGGCTCCGGTGACGCTCGCCTGCACGCCAGCAAGGCTATGGACCACATTGCCAAGGGTGAGCTGGACGAGGCCAAGGCTGAGCTGAAAGAGGCTGACAAGCTGCAGGCCGAGGCCCACAATGTTCAGACCGAGATGATCCAAGGCGACATTCGCGGCGGTGATGAGAAGATGGGCTACTATGTCCTGTTTGCCCACGCACAGGATACCCTTATGACGATCCAGGTCGAGATCAACATGACCAAGAGTATGCTGAAAATCGCCAAAAACTATGAAAAGCGTCTTGCCGACCTTGAGGCTAAGGTGCAGGGCTGATTTTTGACAAGGAGAATCTAAAATGGAAAAGATGAGCAAATACAACGGTATGCCGAAAGACTTCCTCTGGGGCGGTGCACTGGCCGCCAACCAGATGGAGGGCGCATGGAAAGAGGGCGGCAAGGGCTGGTGCCTGGCAGACATCAACCGCAGCCAGTATGACATCCCGCCGGAAGAGCGCTACAACATGGAGATCGACACCGCATACATCAAGCGCGCCATGGAGGAGGACGACAAGTTCTATCCCAAACGCCGCGGCATCGACTTCTACCACACCTACAAGGAGGACATCAAGCTGCTGGCAGGCACCGGCATGAACAGCCTGCGCACCTCCATCAACTGGGCCCGCATCTTCCCCAACGGTGATGATGCCACGCCCAACGAGGAGGGCCTGAAGTTCTACGATGACCTCATCGACACGATCATTGCCAACGGCATGGAGCCGCTGATCACGGTCAGCCACTATGAGATGCCGCTGAATCTGACCTTGAAATACAACGGCTGGGCCAGCCGCGAGCTCGTTGACTTCTTTGTGAAGTATTGCGAGGTGCTGTTTAAGCGCTACAAGGGCAAGGTCCACAAGTGGATCCTTGTCAACCAGATCAACCTCATCGTCCACGAGAGCTTCAACCATCTGGGCATTGCCAGCGACAAGGTCGACAACCTGCTGGAGGCCAAGTATCAGGGCGTCCACAATGAGATGGTCGCCTGCGCCAAGGCCACCAAAATTGCCCATGAGATTGACCCTGACAACGAGATCGGCATGATGTTCTGCTCCAACCTGACCTATCCCATCAGCCATCGCCCCGAGGATGTGTACTGGAATATGCGCCACAACCAGATGGAATATCTGTACGGCGACATCATGGTCCGCGGCTATTACCCCGGTTACGCCCTGCGCTATTACGATGAGCACAACATTCATATCAACTTCTACCCCGGCGACGAGGAGGCTCTGAAAGAGGGCACGGTCGATTTTGTATCGCTGAGCTACTACTACAGCCGCCTGTCCGGCGAGGAGCCGTACCTGCACACCGAGCTGGGTCAGGTGCCGAACCCCGATATTCCGGCCAGCGACTGGGGCTGGAGGCATTGACCCCTCGGCCTGCGCATTGCGCTGAACGAGTACTGGGACCGCTACCAGAAACCCTCTACATCACCGAGAACGGCTTTGGTGCCTACGATCAAGGTCGAGGCCGATGGCTCTATTCATGACCCGTATCGCATTGATTATCTGCGCAAGCATGTTGAGCAGGTTGTCGAGTCGGTCAAGGACGGCGTTGATGTGCGCGGTTACTATCCGTGGGCCCCATCGACATCATCTCCTGCTCCTCCAGCGAGATCGAGAAGCGCTATGGATTCATCTATGTCGACTATGACAACCAGTTCAACAGCACCGGCAAGCGCAGCCTGAAGGACAGCTACTACTGGTACAAGAAGGTTACCGCCTCTAACGGCGAGGACCTTGGGTAAGGAAACTTTTTGACAAAAGCAAAATATCCGATTACAATGGAGTACGGACTGTGAAACAAAAGGAAACAGCAGCAGTGCTGATGGTGCTGATGGCAGCAGCCTGCTGGGGCGCAAACGGCATCTTTATCAATATCCTGACGGCCTACGGCGTCAACGGCACCCAAATGACCCTCGTGCGTATGGCCTCGATGGCCATTCTGACAGGCATCTGGCTTGCAGCAAAAACTCCCGCCGCGCTGAAAATCGACCTGCGGGATCTTGTATGGCTTGCCCTGGCAGGCGCACTGGGGCTGTTTATGTTCGGCCTGTTCTACACCTACTCCATCCAGCTTGTGGGTATGGGCACGGCTGCCGTGCTCATCTACCTTATGCCGTCCCTTGTCATGCTGTTCAGCATCGTGTTCCTGCATGAAAAGTTCACCCCCGGCAAGGGGCTGTGCCTTGTGCTCAGCCTGCTGGGCTGTGCGTTAGTCAGCGGAGTGGCAGGCGGCGTAACGCTGGATGCGGGCGGTGTGGCCTACGGCCTTGGTGCCGCGCTGTGCTACACACTGCAGAATATTCTGCTGGCTACCAAGCTGAAAAAGTACAGCCCGATGACAAATCTGTTTTACATGTTCCTCTTCAGTGCAGTGGCAAGCCTTGTGTTTACCGCCGCCGCAGGTGAGCTGCCGGGGGTTGCCTATATCCTGACAACGCCCGGTGCGCTGGCCGCCAACCTTGGGTTGGGGCTGGTGTGCTCTTTGGCGGCGCAGTGGCTGTACACTGCCGCGCTGAAAACTATCCCCGCCAGTCGTGCGTCCATTGCCGCCACCTTTGAGCCTGTGGCCGCCGCGCTGTTCGGGCTGGTATTGTTCGGGCAGAAGATGGATGGATTCGGCGTAGCCGGCATTGTGTGCGAGATTGCCGCGTTGGTGCTCTTGCAGCTGCCGGCCCCCGCAAAACGGAAAGGATAAGCAAATGGCAAAGAAACAGACCCCCACGGCACAGGATTACCACAAGAGTGAGACCTACAAGAACGCTGATGCCGAGACCCGCCGCAATCTGTACCGTTATAAAACCGAGCTGAACATCACAGACGAGCAGATGAACTGGCTGCTGGCCTTGGAGGATGTGCGCCTGACACCGAAGGAGCAGCGCCGCAAGGGCAATGCCACCGCAGAAATGATGGTGATCGGCGCAATGGTTACATTTTTGCTGGCTGCCAATGTAGGGCAGCGGGTGTTTATGCTGATTGCCAGCGTATTCTTCATTTTTGCCGCAGGGCTGTACCTGTCTGGTGCCCTGAACCCCTACAGCATTGCTGTCCGAAAAATCAAAAAGCAACTGAAAGCTTACCCAAAAGTTCCGTCCTTTAAAGAGTGGAGCAAACCAGCCGACGAGGACGACAACGAATAAGCCATTCCCTTGCTGAGTTACACAGCATTCCTCATATTACACAAAGCCCCTGCCGCAGCACTGCGGCAGGGGCTTTGTGCCGTAGTGCGCCCAGCATGCTTTTACGGTAAATGATGCCTTTATCGGTTGCGGAAAAGGTGTGCAGCTGTGCCCATAATCGCGTTTCTGATACTTGCGAAGCTCGTAGTCCAAAGGAGAATTCCTGCTCGTAGGACTTCTCTTTTTTATTGCACACAACAGAGGTCAAGCACTCTTTTAGAGTTGTTTATTTATTGGGGCGTTCATTGCTGAACACAACCCTCTTAGGCAAGTGCATTTCGGCTCTTTTCAACGACTATTTCCCCGTTCAAGCACACCGTCTATCTCGGTTTATCACGCGGTTTATGTACCAAATCCTGTACCAAATGCTGAAAGCGTGATAGAATAATACATAATCAGATGAAACTTCAATTTGCGGTGTATCGCAGTATCGCTCCAATGACGAATCAAGATATAACCATCAAATGAGCGAATCGTGCAAGTCCCCCACGATGAAGCCCATCGACCAGTAAATTGTCAATTTGAGCACAAAAAGCCCGAAATTTCTTGATGATACGAGAGATTTCAGGCTTTTTCTTTTGGCGGGTTTCTAACGGAAATCATGCCATACGCCAATCTTACGCCAAACGATGTATAAACTTATGCAAGATCAAAAGAGCGTTGTTCCCGTTTGGCATAAAATTCGAGCTGACGAGGTGTAGATGTAGGTTTACGGTCGCTTGTATTAAGAACCAGATTCATTTGTAATAACATTTCCACCATTTTCAGACGCCTTAGGAAGAATTTTACACAGTCTGCAAAATTCTTCCTAAGGCGTTTCTATATGTTATGTCCTGCTCCTTCGTTCGCTTGGGTGTTCCTTTAGGGTACTTTCCGGCAAGGAGGAGCTTTTTGTTTTCGTGGCGGCGGAACAGCAGGCCGTCTATATTTTTCAGGCGTATACTCTAAGCCGTTTTTGGGTTCAGCACGCGAGCGCGGCGCGCCAGACACATACTTGCCAGTCCGTAGTTCTGCGTGATTACAAGGTCACCGGGATGTACGCGGTTTACTAGCGCAAAAATCTACGCTGTCGGGCCCTTTGTCAAAGGTCAATGTCTGCGCACCATCGCGTTGGATTTGGTGGGCGGTGTCGCATAGAATCAGCACGGGCACTTTATATTTTGTGGCTGTTTGTACGGTCAAATCTACCACCGGGCAGCCATCGGCATCTATTAGAATTGTCACGTTACTGTTTCCCTTCCATAACCCAAGCAAATGCTCTTGCCGTCCGTGGGTCGACATCTTTGAAGTGGCCGCCTGTGTTCCATTCCAGCGTGCAGGCTGTGCCGTGCCGGGTCAGGGCGCTGTGCAGGGCGCGGATGTTGTCACCTACTGATGCCATAGTCTGTTTTTTTGGTATGTTCCTCGCGGTCACCAAGGCTGAGGTAAACGCGCTGCGTTTGGATAGGGTGCGCCGCTTCGTATCCTGGCCAGCCGGGAAACCACACGGACGGCGAAGCCGCCGCCACGCCGTACATGGTATCGGTCCGGGTTGCCGCCCACAGCGCAAACAGCCCCGCCAGCGAGTAGCCGCCCAAAACAACTTTGCAGTCTTCCTTTATAGAATACTGCCGACGGATGCTCGGCACAGCCTGCTCCAGCCACGCCAGCGTATCCTCTGCCCTGCCGCCGAAGCCCTGCTTGCCCCACGCGGGCGGTGCGGACCAAGGCGACAGGTCGTCGTTCCAATTTTCCACGGGGACAGCGACCAGCAAAAACGGTCGTGCGGTTTGCCGACGCAGGGCTTCCGCTTCCCGTTCCATCCCTGCAGGGTCGTGCTCGTCCGCCATTTGCAGCAGCAGGTATTCGGCGCCGACCGTGCCATAGACTCGGCAGGTTCTGTTTTGTATCTGCAATACCCGGTTATCCATAAAATTCATGATTCCTTTTCTTTGCTTTCTTTTGCATTATAATGCCTGCACACCAAAGAATCAAGATTGCGCCGGATGCACTGCCTTGAAAGTTTTTTGCCGCACTTGCATTACATCTGCACAACATCCGCGCAGTGATTGTATATACGTGTATAATCCCGCGTGTTACAATTAGTATGTTCAAAATAGGGTTCAGCCAAAAAGGTTGGACATTTTCACCCAGAGTCGTACCTGACTTTCTCAGGCACGGCTCTTTTTGTTTTGGGCAATTTCTGATTTGGGAGGCTTTGCAGATGACCGTAATACGTCCGCCTTGACGCAATGATTACGCAATAAAAAGTTTAATACGCAGTAGGGTGTATTGATTGCGTATTAGCGGCCTGTGGCTATGCTGCCGACAGTACCTAATACGTCTTTATACGTCCTTAATGCGCAATAAGGATGGTGATTTTATTGAAAAACCGCGCAGCGATCTATCAGCGGGAAGCCGCTGAAATGCTGCATAACATTTCGCTGTACCCCGGTCTGACCGAAGAACAGCTTTGTCGCTTCTTTCCCGAAAAAGAAGCACGGCAAAACCTTTGTACTTCTCCTTCTGCCGCTGAATCATGCGCCGCACCGTCTCATAGTTATAACGGCGGCTGGCATTTTCGTAACCGTCGGTGGTGATAATGAACATCGTCTTTTCCGGTACATCTTCGCGGCGGGCGTACTTGTGGATGTTGCCGATGTGGTGGATGGCTCCGCCCACGGCATCCAGCAGCGCCGTGCAGCCGAGGGTGAAATACTCCTTCTCGGTCATGGGCGGCACATCCTCCAGCGGCAGGCGGTCGTGGATGACCACGCTCTCGTTGTCAAAGAGTACGGTGGAGACCAGCGCCTCGCCCGCTTCCTTTTTCTGCTTGGCAATCATGGAGTTGAATCCACCGATCGTGTCTGTCTCCAGCCCCGACATGGAGCCGCTGCGGTCCAGGATAAAAACCAATTCTGTTGTATGCTTCATAAAAAAACCTCCTGTGATTTGTTATCTCTATGGTAGCAAATCACAGGAGAGCAGTGGTCGCTTTTCAAGCGACATTTTTATGCGCCGAGCAAGCTCTGATCAAAGGCGAACAGAGACTCGTTGATTTCAAAGACGTTGTAGTTTCCATGCTCCACGAAATATTCCACGATAATGTCAAACTTGTTGGAATGGGAGAGCGCGAACCCCGCCTTCATGAGCATATCCTTCATTTCTGCAAGCGGCAGCTCAAGGGCAATGGCAAATGCAATGACTGTGGGCTTGGAAGGTTTGTAGGACTTGTCCGAACGGATCTTCGAGAAGAGCTTCCGATCGATATTTGCCTTCTTATAGCACTGTGCGTCCGTCATGCCGCGCTCATCAATCTTCCGCAGAAGCATCTCTGAAAAGCTCTCGTCGATCTGTCCCAGTGCATCATCAAGGGTTGCCGCCTTTTTAGGGGCAACTGCCGCAGAGAAGGGAGGTGTGAGCTGTTCGATTGCAATTTCACGAACGGATGCCTCGCAAGGCATCGGCTCTTCCATCCGGAAGGTGTTCATTCTGCGCAGACGCTCGGAACGACTATCGGTATGTTCGTACACATAGCGGTCATCTATGTACGCTGCAATATCAGCAAACAACTTGCCGCTGATCTGATAGGCTTTACGGTCAAAAATGACAATGTATACTGTCATTTCGTTTTCAAGAAGGAAACTGCTGATGGTGTCAATTGCAACCTTGAGAGCCTGATCCTTCGGATAGCCGAAAATGCCGGAGGAGATCAAGGGGAATGCAACCGATTCGCAGCCGTATTCCTTCGCCAGCATGAGCGAAGTCTGATAGCAGGAGATCAACAGTTCACGTTCACCATGCTGTCCATCGTACCAGCGCGGACCGACAGCGTGGATAATATATTTACAGGGCAGCTTGTAGCCCTTTGTGATTTTTGCGTCCCCAGCTTCGCAGCCGCGGAGCGTTTCACATTCTGCCAGCAGCTCCGGTCCTGCAGCACGATGAATGCAGCCGTCCACACCGCCGCCACCCAGCAGCGACTCGTTGGCAGCGTTGACGATGGCATCAACCTTCATTTTCGTAAATGTCGTTTCTCACAACTTGGAGCGGCATAATTTTCACATCCTCTTGATTTCCGTTTGAATCTATTGTAGTAAAAATCGGTTTTACTACAGGCACAATAACATTGCTTCCATGTTACAAAATCATTGCGGGTATCCTATTGATTTAAACATAGTTCTTCTGTTTATTATCAGTTTACGCTAAAAGATAAATAAAAATCAAACATTATGCTGATTGCTTTATTTTCTCCCTTTATTCAGGGTGCTCCTTCTAAAGCAACCCCAATGGAGTATGATTTTGTGTCAGAGTGGCAGAAAGTGAGTTCTATTCGTGATAGGGTAAAACTAAAACAGATACAATAAAAATAAGGGATTATTTTAATCAGTGAGGATAGAAAATTGAAGTGCA
>ENA-OQBD01001398-OQBD01001398.1-human-gut-metagenome-genome-assembly--contig:-NODE-1398-length-11244-cov-4.207790_pt1 | contig 11244 bp, 10 predicted proteins | sample MGYA00242742_ERZ504543 | MGnify/ENA primary metagenome ERZ504543 (study PRJEB26092, sample SAMD00036239) | human gut metagenome | host: Homo sapiens | study: EMG produced TPA metagenomics assembly of... | reverse complement strand
AAATAGGGTGCCGCTACCTCCCCGGCTAGCACGGAAGCTTTATGACTTTGATTATCTTTGGCATTCTTTTGCAAGTGCATATTTGATTATACTAAATACTTTTCTTTTGGTCAATAGTTATTCTTATTTGGTTTTTAGATAAATTTTTTTCGTTCCCCGATATCTTCCTCTTCCTTTTACGATCACATATTTGTAACCTTCTTTTTTGACGATCTTGTAATCTTTATTCTTTTTTAAATGCTTTCCTTTGTAATATAATACGATTCCCTTTGGATTCTTATTTTTAGAATCCGCCTTACAATATCTCAAATGAATCTTGTTTACTGGCTGCATTACTGTATATGCCTTTAAACGCACCGTTGCATGATCTGGGTTCAGATCATTCCATTTTCTATGATCATAAAGATAACTCTGTCCTTTTTTTGTTTTATTAACAAAAGATACCCAGTGATAATCATCATTTTCATCAAAACCAATCTTACCAGAAGATCTTAATTTTACTACAACTGCAAACTTGTCTCCTCTCAGAACCTCTGCTTTTCTTGGAAGATCGATCGTATGCGTTCCGGCCTCTCTGATCGTTCCTGTTACCGGACGTTTTAACATCTTTGTTCCACTTGTTGGTCTTCCATCTTTAGGATTTCTATAAATCTGTATACTGTATTTGACGTTTGCAGACCAAGTCACCAGATTCACTGCTTTGATCAGTTCTTTCTTCTTTGCACTTCCTTTTTTCGCTGTAAATACATTTGCGAACTTTTGTCCTTTTTTTAGTTTTAAAATTCCAGGATTCGCTGAACCATCATAGAAATAATTGTATTTATACTCTGAGGCTTTCACAAATTGCCCTGCAACAAATTCACAAAGAGATTTATCTTCATAAGAAATATAGGTATATCCGTTACTTCCTTCTTGATTTCCCCAACTGTTTTTTACGATCCATGCTCCATCTCTGGACGGTCTGGATCCACTGTTAAAATTATCTCTGCTATAACTATCATCCCATCCAACGATCGCAACAATATGATTTGCTGTCTGTCTGGCACTATTGCAGTTGTATGCCTCATGATTCTTTCCGTAATAGGCTGTTTCTTCCCATGTCTCTTCGGGCGCATGATATGCCATAACTACGGAACCATATTCTATGATATAGGACTTTACTACTGCTGCTTGCGGTGTATCTCCAAGGAAAAATCCATTCTTCAGAATTGCACTGTCTTTTTGTCCCACAGAATCAGATAATCTCCATTTTCTTGTATTAAATGGTGCAATATTTTCTTTTGCAAGACCATACCATCCTGTTAACGACAACATTGCAAGCAGTGAATTGCCACCTGCATATCTCCAATCTCCTGAAACTTTTGTTTTGTCCCCTTTGGTATTATTTAATTTATCGTTTTTTCGATTGTACATAAAATATCCAAAATGTTTCTCAGAAAAATCTACATTCGTACTTGCGATTCCTTGTTTGATCAGAGAAGTCTCTCCCATCGATGTAATCCCAAACGCCCAGCATAATTCTGTATTCCCCTGATCTTTCACTGATGTTACCTGTCCAAGTTCTGATGAACTGTAATATGAATCCAATGATCTGGCATTCCTCTTTGGCGTTACAGCTTTGGGCACATCTGGAGATTCAATCTTAATATTCAATGGATGATATCCATTAGACTGTGAGGCATAGATAAAAGAAATATTTAAAGAACTTATCATGCCGACACATAAAATAACTACAATAAGCTTCTTAATCCTTTCCATGTTCCTTGTCCCCCTTCTTCCTTCTTCTTAATTCTTTAAAAAAATCAGACAGCATCTGACTGCACTCTTCCTCTAATATACCACGTTCTATCTCTACTTGGTGATTAAATTTATCAATCTGTAAAATATTCAATACAGATCCTGCACAGCCCGCCTTTGGATTCATCGCTCCGATCACAACTTTGGGAATTCGTGCCTGTACGATAGCTCCTGCGCACATCTGACATGGTTCCAATGTGATATACATGGTACAATCTTCCAGTCTCCAATCATTAACTTTCTTACTTGCTTTCTGAATCGCAAGAAGTTCTGCATGTGCCAATGTTGTCTTCTTCTTATTGCGCTGGTTATAAGCTCTTGCAATGATCTTATCGTCTTCAACGATCACACATCCAATTGGAACATCTCCGATCACTGCCGCTTTCTTTGCTTGTTTGATTGCTTCTTTCATGTATTTTCTTCTTGTGTCACTTACTCTTACCCCTTATATCTATGTCATATTTTTCTTTATTATAACATAGAATGAAGCCAAAAAAGAGAGTACACGATTGTCAGATTATCAACGTATTGTATCTTATCTGTATGAATATCACCATGGAATCAAGGGTTCCAATGTCGGATTTTGCCAAAATAGAAAAACGCCAAAACCGTTTGAGGGTCTATTTCCATGTAAAAACAAATGAACAGGCATTAGAATACAAAATTATTTTATTATTTTCATCAGGGTGCTATGAATGGGATTTATCTTGATACGGTCAAGCGAAATGATGCGATCATTGAATTTAAAAACACATATCCTTTGATCGATGATTTTGATAAAATGGATGGATTCTTACTGTATTATTCGAATGATCATTTCTTTGGATCGCAGTGGAAAGATCATCCGATCATTATACGAAGTTTTGTACCTGTGGAGTCTGCTGAAAATAAAAATGAGAATACTGAAAAAACGGTACCTCCAGAACCTTCACCTGAAACCGAAACACTTTCTGAAACTGAAGCTTCTCCTACATCCAGTCTCTCAGAATACATTGAAGCCCTTCAATTAGAAAAGGATGCGAAAGAATTCACACATCCAAATCCACCAAAGGACTTCGACTGGAAGGAGTATCCCACCTTGCCCATGCCTCCTTCTTATAGCCTTGATCCTAGCATTAAAATCGGACTAGAAGATCTTGATCAGATTCCTGATCTTGATGACAACATAAAGACAAATGGTTTTCTCCTTTTAAATTATGGGAATTTCGGCCACTTAATGCTCGCGAAAGATCAAGACAGCGGCCAGCGTTATCTTGGAATTCCTGGAATCTTTGACAACGAAAAAGCTTTTATCTCCCGTTTATTTGGTTTTAAAACTTTTATCACGGTGCCGCTAAAGCCACATAAAACTGGAAATTTTGGTTATTTTATCTTACCGGTCTAAGATGTTACTTAACTGTGCAAACTGTTCTAAGGTTAATGCTTCTCCACGAACAGATGCAGGTAATTCCATCTCTTCTAATGCCTGTGCTACCTGTTCTTTGGAGAAGTTTAAGCCTCCGAAATTTTTAATTCCATTCTGGAGAGTTTTTCTTCTCTGGTTAAAAGATGCACGAATTAACTGGAATAATAATTTCTCATTTGTAACCTTGATCGGTGCGTCTTTGTATTTCGTAAGACGGATGACTGCAGATCCAACTTTTGGTCTTGGCATAAAGCAGTTTGGCGGCACATTCGCTACCACATATGGTTCTGCATAGTACTGCACTGCGAGTGATAATGCACCATAGTCTTTTGTTCCCGGACCTGACTGCATACGGTCTGCAACTTCTTTCTGTACCATGACAGTAATACTGTCGATCGGCACATGACTTTCAAACAATCCCATGATGATCGGGGTTGTAATGTAATATGGGAGATTCGCCACAACCTTCACTGGTTTCCCACCATTTTTCTCTTCTACGATCTTTGCAATATCGACTTTCAAAATATCTGCATTCAAAATGGACACGTTATCATATGCACTTAATGTGTCTGAAAGAATCGGAATCAGATTCTTATCAATCTCAACTGCCATGACCTCTCTCGCATTTTCTGCAAGATACTGTGTCATTGTTCCAATTCCTGGTCCGATCTCTAACACGAAATCATCTTTGTTCACTTCTGCTGCAGAAATAATCTTCTCAAGAACACGTTCATCAATCAGAAAGTTCTGTCCAAACTTTTTCTGAAAATCAAAATCATATTTCTGAATTACTTCTATTGTATTTTTTGGATTTCCAAGTTTCACTCTTTATACCTCTTTCATACGATACAATTGTCTTGCATTTTCTTCAGTGACTGCGATCAGTTCTTCCTTGTTGATCCCTTTGATCTGACTGAGCGCTTCTGCTACATAATTTAAATTTAGTGAAGAATTTCTCTTGCCTCTATTGGGTTCTGGTGACAGATATGGGCAGTCTGTCTCTAATACGATTCTGTCTAACGGTGTATAAGCTGCAACTTCCTTTAATGTCTTTGCATTCTTAAATGTTACAACGCCACCGATTCCAATATAAAATCCCATATCAAGGAATTGCCTTGCCATCTCTTTTGAATAAGAAAAACAGTGAACCACCCCGCCGATTTCTTCTGCATGTAACGCTTTCATTATATCATAAGTATCCTTTGCTGCGTCCCTGCTATGAATAATGATCGGTAATTTTACATCTCTTGCAAGTTCGATCTGTGCTTCAAACCATTTCTTCTGAATGCTGCGTTCTGGTTCATCCCAGTAATAATCAAGCCCAATCTCTCCGATCGCAAGAATTCGATCCATTGCTGCATATTTCTTTAGTGTATCGATATCTGACTCCTTCAACTCTGCCGTATCACTTGGATGAACGCCGACTGCTCCATACATCATCGGATATCGTGTCACTGCTTCTACAATCCATGTAGATGTTTCCATATTCGATCCTACATCAACGATCGTTCCGATTCCATTGTCCTTCATAGATGCTAACAATTCTTCTCTGTCTTGATCAAACTGTTTGTCATCATAATGTGCATGTGTATCAAATATCATCGTCTCTCTCCCTTTTCTCTTCGTTTCTTTAATCTGACTGTATTTCCGTTGACCGTAAGACAACGGATGCTTCGTAAGAAACTTGACATACGGCTGTAACCATAGTCTTTGATATTAAATCCGCTGTGTTTATCTTTTAATTCTAACGTTACCGCAGAAAGATTATCTAAAGATCCGCCATTTTTCTTTACAAAATGAATTACTTCTTCTTCAATCGTTTCTCTGCTTGTCAGTTCTTTAAATTCAACATAACAGTTTGTATCTTCCTGCACAAGCATAAAATTATCCATCTCTTCATCAATTAAAACACTCAGCTTTGTATATCCATAATTTCGCACATCAAAATCTGAATATTTTGCATTTAATCGATTTCCAATCTTCCCTAAATCTACTGGTGCATTTCCATTTTCACTGATAATATCTGCGATCGTATATGAAATCTCATCCAGTGATGTAACATTCTCTATTTCATCACTTTCCATATCCTCTTCTTTACCTCTGTCCGCTTCATAAATCAGATTTAGATGGATAAATTTATTACATGCTCTTGTCAGTGCCACAGGTGTCTTTGATTCTCCCATTCCGATCACATACATATGTTCTTCTCGAAGTCTCATTGCAAGTCTTGTAAAATCACTGTCACTCGTAACAATGCAGAATCCGTCTACTTTCTTTCCATATAACAGATCCATTGCATCAATGACCATTGCCATGTCTGTTGCATTTTTACCTGAAGTATAAGAAAATTGTTGCACAGGAATAATAGAATATTCTAATAACAACTCTTCATTCCATCCATTTGCTTTGGACCAGTTCCCATAAATTCTTCGACAAGACGGAAATCCGTAGGCTTCCAGCTCCTGAAAAATGATCGGTGCGTATTTAGGACTGATATTATCTGCATCGATCAGAACTGCAAACTGATTCTTTTCTTCTTCTATCATATTCTCCCTCATATCTAACTATTGTTTATAGTTCTTTCCTGTAAAATGAAAAAAAAGGATATATCCTCTCGAATATATCCTTAAATAAATACCAAGCGGGTGATGGGAATCGAACCCACGTGATCAGCTTGGAAGGCTGGAGTTCTACCATTGAACTACACCCGCATATCTTGTTCGCTGTGTTGTGTTTTCCTCAGCGACAAATAATACTATACCACCACTTTTTATAAATTGCAAGTGTTTTTTTGAATTTTTTTCATTTTTTTGAATATCTTATGATAAAGGGGTTTTGGGGTATATTTTATGATGAATAAAATCTGGTGTTTTATGATCCTTGCGGGGCTCATTGTCGGCAGTTTTAATGGAAAGATCACAGCACTTTCTGATACCATTCTTTCTTCTTCCAAAGAGGCTGTGGAACTCTGTATTCTAATGTTTGGAATTGTTGGGTTATGGTCTGGACTCATGAACATTGCACTGTCTCTTGGAATTACTACACAACTTCAAAAGCTGTTAACCCCTTTTCTGACTTTTTTATTTCCAAATCTGAAGAATCAAAAAGCGAAAGAATATATCAGTACAAATATTGTCGCAAATATATTAGGTCTTGGTTGGGCTGCAACTCCTTCCGGATTAAAAGCTATGGAAGAATTACAAAAAGATAACCCTGACAAAAACACCGCAACAAATGAAATGTGTTCGTTCCTAATTCTTAATATATCATCTCTGCAATTGATTCCGATTAATATCATTGCCTACCGAAGCCAATACGGCTCTGTCAATCCATCTAAGATCTTAATTCCAGGACTTATCGCTACTTTTGGTTCCACGATCGTTGCTGTTATCTATATCAAATGGAAGGACCGAAAACGATGATCACATTTCTTGCAAATCTTGTCATTCCTTTATTCATATTTACACTTGTTTTATATGGAACCCTAAAGCGTAAGGATATCTATACCCCTTTTCTTGAAGGTGTCATGGATGGATTTAAAATTGTTCTTGAGATCGCCCCGACTCTGATCGCTTTGTTTTTTGCGATTCAGATCTTTCGTTCTTCTGGAGCCTTGGATCTGATCGTTCGTTTTCTGACTCCTATGGGAAAACTATTAAAGATTCCTAAAGAAGTTTTACCCGTGATCTTTGCAAAACTTTTTTCTTCTTCCGCTGCAACTGGATTCCTGCTTGATATTTATAAAACTTCCGGGCCGGATTCTTTGGCTGGGTTTATGTCTTCTGTGATCCTTAGTTCAACAGAAACTTGTTTTTATACATTATCCGTGTATTATTCTGTGGTTGGAATAAAAAAGATTCGATATACATTGACTGGGGCATTGCTGGCCGTTTTTGTTGGTACTTTTATTTCTGTATTCATCTCTTATTTTTAACTTTTCCCGATATATTTATGATATAATTTTGACATAAATAAATTTAGATTGCATTATAAAAATCAGCATGCACAAAAACGAGTGTTATCAGCATCTACTACTGATAACACTCATCTTTTTTATTCCATATCTTTTCGTTTCTCTAATTCTCTCAAACTGACAACCAGATCATAAACTTCCGGCCGTCGTTCTTTCAAATGTTCATCCAAACGATGTCTTCGCTCTTTAAATCTCTGTGCAAGTTCTGGATGTTCTTTCATAATACGTTCATGAATTTCCCTTCGATGTTCCTCAAAACGTGCCGCCAGAGTTCTTTCATCTTTTCCAGAAATATTTACGATTTCTTTTAGATGTTCTTCCAGATGTTCTAACCATTCATCTTCGTCAAAAGCTTCCATATGTGACCAGCTTCCATGTAACAGCTTTTCTACATCTTCATTTTGCTTTAACTGCTTAATCTGATTTGTAATCTGCCTCTCAATCTGATCTTCCGTGTCAGAACCAAATGCCCAGACAAATTCCTGCATACGGTTATCTACACGCTTTCTTGATGCACTGCGTTCTTCATTATCAACTCCGCCTTCTAATGGATACGGACGTTTGATTCCCATATCTTTCAACGCAATATAAATCGTCCTTCTGACACATCCTTCTTCGATTAGATATCCGATTCCAAGCTTTCTCATCTGCTCATTTAAATCTGCGATATGCTCTGTGATATAAAATCTTATTCCTTGCTCTTTCAATGACTTATAAAGAATCTCAATGCGGTCTGCTGCCGTGATATCCATACTTCCAATTCCGCTGGCATCAAGGATCACTGCTTTGATATTTCCTCTGCGTTCAAGTTCCTGCTCAATATCCTGCTGCAACACTCCTGCATTGGCAAAAAACAAATTGCTGCTGAAACGATAGATCAACACACCTTCAATCTCGTGAATCTGACGACTCTCTGCTAAATCACGAAAATGCTTATGTCCTGGCTGAATTCCCAGAAAACAACTTGCTGGTTTTGATGATCGTATCACCATTTCTGCAAAAGATAAGATAATTCCGATCAATACACCATTGATCGTTCCAAGTAACAATACCCCAATAAATGCACCCCAGAAAATAAAACATTCTGTGCGGCTGACTTTCCACAGTTTTACCGCCAGTTCAAATTCTGTCGCTCCCAGAAGTGCGGAAATTACGATCGCCGTCAATACCGGAACTGGCAGATATCCAATAAATCCTGTTCCAAATAACAGTAATAGGATCATAGATAATCCTGCAACAATACTCATTAACTGTGTTTTTCCCTGATATTGTTCTCCCATCGCCGTTCTTGAAACAGATCCGTTGATCGGACAGCATCCAGTCAATGCTGCCACAAGATTTCCAACTGCAAATGCTAGTAATTCTTGATTATCATTGATACGATATCCATTTTTCTGTGCAAAATTATTCTCTGCAAGAAGTGTTTCCGCCATAATAACGACCGCTACCGACAAACTGATCGTCACCACTTCATCCATTGGAATTAACATAAGATTTGGAAAACTCCATTTTGGAAGTCCTGGTGCTACGGCATCTAATGTCTTAATTCCCCATTCTTTCATTGGCAGAACCTGCGTCAAAACAGCTCCTGCTGCCATCATCACAACTGCCATTGGGAATTTCGGCATGATCTTTTTCGCTGCCAACAAGATGACTAATGATAGGATTCCTAAGATCAATGATGGAAGATTGATCTGTTCTGCTGTTTTTTCTATATGCTCTAACAGTTCTAATAATTCTCCAGTTCCTGCTGTTCCTCCCATTAATTTCGGCACTTGCATCAAAATGATCGTCGAACAGATTCCTGTAATAAATCCACCCATAACTGGTGCTGAAATATAATTTACAAGTTTTCCTGCATGCATCAGATAAAATGCGAGCAGCCACAATGCCACAAAAAATGTGATCACTGGCACAACTACAAGTGCTTCTTTGGAACCACTTTGTATATTCATCCCAAGAAGTGCTGATCCAACCAACGCTGCTGGTGCCGCATCCACTCCAAAGATGAACTGCGGAGATGTAGAAAATAATGCAAATAAAATGATCGGAAATACAGACCCATATAGCCCATAAACCGCAGGTAATCCGGCAATCTGGGAATATCCCATAGAAATTGGAATCGATACTGCCATGATGATGATTCCTGTGATCACATCATGCAACAGATTTTCTCTTTTATAATCTTTTATTGTATGTCCTAATATCATAATTCTGTATGAAACACTCCCAACAAACTATTCTCTGATTTCCATCCAAGATATCTCAATGTTTCTTCCAATCCAGACATCACTTCTAACATATCTCCTACATTTGCACTTGCACCCATATGTCCGATTCGAATGACTTTTCCTGCCAATTCTCCGAAAGAACCTGCCAGCATGATTCCATGTTTTTCTCTCATTCTTTCCAGAATATCATCCGCTGTCATTCCTTCTGGTACATCAAATACTGTAACCGTATCTGAAAATCCACTTTCTAAATGTAATTTTAGACCAAATGCTTCAATGGCTTTTCTTGTCGCATTGGCGATTCTGGCATGACGTTTGATCAGATCTTTATCCGCTGCAATATTATCCATCGCTGCTTTCAATCCATAGATATCACTGATCGGCATTGTATATGGGAACCATAAATTTTTATAGTAATCTTTGAAAATCGTCAGATTACAATAAAATGATGCGATTGGTGTTTTTCGATTTTCCATAGCTTTTTTAGCTTCATCACTGATCGTTACGAAAGTAAGTCCTGGAGGCGCTGAAACTGCTTTTTGAGATCCTCCACATAAGATATCGATCTGTGCTTTATCAACATTGACTTCATTTCCAAACATTCCTGAAACAGAATCTGTAACTGTCATGATTCCATAGGATTTCAATAATGGACAGATTTTATGAATGTCATTTAACATTCCACTTGGAGTATCACAATGAACAACTGTTGCATATTTAAAATCGTGATCTTCCTTCAGATATGCATCTAATTCATCAACATCAAATGCATTTTTATAATCTTTTGTATACATAATAGGAGTTCCACCATACATAGATACAAAATCTGCAAATCCTGCTCCATAAATTCCATTATCAAGAATTAAAACTCTATCTCCCGGCTCTGTCATAGATGCACATGCTGCCTCTAAACCAAGGATTCCTTCTCCGCTTAGGATCAGTGTTTCATTCTTCGTATGAAGCAGCTCACTGATCAGCTCACAGGTTTCCTTGTATTCATCATCAGAATTGCGGATCCAAATCTGCATTCGTTGTAGAAAGGCTTCTCGCCAGTCTTACATTTTCTGGCACCTGAACAGGTCCTGGTGTCATAATCTTGTATTTACTCATATCCGTCACTCACTTTCTTTTTATTTTATAATCTAATATACCGGAATCACTGCATAGAAAATGCTTTGGCAATCCCGGTATCATTATATCATTTTATTATGCGAACTGTGTAATTCCAATTTTCTTAATTGCAATCTCAATTGGTTCGATCACGATCAGTACAACAACTGCTGCTACAGCAATCTGTACGACATTTCCTGGAACGGAACTGATTGGTGCAATAAAGTTTCCATAAAGAATGATCTCTGCAATATAATATCCAACGATCTTAATTACAAATGCTGCAAAGATTGCTGCAACTTTCCATCCATACTGGTCATGCTTCTCTGTCATAACTCCAACAACATATCCCATGATTCCTACGATAATAAATGTAAATGGTGCCCACGCTGTCCATCCTGACAACAAATCAAATAATCCCATTCCAACTCCACCAGCGATAGCTCCTGTTTTCTTACCGAATAAAATTGCCATAATAAATAGAGGAACATTTCCTAAATGAATCAGACCTCCATTAGCTGCGATCGGTAATCTTACGTTAACAAACGCTGTAAACACATAAGTTAATGCAACTGCCATTGCTGTTATTGCAATAAACTGTACTTTATTTTCTTTCATTGTATTTTCCTCACTTCCTGATTTCTTGTATGATATATAGTTTTTAAGTACGCTGCGTTCCTTTATTGTGTTATAATTTATCGTGTCATTGGTATTTTTAAAATAGCCAG
>ENA-OQBD01001397-OQBD01001397.1-human-gut-metagenome-genome-assembly--contig:-NODE-1397-length-11245-cov-6.987048_pt1 | contig 11245 bp, 7 predicted proteins | sample MGYA00242742_ERZ504543 | MGnify/ENA primary metagenome ERZ504543 (study PRJEB26092, sample SAMD00036239) | human gut metagenome | host: Homo sapiens | study: EMG produced TPA metagenomics assembly of... | reverse complement strand
TAATCGTGCAGCAGAGCCGCGCGGACCAGCGAATGCAGATCGACCTTGTCCCACAGATGCAGGCGGTCGGCCATCCACACGGCGAGGCACGCCACGCGGATAGAATGCGCGAATGTCGTCACCGCTCCATGCTGGTAGCATCCGCGCTCGATATGCTGCATATGATCATGGACGATGATGTCGTGCCCATGCTCGTTGACCAACGACCGAATCTGATTGCGCGTCAGCACACTGTTTCCCTTCGCCCGAATCCGTCTTCCGTATGCCTGTGTCTCTTCCAGTCATGATTCTAGGTCAGACTCCTGTCACGCGGGTTCATCCTTCAGGATGAGCCCGCGCGCGCTGGCGGGGACGTGGAGGCGGTCAGTCGGTGACGGAACGCAGGGACTTCGGGGACTTGTAGGCCGGACCATCGCTCACGGAGTTGGCGAACACGCGCAGCGCGTCGACGGTGGCCTTGGCGCAGGCGATCTGTTCACGTACACGGGCCGGCGACGTGCCGCCCTTGCCGTTGCGGGCGGACACAGAGCCTTCGGTGGACAGCACTTCACGCACCTGCGGGGCCTTGTCGGCGGGCAGGAAGTCACGGAAGATCCCGATGAAATCGTCATCCGTGAGATCCCACAGCTCCTGGCCACGGCCTTCGGCGAGCTTGACGCATGCACCGGAAAGCTCGTGCGCGTGACGGAACGGCACACCGTTCTTGACGAGCCATTCGGCGATGTCCGTGGCGAGCGCGAATCCGGTCGGCGCTTCAGCTGCAAGACGGTCGTGGTCGAAGCTCATGGTGGCGATCATACCGGTGAAGGCGGGCAGCAGCACCTCCAGCGTATCGACCTGGTCGAAGACCGCCTCCTTGTCTTCCTGCAGGTCGCGGGCGTACGCGGTGGGCAGGCCCTTGAGCGTGGCGAGCAGGCCTGTCAGGTCGCCGATGAGACGGCCGGACTTGCCGCGGGCGAGCTCGGCGATGTCGGGGTTCTTCTTCTGCGGCATGATGGAGGAGCCGGTGGAGTAGGCGTCATCAAGACGCACGAACGCGAATTCCTGGGTGTTCCAGATGATGATCTCCTCGCTCAGACGCGAGATGTCGACGCCGGCCATGGCGGCGACGAACGCGAATTCGGCCACCAGGTCGCGCGAGGCGGTGCCGTCGATGGAGTTCTCGGTGACCTTGCCGAAACCGAGTTCTCGGGCGACCGCGACCGGCTCCAGTCCGAGCGTGTTGCCGGCGAGCGCCCCGGAGCCGTACGGGCTGGCGTCGATGCGCTTGTCCCAATCCACGAGTCGCTGCACGTCACGCAGCAGCGGCCACACGTGTGCCATGAGCTGATGCGCGAGCAGCACGGGCTGGGCGTGCTGCATGTGGGTGCGGCCCGGCATGACGGTGCCGCCGGCCTTGACCGACTGGTCGATCATCGCGGATGCGAGGGAAAGCAGCTGACCTGCGATGACGCGGGAGTGGCGGCGCAGCCACATGCGGATCAGGCAGGCGATCTGATCGTTGCGGGAACGGCCGGCGCGCAGTTTGCCGCCGAGCTCGTCGCCTGCGATCTCCAGCAGGCCGCGCTCCAGCGCGGTGGCCTCGTCCTCGTCGTCTTCGATGGGCGCAAACGCACCGGAGTCGACGCGGCGCTGCAGCTCGTCAAGCGAGGCTTCCATGCGGCTGAGCTCATCGGCGGTCAGCAGGCCTGCGCGGCCGAGGGCGCGCGCGTGGGCGCGAGAACCGGCGATGTCGTCATCGGCGAGTCGCCAGTCGAACTGCGTGGATTTCGACAGACGGGCCAGCTCGGGCGACGGTCCGGAAGTGAAGCGGCCGCCCCACAGGGCGAGGTATTCGGTGTTTTCAGCCATGCGATACTCCTTGGAGAATGGGCATATTCGTGCGGTTTCGACTGTCTGCCAGACTATCAGCGTTGTGATACATTCCCGTGGCGGCTCTCCGGTCGAGCGGCCAGACATACACAAGCACCAGCAGGAATGGCACCGTACAGCGTTACAAAACCGTCAGAGGGCGAATCGCCAGTGCGAGACCTCCTCGTCGATGTCGAACCCGCCTTCGAGCACGAACTGTTTCAACAGTTTCGACGCCTGTACTTTCACTTTGAAATTCGGCAGCGTCACATTCATGCATCGCTCGAAGAACGATTTCGCCCGTGGCACGTCGATGGTGTCACGCAGGGCGTCGAATCGGCCGAATGCGTTCAGACTTTTCTCATTGATATATCTGACGGTGAGTTCTTCAAGCAACGACCTGTCAACGCCGAGATGATCCACGAGCTTGTCGATCTGCTCATCTTTCTCTCGTTTGGCATAGCGCGTGATGTAGTCCCGCAGCGTCATGCCTTCCTCGACTTCCACATCGCCACGCTCCACATCATGCAGGAACAGCTCAGCAAGTCGTTGTTCGTCCCTCGAAAGCGCAGCGAAGGATCGGTGCAGCTGTGCGGACATCTCCGCCAACTCCGGACTGTCCTCCTTGAGTGCCTTGAGCCATTTGACGAAGTTGGCATTCATGTAGTCGGTGTCGATCAGTCCGGTGTCGATTTCGGTGAGATACCCTTCCAGCTCATAAGGCGCTTCGGGGTCACATCTCCCGTCATCGTCCGGTTCTCCGGTGCAGCTGTCATCATCGAACAGCTCCTTATACCGCTGGGCGAGAATCAGATATGTGCGTTCGTCAATTTGGGGACGCACGATATCAGGTTCGCCGTTCCCGCCATCGTTCTCATCCGCATCGTCGGCATCCGTGCCATCGACCTTGTATTCCGTGGTGTTCCAGTCGAAACCCTGCACTTTCGCCGCTTCAAGGTAACGATTCAGCTCTACGAACTCCTTGGCGAACTTGCGTCTGGCCTCCACCGATTCCGGCAGCTGCATGAGGTCCGATTCCCCGTTATCCGTGAACACGTCGAGAATCTCCAAGTACCGTGTATCCATGGATTTCACGTTCGCGGGCAGTTTCTGCACGAACAAATCAAGCGGCCTGTCGCCGGAGTACAGTTTCACCGCCGCTTCGATGAAGCCGTACATGGTGTGCGGCTTGCGGTAGTAGCGGATGACTCCGAACGGCTTGTCCGGCCCGAACAGGCGGTTCGTGCGGCTGAACGCCTGAATGATGCTTTCGTAGTCGATAATCTTGTCGAGATACAGCGTATTCACCCATTTTGAGTCAAATCCGGTGAGCATCTGGTCCACGACAATGAGCAAATCGAGCTGCTGACTGCGGTTTGCTGCTATGCCGCCGTACGGACTCTTATGCGATAGTCGCGACGAAATATCTTTCTTCATCGCCGGCCATGTGGGGATGATGAACTCTTTGCCGAACGCCTCGTTGTAATCGGTGATGATTTCAGTCAGCGCATCTTCTTTGTCCGTTGCTCCTTCGTTGTTGTCGATGTTGGGATCGAACAACGCCGTTACATGCAACTTAGGTGCTTGCTGCTTGAACAAGTGATAATAGTTGACAGCTTCAGGAATGGAGCTAGTGGCGAGCATCGCATGGAATTTGCCCGCATGGCTGAGCACCGGGAACTGTTCGAGAATGTCCGAGACCACCATGTTCGGATGCGGGGAGTCGATGCCATATTGGTCTCGTCCAAGGAAATCCTCGATGCCACTGATACGGTTTCCAGCGCCATCAACCATCGGCCCCATAGGGACCTCGGATTTATCCATGTAATGCTGAAACACCTTAGCTTTAATGGGGTCAGCAAGTGCATCTTCCGTACTCTCAGCTTTCGCCTTGTCGAGAGCCACGGCACGTCTGACTTCAGAATCCTTGTACGTGGTCACCATGTACGGATCGAATCCGAGTACATTATGGTCACGAATGCCGTCGGCGATGCTGTACCGGTGCAAGCAACGGCCGAATACCATGGCGGTGGTGGAGTTCTTCTTCTGGTTTTCGCCCAGAATGGGTGTGCCTGTGAATCCGAAGAACAGCGCGTTGGGGAAGGAACGGCGGATGACTTGCAACATGTCGCCGAAGGTGGAGCGATGGCATTCGTCCACGATGAAGACGATGCGTCGTGCAGCAAGTTGATCCAGCCATGTCTGGGTGACGCCCCGCTCCCCTGCTTTCACGTTGCTCATCTTCTGGATAGAGGTGACGATCAGAGTGTCGTTGACATCGGTGCTGTTGAGTTTGTCCCGCAAAACACCGGTGTTCTCCGTGCCCTGCACTTCCGTCTCGCTATCGGCGAAGCTACGGTATTCCTTCAACGATTGAGTGCCCAGTTCGATTCGGTCCATGAGGAACACGACCTTGTCGGCGTCATGCGAGTCAGCAATGAGCTGAGCCGATTTGAAGCTGGTCATGGTCTTGCCTGAACCGGTGGTGTGCCACACATAGCCGCCGGGTCGTCCTGGGGTAACTGGCCGCTGTTCCCAATCACATTTCCTCACCACATCGGAGATGGCGTTTGCCGCGATGTACTGATAACTACGCAGCACCTTAAGACATCCATCCGCCGAGTCGGCGATGGTGTAGAAGCCGATGAGCTGATGCGCCATGGGAATGGACAGCAGGCCTGCGGTGCCGGAGGTGCCGCCGATGAACAGCTTCCATTCGTCTTTGCCTGGGTGTTGCCCGCCACAGATAGGCTCGTTGTTGTAGTCAGCCCAATGGAAGTAATAGCTTGGATTGAATTTGTCCGCGCCGGGATTGGCGAAGTAGACGGCGTCGTCGGGGGTCATGGCCACGAAGATCTGCACGAGACGGAACAGGCCGGTGAACACGCCTTCGTGCGCGTATTTTTCGATCTGATTGGTCGCTTGGCTGACGGGTATGCCGCTTCTCTTGAGCTCGATATGGATCAATGGCATGCCATTGATGAGGAGCACGAGGTCGCCGCGCCGCGAGTTCAACATCGTGTTCTTGGCTGGATAGACCGGTTGCTGAACGATTTGGTAGGTGCTTTTGCCGCCCGCGATTTCCTTGCGGTCATAGATGTAGAGACTGACTTCCTTGCCGAAATGCGCCACATCTTCTTTGTTGTCACGCGTGATAGACACGGTACGCCCGTTGACGAACGAATTGAGCGCGAGCGGCGTTCGCAGGGTCTCGATCTGCTCGATTATCTGGGTCATTTCCCCGTCCGTCAGCGGGTATTTGCCGAGCCTGTCTATGTCGTTGTTGTTGCGGTACAGTATGTCTTTCCAATTGTCGAGCAAATCTCGCTCAGTTGGATAGCGCAGGACGCCGTCCTTCCATCCATGCTGCTTAAGCACGGTGATGACGTTTTCCTCGAACACCGATTCGCTATCGAATATCATGATTCTTCTCCCCTTTGGACTTCCCATTGTCCTGCTTTTCGCGAGCCGACGCGCTTAAGTAATCCACGCCCAATGAGTATTTCAGCATCTCTCCGCACAGTCGCTGATGAGACTCCCACGGCACGTGCCATGTCGTCATATGTTGCTCTGGGGCTCTTTTCTACAAAACGCAGAACAATTCGCTGTCTCTCGGTTATCTGCTCATTCGAACCATTTAACTGCTCATTATTGTCAGATATCTGCTCATTCGAACTATTTATCTGCTCATAATCGTCAGTTATCTGCTCATTGTTATCAGGCTTGGCATCCGCCTCCAACATGAGCGTGAGTATCGTGCGATCAGCTTCTCCGAAGTTCTCTTCAATCTGTGGTTCAGGAAGTCCTGCATTCGCCCATGTGGCGAACACATCGGGGACACCCGTACCAGCTCGCTCGCCCACATCGATTAGGCTGAACATCTTCATGACAAGACCGTTGCGCGGATCAGACACCCCGCCGAGGCGCATCTGTTCAATGCCGGTTCGGATATCACCCGGATTCTCGAACACCAGCTTGTCGGGGGTGCGCCTGACCACCACTCCGCGTACGCCATGGTAATCGGCGTTGAACAAGCAGTTGGCCAACGCCTCACGGACCGCCTTATGCATGGGGGTGTCGTCGACGCGGAAAATGCCGTCGAGCTTGAATGGGGTCTTCAGGGATTCGGCAAGCTTGCGGTTCACGCGGAAGAAGAAATCGAACAGGTTGCCCGACCACATGCCATCTCCCGAATGCACACGATCGGTCCAGCGAATCGCCGGGTCCAGAGTCTCCTGATAGTCAAGAAAAAACTGCGGGCATTCGCGCACGATGTCATAGTCGTTGCCGAACATGAGCAGGCCGCCGAACGTGGGATGCAGCCTGCCATCCTCACGGCTTACCGCCGCCGCGCCAATGGCGCGTAGAAAACGCTCGTCATCAAGGCCCGTCCATGAACTGCCCTGACGTACCGTGCGGAAACGATTGCGATACGCCCTCACCGTGTCCATGTTGAAATCGGCGACGGTGAGATCGTCCAACACTTTGGAGTCCATCGTCTCGAATCCCTGGTCCCGAAGCATCGCCGAAATCTCCTGCCTCGTGCAACGATAATCGCCCTCACCGCGCCGGCGATAGGTTCCCGCAAAGAGATCGCCGTTGATATACACAGGGCGTTCCTCGCGCGGGGCACGCGGAACATGAATGGCCACCACCATGCCACCATCCGCTTCGAGCACCTCGACTTCCGATTCGATGGGCAGCACGGCGCTTACCTTGGACCGGTTGCTGACCGTGTTCCAAAAGTCCTGGCGAAGATGTTCCGCTTCAGTTGGTGTAAGTCCAATCGGCGCGAAGGTACCGTCTTCGCGCTCCTTGACACCAAGCAGAATGACGCCGCCGTAGGTGTTGGCAAAAGCGGAGTAGGTCTCCCATATGCTGTGCGGGAGGCCGCCCTTCGCGGACTTCGCCTCGATCCGGTTATTCTCGCGATATGAGGCGAGCTTCACGATATCGAAGGTCTCCATTGCTCCACCTCCCCTCACACGAACATCTTGTCAAGCAAGGATTTCTTGATGTTCTGCAGCAATTCCAACTTACGCTGATGAAGGGTGATGAGGTCATCGAGAGATCGCAATGTCATCCCGATTTGCTGCTGTTCCGTTTTTGAAGGAAGCATCAATTGATAATCTGCGTATTCCTGCGCATTGACACCAGGCTGCCCGGACCGCTGCGAGGTTATGGCAACATACTTCTTGTATGCATCGGTCAAGGTTGCCTGATAGGCGAATTCGGGGTCAGCGCCTTCGCCGATTCGGGCACGGATAAGGAATCCAGCAAAGTAGACCATTCCATCGAATTGCCTGTACAGATATGTTTTTCCTACACTCGCGCCTGTGCGAGCAAAGAGCAGATCGCTCTCTTTCAGTAAATAATCTGCACTCATTGCAAGGTCAGCTAACGGCGTCGTAAGATCGCTTTTCGAGAACTCATGGGTTTCGTCATCAATGTCGGTGATACGCAGATATTTATTTTGGCCATCGTATTCTGTTGCAGCAGCGTTCAAGCCGTAATCAAATGAAGACGCAACGTCTCCCAACTTACGCTGTTCCCAAGCGGGTGTATAATTAATGCATTTATACTGCGGTTTGAAAGCGTGGGATGCGATGACGTACTCCGATTTGATTGAACATGAGGCTGGTGAAACAGAGATACGCTCATATCTAGTAGACGGTGACGTGGTGCCAGTTACCATGCGCATTCCCGCTAACCTGCGGGATTCCGCCAAAGAAGCCGCGTCTCTGAGAGGAATGAGCTTCTCAGCGTTCGTAAGGACATGCATGATCAATGAGTTGGCGAAGGGCGGCAAGTAATTGATTGCGCTCACCGCCATGACCATACAAATAATTGACAACAATCCGGATGGTATCCGTATTTGCCGGGTGGACGGGGAATCGCTTGTCACTGTCGTGGTGCCCAGAGACATGTTAGGCGAGGCGAAGTGTCTTCCCGATCTGCCAGACCGCGGTGTGTATTACCTGCTTGATGAGGATCATGGTGTGCTGAGTCGTGTGTACGCGGGGCAAACCACGAGGGGACTTGTCAGACTTGATGCGCACAAGACTAAAAAGGAGTTCTGGAACAAAGCCATCATGTTCCTCGATAACGATGTCAATATCGACCGTGATGTTCTGGACTCGCTTGAGGCGAAGGCCATCGATTACGTGCGTGAACACGGCTCATATGAGACCGATAACGGGAATACTCCCGCTCCTCGCATGAACCCATACAAAGAGCAGCGGGTGGAGGACCTGCACGGCAGCATTCTTTTCCGCATGCGCGTGCTCGGATATGATCTCGACCGCAAGGAGACAACGCCGGTTGCAGTGAATACCGTGTTCCACACCAAGAAGAATGGCGTGCGTGCGACTGGACGATACAACCGGGATACCGGCCGTTTCACGGTTCTTTCGGGCTCCGAGGTGGACCTTGGTCATGCGGTGATCAAAAATCAAGGAGCCGTGGCAGCTCGACGGCAGCTTTTCGCCGCGCAGACAGGCAAAGTGATTCTTGCGGACGATGTCGAGCTGTCCAGTCCCTCCTCCGCCGCTGTATTCGTTCTCGGCGGCAGCCAAAACGGGTGGATCGAATGGGTCAATGAGCAGGGGCAGACCCTTGATTATGTGTACAGAAGCAAGGAGCATATGAATGAATAAGCAGCAGCTCGCCGCCAAGATCTGGGAGTCGGCCAACAAAATGCGCTCGAAGATCGAAGCCAACGAATACAAGGATTACATCCTCGGCTTCATCTTCTACAAGTTCCTTTCCGAGACCGAAGTCACTCGTCTGCATGCTGATGGCATGGGGGACGAAGACCTCGAAGAATTGCGGGAGGATGATACCGAGACCGCGCAGTACGTGCGCGATCTGTGCGGCTACTTCATCTCCTACGATAACCTGTTCTCCACATGGGTGGCGAAGAAGGGGGATTTCGCCATCGCCAATGTGCGCGACGCGCTTTCCGCGTTCGACCGCAACATCGACCCTGCCCGCAAGCGCGTGTTCGCGGGCATCTTCGACACCTTGCAGACCGGCCTGTCCAAACTCGGCACCGATGAGAAAAGCCGCAGCAAGGCCGCACGTGACCTCATCTACCTCATCAAGGACATTCCGATGGACAGCCGGCAGGACTACGACACCCTCGGCTTCATCTATGAATACCTGATCAGCAATTTCGCCTCCAACGCGGGCAAGAAGGCCGGCGAGTTCTACACGCCGAGCGAGGTCTCACAGCTCATGAGCGAAATCGTGGCCTGGCATCTCGCCGGCCGTGAGGAAATCAACATCTATGACCCCACAAGCGGTTCGGGCTCGTTGCTCATCCACATCGGCCAGGCGGTGGCCCGTCGCAACGGCAACCCGAATGACATCAGGTATTACGCGCAGGAACTCAAGGAGAACACCTACAACCTCACGCGCATGAACCTTGTCATGCGCGGCATCCTGCCGGACAACATCGTGGCCCGCAACGGAGACACACTGAAAAGTGACTGGCCGTGGTTCGACACCGACGAGACCAAGGATGAGACCTATGAGCCGCTGTTCGTGGACGCTGTGGTCTCGAATCCTCCCTACTCCCAGAATTGGGAACCGCCGGAGGCCGGCGAGGATATCCGCTTCGAATACGGCATCGCGCCCAAGTCCAAGGCGGACTACGCCTTCCTGCTGCATGACCTCTACCATCTGCGCGACGACGGCATCATGACCATCGTATTGCCCCATGGCGTGCTGTTCCGTGGTGGTGAGGAAGGCACTATTCGCCGGAACCTGGTGGAGAACCACCACATTCAGGCCATCATCGGCTTGCCCGCGAACATCTTCTTCGGCACCGGCATCCCCACCATCGTGATGGTGCTGCGCAAACATCGCGACGACGATCATGTGCTCATCGTGGACGCTTCCAAATACTTCACCAAGGAAGGCAAGAACAACAAGCTGCGTGCGAGCGATATCAAACGCATCGTGGATGCGGTGACAGGGAATCGTGACGTCGATAAGTTCAGCCGCTTGGTGGGTATTGATGAGATTCGGCAGAACGACTATAACCTCAATATTCCTCGCTACGTGGATTCCTCCGACAATGCCGAGAGCTGGGATGTGTATTCCACTATGTTCGGCGGTATTCCTAAGCGGGACATCGATGCACTCAGCAAATATTGGAACGTGTTCCCCGGACTGCGCCGGTGCCTTTTCGCGGAGGAGAACGGCCATTCGGCCAAGCTCGCCGTGCAAGACGTTCGTGAGGCGGTGAATGCCGACTCAGATGTGAAGGCATATATCCAGCGTTATCATGAGGCGTTCATCGATTATCCGGCTTATATACGCGGTGAATTGGTGGGTAATGCCGCCAATGTGAGCATTGCCGCCGAAGAGGAGACTCTGACAAATGATCTGCTGCGTCGTTTGGCTGGTATCCCTCTCGTAGACGCCTATGCGGCGTATCAGGTGCTTGACGATAGTTGGCAAAAGACTATCTCCATCGACCTTGAAACCATACAGGCCGAGGGACATGACGCCGTTCGCAAAGTCGATGCCAATATGGTCGTCAAGAAGAAAGGCGGTAAGGATGTCGAAGTGCCGGACGGCTGGGTCGGGCATATTCTGCCGTTCGATCTCGTACAGGGGAAATTTCTTACCTCTGATCTTGCGGAAATTGCCACATTTGAATCTCGGCTGAGTGAGATTGGCTGCGAAATCGCTGACATTCTTGAAAATCTGGATGAGGATGACAAGAGTTCGACTGATGCCGTCAGCGAGGATGGAGATTCTTTCGTTGCCGCTGAATTGAAGAAAGCAGTGAAATCGATTGGGAAGAATCCCGAGACTGACTTTGACCGTGCTCTTGTGAGTGCACAGCGGTTGTTTGATGAAGAGCGTGAAGTCAAAAAGAACGTTAAGAATCTCCGTTCAGCGCTTGATGAAAAGACCCGGACCGTTATTGAAGGACTGAGCGATGAACATGCTGATGACTTGCTTGCTGCCAAGTGGGTGGAACCATTGCAGCACAAGCTTGAGGAGCTCCCTCAGACGGCTGTTGATGAGTTGATTGCAGCGGTGAATGCGCTGAACGACAAGTATTCGACCACATACTCTGATGTGTGCGAACAGATCGAACAGGCTGAGGCAGAACTTGGCAATATGCTTGGTCAACTAACCGGCAATGAGTTCGATATGGCCGGTATTGCCGAGCTGAAGACCCTGTTGGGAGGTGAATGATGACTGAACAGGCGAAAGTTCCTGCGATTCGTTTCGCTGGTTTTACTGACCCTTGGGAACAGCGTAAGTTCTCAGAAATCGTAGATGTCTGCAGCGGACGTGACTACAAACATCTTGATGAAGGGCCTATTCCGGTTTATGGAACCGGCGGGTATATGACCAGCGTTAGCGAGGCGCT
>ENA-OQBD01001395-OQBD01001395.1-human-gut-metagenome-genome-assembly--contig:-NODE-1395-length-11254-cov-2.634762_pt1 | contig 11254 bp, 13 predicted proteins | sample MGYA00242742_ERZ504543 | MGnify/ENA primary metagenome ERZ504543 (study PRJEB26092, sample SAMD00036239) | human gut metagenome | host: Homo sapiens | study: EMG produced TPA metagenomics assembly of... | reverse complement strand
TAGAAACCTGATTGGAAAAAATCTGAGACGCCTGCGGGAAGCGGAAAAATTTGTCCGTAGAAGAGGTGAAAGAGTATTTGCGTTTGGGATCGGTACAGGCCATCTATAAATATGAAAGCGGACAAAGTTATCCACAGACGGATACGATGTTTGCCCTGATGGAACTTTATGAAGCAGAGCTTAACGATATTATTCGGGAACCCCAGGACGAGAAGGCGTGGACAGCCTGCATGGATAAAGTGGAAGTGATTGCGGTAGAAAGCGATAGCAGCCGCTGGCTGGGCAGACTCCTGCGATATTTTCAGTTTGGAGTGAAAGAGGAAGCGGCTGTCTGAGCTCTATAAAAAGTACAGGGAAGATTTTCGGACTGAGAAAGCTGTAAAATGATATACAAAGGAGGCGCTCAAAATGAAAACAATGTATATCACAATTGCAGGTATGAATCACTATTATGGATCGGAAATCTTTGAAAAAGGGATGAAAGTGAAACTAGAAAAAGAGCCAGACAATCCGTATGATCGCGAGGCAATCGCAGCAAGAATAAATTATCTATGTAAGTCAAAGCCGCAAAAATAACTAACAGTAAAGTCAGGACTTCTGTGATAGTCATGGGCATCACCCTCCTTTTTTACTAGAGGGCAAGATCGAAAAGCATCCGTCTTTCTGGTTCAATTATACCGGAATAGTATAGCATGACACATCGCCATGAGCAATAAAAATATATGGAAAGAAACGGCAATATTGCATAATTCACTTTGTTGCGCTGCCGCTTTTTTTATAGGTTCTGCCGGATAATCCGTGTGATCAGGCCCACCGCCACATTGCGCTCCTCATCAATATGCGTAACGACAAAGGAAACCTCGTCCTTTTTCCCTACGGTACGGGGATCATAGCAGGAATGGGCGATGGCGTTGACGCCAATCGAGAGCCGGACGAATACGGTGCCTTTGTGGATATCTTCCACAACACCGGCATATTTGCCCTGCACCTTGCATTTCTTCATGTTTTCCTTGCTGGTATTGCCTTCTACGCTTTTGACATCTGCATGGACGGTGATCTGCTCCGGAGACTCTGCTTTTACATCCAGGATCCGTACCAGGATGTGATCCCCCACACGGAACCGCTCCCTGGCGTCTCCCAGCCAGTCAAAGGACAGATCCCTTGCCAGGATGGAAGTCTCCACGCCAAAAATTTCAGCACGGACAACCTTTTCTGCCACAGCGATCACCCTGGCCTGCACGATGCGGTCTTCGCAGACCTTGGGCTTCCCGGATGTGTCTGTATCCAGATAGAAAATCTGGCGTTTCTTCAGCATGGCTTCCTTCCGGCTTGCCACAATACTGCGTGTCTTGGCATCTAATCCTTTCACCAGAAAATCAATCTCACACCCCAGCATATTATTGAGGATTTTATTTTGCCGCAGGGAAAGTTCCCCGTAATCGTGGGCGTTATCCTGAACAAGATTCAGCATCATTTCCGAGATGGGGATGACGGTACGGAAGTCCTTGTAATAGATAATAGCAATCAGACTGCCGGCCTCCGTTTTCTCAATGCCGCCCAGTTTCCCGGTAAGATTTCCGAGTGCGGTAGGCGTTCTGGATCTCGTGCCAGATGAGATCCGCTTTGGACTGCGGCGTTTCCAGCTGAGCATCGGCGTCCAGGGTAAGGATAGAAGTTACATGGTTCAGTTCGTTTGGCATAAGCTGCCTCCTTTCATAAATCAAGACATTATGGAATCTTTATCCAGCGGAACAATCTCCTCTGGAAACTCCGGAAATTCTTCCGGCAGGTCACTAAGCTCTTCCGGCTGCCGGAAGGGTAAGCGTGTTTGTCCGGTTCCCGTCGAAGCGGTTTCTCCTGAGAGGGAAAGGCAGGGCGTCTGCCGCTGCGGCCAGGCCGGGGCTTTTTCTTTAAATTCTCCGCAAGAGTCGGTGTATAGTCGTATTCTTCCTGCTCGGCCATCGCCCGCCACTGGGGAACGTGGTCTGCTGCTTTTCTTGGAATCAGTTTTTGGAATCCGGGTGGAGCGTATAATCGTATTTCTCCACTTCCAGGATTTTCTGTCCCCGCAGGATGATAAGCGCCTTATTTAAGGGCAGCCGCTGAATCTCATCCGGCGTTAAGAGCTTGCGCTTCCCGATGGATCTGGTCTGCCGGTACTCCGGCGTGTAGTCCGACACCCGCCAGGAATTGAGCTGCTTCGCTTCGCTGCTGACTCCAACCGTCACATCTCCGGACCGGTTGGATATAAAGGTGGCGGTCACTTCATCGGTACAGCCTAAGAATAACTGGCTGTCACAATTCCCGATAATTTCCTGCCATTGGTTCAGCGGATACCGGTTCTGCATCTGAGGCAGATTCTGGAAGATGCAGGAAATGCTTAGATTCCTGCTCCGGATGACGGAAATCTTCTTATTCAGCTCCAAAATTGCCCCGGTATTGGCAAGCTCATCCGCTAATATATGTACGGCTACCGGGAGCTTCCCGTCTTTTCCCTCTTTGTCAGCGAAGCGTACCAGCTTGATAAAGATGAAGGTCATAAACAGGGAAGATAAAAAATCGAAGGTGCTGTCCTGGTCTGAGGTGATGCAGAAATACGCACATTTCTGCTTGCCGGGCAGCGTCAGGTCAATCTCATCATAGGATGTGATCTGCCGGATCAGCTTGTTCTGGAACACCTGAAGGCGTGCCCCAAGGCCGATGATGACGCCGGAGCGCACGGTGTCGCTGGCCTGCTTGTAGATACAGTAAGGCACTTTGGCAGGATGCGTGACAGGCAGAAGGTCAAATAGGCTGTTCAGTTCCTTTTCGGAACTCATGGTCAAAATCTTGTATACCTGCCCGATATTCTTTGCCTCCGGGGGGAAGCCCTGGTCCACATAGAGGATGAGAGCTTTCAGTAAGTTCATCTCTGCGTATAGTGATAGGTAATCCTTTGAAGTTATCGCCGGATTTTCCCCCACTTCACACCGGACGTGCGACTTTCACCGCATCCGGCGTTCCATCGACCATTGTTTATATAGCATTTTAATCAATCACCAATAGAAAAGTTACTTATATGGCCGCCAACTTAGCGGCCTTGCGCAGAGTATTGATTTTTGTCAGTTGTTTTTTCGTTACTTTTAGAAGTCGGCAAATGTCTCTTAGACTTTTGGCATCGCCGATTTGTAGCAACGGCACATATTTCTTGTGAATCAGTACGAGGTTGCTGTATCTTTCCAGTCCACCGTATTCTTTCGGAGTTTTTAGGTGGCAGGCTATTTCCGTTGCAGTGACGAATTTTTCACCACTGATTGAACAAACGCCTTTCTGCACGGCCAGTAAGGAAAGGCGGCAATCCGCATATTCCATGCTGTGCGCATCGGGAAGATGCTCACGCAGTCCAGAAAATAGTGTCATGTCCACTTCCAGCATATCGTGTATCTTTTTCCTGCCAGCTGTGGAAAAGCAGCACACAGCAGGGCTGATACCGATAGCCATTTTGTATTTGATGAAAGCAATCGGATAAATTGGACGATTTATGCCCGAAACATAGCGCACCATTGCGGATGCACCAAACCGAGCCTTTTCACTTTCCGTCATTACTCCACCCTCGCGGACAAGCTGACAGCCGCTTTCAGTGTTCAAACGGTTTGTGAGAACTGTCATCACACGGCGGTGCAACTTTCGGCAATCCAAACTGATGCAAGTTGCGATTTTGTAGTAATTCTGGATACCCAATACCATTTCATCAAATAATCCGATTTCAGCGGGCTGGGATTTTCCCCCTGTGGGGTTGGCAATATGCTTTGCCTGTTCAACAAGTTTGCGTTCTTCTAATTGCAGCTTTTTGTCACAGATATGAGACCTAACAACATATTTTTCACCTTTGCGAAACACCCTGATTTTGAAACCAAGGAACTCCGAATAGCGTTTTCGGACATTGACAATGCGCGTTTTCTCCGGGGATACTTCCAGATGAAGCCGTTCTGTAATCCACTGTGTTACAGATGCCATCGTTCTTTCGGCATCTTCCCGATTGCGGCAAAAGATGCGAAAATCGTCGGCATAACGCACGATGAACATTTCTTTCAACCCGGTTCTGCGCATCATCACATAGCCTTTGCTTTTATCAATGACTTCCGATGTGCGGATTATTCTCCGATACGCATGACTGACGGCCAGCGGATGTTCCACCCACTGACTATCTATCCAATGGTCAAGTTCATTCAAGACCACATTTGCCAGCAACGGAGATATGATTCCGCCTTGCGGTGTTCCTTTTGTGGGATATTCCGTTGTTCCGTCCGGCATACGGATAGGGGCTTTTAATATCCGCTTTATTACGAACAAAAGCTGTTTATCCTGTATTCCTAACGACCATAGCTGACGAATGAGTTTACTATGATTTACATTGTCGAAGAATCCTTTGATGTCAAATTCCAGCACATAATGCAGATGCGCCCTTTGCAGCAGTGAGTATGTACGCGATATAGCGTGCTCCACTGACCTATTCGGGCGAAATCCATAGCTGTTATTGCTGAACTTTGCTTCACAAATAGGTTCTAAAAATTTGCTTGATGCACTGCTGTATAAGCCTATCCCAAATGCAAGGAATCCCCAGCGGCCTTGTTTTGCCGTTGGGTTTCGGAATGTCTTTCCGCCTTACAGGTTTTGGCCTATAGCCGTGCTGGCTTCCTGTGACGATTTTTCTGACTTTTTCAATAACCACCGACGGCGGCAATTTACCAATGTCGCCAATATTCTGATGGTCGGTTCCTGCGGTGTAACTGCCTGTGTTGGATTTGATGTTCCTGTATGCCAGCATGATGTTGTCTTGACTTAATATCAATTCCATCAAATTTGGGAACTTTTCTCCCGACTTGCTCTTGGCATATAGGTCATCAAAAGTTTGCAACATACCGTAATATTCGGCGTGCCGCAGGGTGTCCATACACAGACTCTTTTTCCTTTCTTTTGGCATAAGGCATCACCTCCCAATTAGAAAAGTGACCCTTTTGGTCTTACTCGAATCCTTATGATTGGATTGAATAATGCCAGATTCCAATGGCTCGACTTGTGGCCATTCCTCCATTCCCATTACAGGAACTTCATCGGTTCGACCACTGCTTTTCAGCAGCAGTTCATCTGCTTATTTTCTTCGTCAGATTCTTTCTTGCGAAAGCTGCTGCCTTTCCTCGTTCCGATAATTCTATCTTTACATATACCCTTAGGTCTCCACTATGAGCCTGTCAGCTTGCCTGTGCCTGTAACACAGCATGGTCGTTCAGAGGGAAAATTTTTACTAAACCACACTGACTGCGCTTTAACGCACCCATACATTTCTATATGGTCTTCTTTTAGACCCGTACATTCGCGGATTCGTCAGTTTACCCGACGAGGTAAACATTCTAACCATAGGTATTTTGTAGACTCTTGGCCTATAAGCAGCACAATCTGTTTCCAGACCGCTTTCGGTCACCACAAGTGGTGATTGCGGCTACTCTCAGCCGTTGTCGCGGGGCTTCGCACACCAGCCATTACAGCCGATGCACGCCCGCCGAGAGCAGATGTTTCCGGGCGTTACTCCTTCATTCCATCTGTTGAATTATCAGTTATCCAAGCAACGGATAACCGTTACTTGTCCGCCGACTTTTTACCGTCAACGAACGAGTCACACTTTCCCAGAAGGGGTCGGAACTTTTGGAGTGGGATGGCGTGGTATTTGAATCAGAATTTTCAATCAAGGTCAGCACTTCACGGTCATCATGCACATACACAAACGGGTTGTAACAGAACGATGCAGCGGGATTTATGAGGTCAAAAACGATAAACCTCATAGCCTTTCCGTTTTAATAAATGCCTGCTTACGCCAAAAATTTCGGCTTTTTGGGTCCGTAATCACCATAGAGCAGGACATTCCAGCACATTCGGCACACCATAGGTGCGCGTCTTGCCTGCGCCGGAGCCGCCGACGATAAGGATGTTGGTGTTGTGCTTATGCTTATAGCCATCTATCCCGATGTGAAAATGCTGGGTCAGCAGCAGGTTCGACCCGTGCCTGTCCATGTAGAACTTATTCAGCCGAAGCACGTCACCCCAAGCCGCCGAGCCATGCTCCGCACCGGGGCGGGTGTTCTTCTGATCCGACACAGCCACGATAACCGCTACCGCGTAAATCACCGTAAACACCAGCAAAAAGCGCGGGCTGTCTTGACTCCACGCCAACGCAAACGGCTCTGCCGGTGCGCTGTTCAGCGCATCCAGCAGAGCCGTTATTTTCATGCCCGGCTGCCAGCAGCAAGCCACTGCCAGCGCCGCCCACCACACAAGTGGCAGGGGCAGCAGCCAGACCCACCAAGGGTTCTTTCTTCCCGGCGTGGTGGACTACCTTTCTTCACCGCGATAGGGCGGGCGTTTTGTTCGCTCGGCATTCCATGCCTGACGTTTTCTCCACAACTTCGGCAAAACTACGGAAAAGTCCTGCGGCATACGTTCCGCCTTGATTTGCGGCAGATTTGCAAACAAATCGCTTTGCAGTGTTTCCCATGCCACTTTGTCGGGCATGTTTTGGGCATAGAATTTGTTGTAGCTGTATGCCAAGTCACTGACTTCAATGTAATGCTTAACTTCCGTCCGCAGCATTTGCCGTTCCCATTCGGTTTCCGGCGCACGGTGGGGTGCAAGCTGTTCCTGCATAATTGCCTGATGTAAATCGGCAGACGATTTCAGCAGAGCCGGATACTTTCGGAATAACTTGGCGGCAATTCCTTCCTTTTCAAAATAGGTGTGCAGCTTCTGCCCTGCATAAGCATACCACGCCACATTCCCGCATCCCATCCACTCAGTATCTCGGAACGGAATGTTGAGTGCCGCGAGGTTATCGGGATCAATCAGCGCCTGCCGATAAGCATCGTACCCCTGCATAATCAGCCAGTTACGGAAATCGGTAAATCTGTCATCCGAACTGCCGTCATTGATGATGCAGGCCGCCGCGACCATTTTGGGAAAGTTGGCTTTATTGCGATAACTTTGCCATGCGCAATCAAAGCCGAGCAGTTCATCCTGCGGCAAGTTGATGAGTTCCGTGTAAAGGAACTGGTTCACGGACGCTTCATCCTGCATATCCGCTTGGGCGCGGACCCGGTCAATGATCGACCAGAATTTTTCCCATGTCATAGCCGGATTCACCAGATAAACAGCGGCGTGTGGGCGTGCAGCAGTCGGGTCAGCGCGTCATCCACGGCATCGGTATAGCCGCCCTCAGCCAAGCGCTGGGTACGCAGCTGGTTGAGCGCTGCTTTTGCCAGCCGATACTCTGCCGCCGTCAGCGTCTAGTTTCGCCGCCTGCAGGCAAATCGTTCACCGCAGGATGAGCCGTCCGGTCACCTCGGTGCTGCCGCCGTTGGCATGCTGGCCGTAGTAGACATCGCCCAGCGCCCGGAGCAGGATGCTTTTGTTGGCACGGTCAAGTTTAACTTTACGTTCTGTCATTGTTTTTCACCATCCTTTGCTCACAGCATATCATAGAACTGCCGCAATAGCTATCCGTCATTTGAAAACAAACGGAAAACAATCAGCCGCGCTCCCGCTGGCGAGATTGTTTCTTTGCGGGAATGGCAACGGCATATTCTGCGGCGGGCAGTTCGCGGGTCTGTACAGCCAGCGTGCGACTCAGACTGCGCAGCAGCCCGCCGCCGACGGTGTTCACATCCGACAGAAAGCCCCGCTGCTGTTCTTTGCCCAGATTGCCATACAAGGCAACCACGCGGTCAAAGTTGAAAGCGGCGGTGTCAAGCCCATACCGATGCGCGACCATGTAGGCGGCACAGTAACTCGGCGCAGCGTAGGCTTGGCGGTTGTAGGTGTAATCCTTGTGAAAATCTGCCTGTGCGCACTCCCGAACGATGGCGCACAGCGTCGTGCCTGCATCCATGCCGTTGCAGACATAAATCGTGCGGTTCTTGGGAACATACTGCGCTTGGATGCCGTCCGGCAGACTATCCGAGATTTGAATCGGCACTGGGCTGCTCTCGATGGAGGCGGCAATCAGTTCATCCACTTGGTATTCGGCGGGCGGTGGCACAGGCCTGCCGCGCGTCTGGGTGATGTCGAACACCTTGCCGATATTATACCCGGAAGCCTTTCGGCCGTTATTCTCGTACACCTGCCCCACAATGGCCGTGTAACCTTCCTCGCCAGTACGGATATGCCTTCCGGCATCCTTCCATTGCTGGAATGTGCGGGCATCCGTGATGTCGGCGTTCTGGCCGGAGAGCAAAAGCTGGTTCGGCAGCGAGTTTCTGCTTTGCGACATGAAGTTGAGAAATTCCTGCAAGGCCGGGGCATCTGCCAGTACCTCACCCATGCGGGCATCCACCTGCACCCAAACCGCTTCGCGCTCTGCTTTCTTCATGGTGGCGTACTCTTCCTTGGAATACTGCGTTTCGGGTGCTACGGTCTCGTTGAGATATTTGTTCAAGTCCATTTACAGTGTTTTCTCCTTTCTCTTGATTTTTACGGGCATCCTCGGCATTCGGTCTTTGGGCGGCTCAACCTTGCGGCGCAGGTAGGCGGTGATGTCGCTTAATTCCATGCGCACGCTGGGGCGCTCACCCTTGGCCCGAAGCTGATCGGCGCGCGGCGACGGCGAGTTTGCAAAAGATTTGCTGCTGTCGGAGAAAGGCTCGGACGGACTGGCGTTCTCCGAGCCCTGCGGAAAACCCATGTTGAACTGTTCCTCGTCTGCGCCGACCTCAAAATCTACCGCACCATCCTCGGTTTGGACGCGCTCTGTCTCCGGGGCAGACCCGCCGCGCTCCTGCTGCACAGTGTCGATAAGTTCTGCCGTGCCGGTGTCCACAATAGCCAGTTGCAGCTTATCGATGATGCGGTTGGCTTTGGAGGCATCATCCTGTAAAATGGCGATCTCAATGTGATCGGGGTCCATTTTGTCGCGGATAGGACAGAACAGCAGCCCATGCGCTTTGGCAGCGCGGGCAAAATCATGCATACGGTCTTTGTCTACCGTGAAAAATTTCAGCGGCTTCTGCTCTTTCAGCAAACGGATTAGGTGCGTTTTGCCGTGGGTCTTTTTGCTGTCGTGCAGCACCGCCTGTGCGAAAATAAAGAAGTTTTTCGCAGCGGTGCCGGAGATGCGCAGGGCAAACTCTGCACCCTCCAGCGAGTAGCGGACGACCTGGTCTGCGGGTTCGGAGCCGTAATTCATCTGGCATCACCATCCTTTGTTTTGTGGGTCCGGACAATCTGCTGAACGAGTCCACACCGGAGATAAGGGCAAGGCTGCGTCCGCAGTCCCAGTTCACATGAATCTGGCCCGTATCGTCTATAAACTCTACGGTTCCCGGTGAACCGGGCGGCACCGGCATGGCGTCCTCCATGCAACCGAGCTGCACGCGGGTGCCTTTCGGATATTTGCGACGCAGATGTTCGATGTAGTCGCGGCTGGGGATTTTGTTTGTATTGTACATAGCATCACCTCATAATTTCTTTTTTCTGTCCCGTTCTTGCTGGGGTTGGGTACGTTCGCGGCGGGCCTCGTCCAAGTGCTGTTTACCTCTATGGACTGCTTGACAATCTTACGACAAAGTCTTTCCTCACCGCGCAGCTGTTTGATTCTCTCATTTCTGGTGCTGTCTGTGGCGGGTACTTTCTCGGCAATCATGTTCTCGATTTCTGCTATTTTTTCCTGTCGATACATTTCAAGCTGTTCCAGCGTGTCAATGTTGTTTCTTGACAAAAACTCCATCTGCCGGATGCGCTGGTCGAGCTTGTATGTATCCTGCCGCACGGCATAGCTGGGACGACGCGGCTTGCGGGGCAAGGCACCGAGTTCGTATAAGTATCGGTAATACAGCTCCCGCAACCCGGTCAGCTTGCGGCGGGGCTTGCCGCCGTGCAGCCGCCCATATTGGACGCGTGGCAAGTTTTCCACGAAACAGCGGTTAAATTGTGGATAAAGCAGCCGATTTTGGATGACTTCCGGCGTATAGTTTTTGCCCAGCGTTTTGAAGCGAACAAAGCGCTCTTTTCCGGGCGGACGCAAAACGGGATACTTGCGCCCCATGCGGACTTCATAGCCTTTGCGTTCCATTGCACTAAGAAACTGCCGCCATGTAAGGCTTTGTTGAATCGCTTCGTCCACATCCTGCCGAATAGCTGTGCGCCAAGTGGGCTGACCGTTTTTCTCCGCCAACCACTCGGCGTAGGGCTTTGCCACATGGTTTGAGTTCTCGGTGTCGATGACCGACAGCTTATATTTCCGGCAAAGTGCATCTGACACTGCGCGGATTTCCGTCACATAGCTTTTATAGTTGCTGCGATACTTTTTTCCATCCACACAGCTGACCGAGTTCCAGACAATATGCGAATGGATGTGCCCGGTGTTCAGGTGCGTACCGATGACATATTCATACCGTCCGCCCAGCACACGGTCTGCCAGTTCCTTTGCGATTTGGTGCGCCAGTTCGGGGGAGACCTCTCCTGCAGCGAAGCTCTGCACAAGGTGATACCCCTGCACGCCGCCCGACTTGTGCCAGCGTTCCTTGGTTTGCCGCATATCGGCAAAGGCGGTTTCCAGCGTGCAGGCATACGAGCTTTCAAAGCAGGATTGCTCTGTTTTGTCGCGGTTGGCGGCATAGTCGAGGGCGTCCTGCAAGGATACCGCCGTGGTCTTTTCTTTGTTCATCACATACTTCACCGCCCGATCCAGACGGCGGACAGGGATCACGGATGTGTAAGCCATATTTCATAGAGCCTCCTAGTAGTTCTCTTTTATCTCGCGCCAGACTTCCTTGGTGACGCGCATCATCTCGTCCACGCTTTGCTGCCCCGCCACGCCCGTGCTGTTGGCGCGATGCGCAAGCTGGTTTGCGTTGTTGCACAAACCGGAAATTTTCCGCACAAGTTCCGCATGGTGTGTGCAGGGGCGCGGATGGATTTCTTTGTCCATTATGAGCGTGCGCAGGTATTCCTCGCGCGATAATCCACTTGTTTTGACCTGTTCAGAAAGATGGCGGTACTCGCGCTCGTTCAGCCGCAACGGAATCACATGGTCGCGTCTGCGCATAGCGGGGGTTTGGGGATCACCCCAAAAGTGCGTTTGGATATCCAAACGCTATGCTTGCCAAACACGACACCCCGCAAAACGGTTCATGACACAAGGTCGTCGCCCTCCGAAACGGCTTTCTTCAAACCATCCAAGGTTGTCACGATGCGGTTGTATTTCTGTGCCAAACCGATCTGCGCGTTGGTG
>ENA-OQBD01001393-OQBD01001393.1-human-gut-metagenome-genome-assembly--contig:-NODE-1393-length-11270-cov-3.628736_pt1 | contig 11270 bp, 9 predicted proteins | sample MGYA00242742_ERZ504543 | MGnify/ENA primary metagenome ERZ504543 (study PRJEB26092, sample SAMD00036239) | human gut metagenome | host: Homo sapiens | study: EMG produced TPA metagenomics assembly of... | reverse complement strand
GCAAATTCAAGATGGCGGCGGGTGTTGTATGCTCTAAAAGACTTCTTAATCAAGCGGTTGGGAAGTCTCTTAGAACACACAACCTAAAACCGAAGAAAGGAGCGCAAGTTATGAGAAAAAATGAGAACTTCGCTGATTTGAACAAGGCTGAGGAGGATGCTTGGACTGCGGCTAAGAAGGCTGGAGTATCTGAAGATGAATTTGTTTCACACAAATATATCTTATCTGGTGATAACCATAAGTATGTGACTTGGTCTATGCGTTTCGTAAACAAGGAAGTTGCCGCTAATGAGGTAGAAGCTGATAGAGCATTCTTGTTCGAGTCTATGAAGAGTAAACATGTTCCTGGTTACAATAATTCTGCTATGGGTGACATCGCTCCTACATATGCGGCTTGGTTGAGAATGCAGAATGGTTGTTTAGTTCTGTCTGATGATCGTTCTTCTAATTTCGATGAGATGAATACAGGTGGTGACGATGCTTTGATCTTTAATGTGGAGCAAGGTGATGATATCGCAACAGATAACGAAACAATCGATGCTGTAGAAGGTATCTCTGTAGTAGCCGGTAACGGTACCGTAACCGTTCAAGGCGCAGCTGGTAAGTCTGTAGTTATCACGAATATCTTGGGTAAGGTAATCGCTGAGACCGTTCTTACTTCCGATAACGCTACAATCTCTGTTCCTGCCGGTATCGTAGCAGTGGCTGTTGATGGTGAGGAAGCTGTTAAGGCTATCGTTAAATAAGAATTTAACAAAATAAGATAATCATACAATTCCCGTGCGGGTATCGATCCAAGTAATCCGTGACGGATGAACAGGCGGGAGTTGGATTAATATTAATACTAAAGTAATAAATTAAGAGGTCCGTAAGTACCTCCGTGAGGAGGAAGTACGGATAAAGGAACAAGAGGATGCGTCGATATAATGTACGCATCCTCTTTTGTGTTTATAGCGGGTGTTGAGGATAAATCCTGCTTCTACTTGCAAAAGAGCGAGATAAGCAACGGCACGCTGATCTCGAGGATAATCCCGTGAATAATAGCCACAGGTACGATATTCTTTCCGGAATACCGGCTGATAACGGGAAGACAAACATCCATAGAATTGATTCCCGCCACGGATACCGGAGCGAATTTACCAAAGAAAGAGGCATACAACGGTGCCCCGAATAAAGCTAACATTTCCCGGATGATATTAGCCAATAACGCGATAGCCCCGAGTTGCGAAGCGATTTCTATCCCTGCCGACGCCTCTTTCAGTTGTACGATAAGCAAGGAGGATAAGGAATAATAAGCGAATCCGCTTCCTACAGCCATACAATCATATATATTCCACGAGGTCAATAACAAACTCGCCGCCGCAGAGAATACTAACGTGCCGATGATCGTAAAGAACGGCAGTAACAAACTGGAAAACCGGATATCCTTTACCATCTTTCCTAATTCGGCGTTTGCTCCCAGATTCAATCCTACTTGGATAACGAGAGCGTATAGCAAGAATTGCGGTAGTTTTTCGCAATACGTGGAGATAGTCGTGTTGGCGAAGGTTCCGCAAAAGATTCCCGCTGTGAAACATAAGATAACGATTAGGTTATTTTTCATTGAGACCTCCTTTCTTGATAAATAATTTATAAGCGATAAAAGATGCTACCAGACTTCCCAATACTCCGCAAATAGCTAGTATGGCAGCTTGTATTCCAAACTCACCAATATTATTCAGCAAAGATTGGTTGGCTCCTATGGTAATACCAAATATGAACAACATCGTGAAAATCGTATAAGAGATGGAATGTTCCAATCCCTTGAAAGCGGGGACGTGTCGGCATAAATAACCGACGCTTATCCCCAGACCTAATAGACCTAGAATGATAAACATAAGCATATTGTATTTTGAGATGCGCAAGACATCCTTTCCCCGGAAACGAAGCATACGAATACTCCCTCTTTTCCGCAGAAGTTAAACTTGAGTGCAATTAATACCTAGATGTAGGTGTAGAAGAGAACTATAAAAAGAAGTCCTCTCAAGAAGAGTATGAATGGATTTAGACAAAACCGCTGAACCAATGAACATGCACGATCGTGTTACCCGAGAAAGCTCGGGTATACCATCTTTTGAGTTGTTCAGAAGCTTCTTGTTCATCTTATTGTATCATTGTTTGATTTCCGGTGCAAGGTAGTAATAATTAGAGATTCTAAACTTTTCTAGAATCGGATATATAAGGGACTTGACTTGGATTTGGATCTTTTATGTACATTTGAGGTCCTACCCGCTATTTGGGCCAACTAAAAACGGATAGAACAGATATGATTAAAAGATAAGATGGTTATGAGGAAAAGAATGATTTTAACAGCATTGGCGGCTGCCGCTATCCCTACGTTGTTGATGGCGGCGGATGAGGCGAGATTAATGCGCTTTCCGGCTACAAATGGTTCAGAGATTGTATTCTCGTACGCTGGCGATTTATATAAGGTCCCGGCTACAGGTGGTGAGGCACAGCGATTGACATCGTATGTGGGGTATGAGATGTTTCCCCGTTTCTCCCCGGATGGTAAGACGATCGCTTTTACGGGACAGTACGACGGTAACACGGAAGTGTACACGATGCCCTCTTCCGGCGGTGAGCCATTGCGTATCACTTACACGGCTACGAATAGCCGTGACGATCTGGGCGATCGCATGGGCCCGAATAATATCGTGATGACTTGGACACCGGACGGTAATGGTATTGTTTACCGCAACCGCATCAGCGATGGGTTCTCCGGTAAGTTATATACGGTAAATAAAGAAGGTGGCCTTTCCGAGGTGGTTCCCTTGCCCGAGGGCGGCTTTTGTAGCTATTCGTCCGACGGAAAACAATTGGCTTACAACCGGGTAATGCGTGAGTTCCGTACATGGAAATACTATAAGGGTGGTATGGCCGATGATATCTGGGTGTATAATCCGGAGAAGAAAAGTGTAGAGAATATCACGAACAATGAGGCGCAAGATATCTTTCCGATGTGGATTGGTGATGAGATCTATTTCCTTTCGGATCGGGATTACACGATGAACTTGTTCGTTTACAATACGAAGACAAAACAAATAAGTAAGGTGACGAACTTCACCGAGTACGACGTGAAATTCCCTAGCAGCTTCGGCAATACGATCGTTTTCGAGAATGGAGGCTATATCTATAAGATGGATGCGGCGTCGAAGAAACCGGAGAAAGTGAACGTAACCCTCGCCTCCGATAATGTCTACGCACGTAGCGAGATCAAGGATGGCTCCAAATATATCACGAGTGCCAGCCTCTCCCCAAAAGGTGAGCGTATGGTGGTGACAGCTCGTGGCGAGGTATTCAATATCCCGGTAGATAAAGGGGTTACGAAAAATATCACCCGTACTCCGGGAGCGCACGAACGTGACGCTCAATGGTCTCCGGACGGAAAACATATAGCCTATATCTCCGACGCTACCGGCGAGACCGAGCTGTATCTCCAAGATTCCGAGGGGGGCGAGCCTACCCAGTTGACCAAGAATAACGATACGTATATCCGTACTTTCCAGTGGAGTCCGGATTCCAAGAAGATTGTCTATACGGATCGTAAGAATCGGATCAATCTTTTGGACGTATCTAACAAACAGCTAACAACTATCTCACAAAGTCTGTTAGGTGAAGCCCGCAACGTAAGTTTCTCTCCGGATAATAATTGGTTGACTTATTCCCGTGTGTCCGATAATAATTTCTCGATCGTCTATGTCTACGATATCGCGGGTAAGAAAGAATATCCCGTGACCGATAAATGGTACGAGTCTTATTCTCCGGTATTCAGTACGGATGGCAAATATCTGGTATTCACTTCCGCCCGTGATTTCAATCCTACGTATAGCCAAACGGAATGGAATCATGTGTATAATAATATGGGTGGCGTATATCTGGCGTTATTGTCTAAGGATACCGCTTCCCCGTTTATGGAAACGGATGCGGAGGTCGCCATTGAATCTACCCCAGCGAAAGCGGATGCCTCTAAAAAGGACGAGACAAAGAATGAGGCTTCTACTCCGGTCGTAAAGATTGATATAGAGGGTATCACGGATCGAATCGTTAAGCTCCCCTTGCCGGGATCGAATTACTACGATCTTTATTCCGATGGAACGAACGTGTATTATTTCACGAAAGGCGGCATGAAAATGTTTGACTTGAAGAAACAGAAAGAGGAAACCGTTAGCGATGCCGCTATGATGGTTGATCCGGCTGGCAAGAAAGCTGTTTTCTTTAAGGACGATCAACTATTCGTAACCGATATACCGAAGGGTAAAGCGAATTTAAGCAAGCCGGTTAATCTGGCGAATATGAAGATCACGGTAGACTATACGAAGGAATGGGCGCAAATCTTCGATGAGGCTTGGCGTGCTTTCCGGGATGGTTTCTATCTGGAGAATATGCATGGCAAGGATTGGAAGGCGATCAAGGAGAAATACGCCGCCCTTCTTCCTTACGTGAAAACACGTTTGGACTTGAATTATATTATTGGCGAGATGATCGGCGAGCTGGGAGTAGGGCATGCTTATGTGAACCCCGGTGAGGTGGAAAGTCCTAAACGGGTATCGATGGGTCTGCTAGGTGCTGAGGTTTCTCGGGATAAGAGTGGTTTCTTCCGCTTGGAAAAGATCCTGCCGGGGGCTTCTTGGAGTAAGGAATTACGTTCTCCATTGACAGAGCCGGGTGTTGAGGCGAAGGCCGGAGAGTATATCGTCGCTATAGACGGAGTACCTACGAATAGCGTGAACGATATGTATAAGTTGTTGATCGGAAAGGCGAACGTTCCGACCGAGTTGTCTTTGAATAGCAAGCCTCAGTTGGCGGGCGCTCGTAAGATCGTAGTCAGTCCGTTGGCGGAAGAGTATTCTTTGTATCATTATAATTGGATCCAAGATAATATCAAGAAGGTGGATAAGGCGACGAACGGTAAGGTCGGTTATATCTATATCCCGGATATGGGGCCGGAAGGCTTGAATGAGTTCTCCCGCTATTTCTATCCGCAATTGGATAAGGAGGGTTTGATTATCGATGATCGTGCGAATGGCGGTGGAAATGTCTCCCCGATGATTCTGGAACGTCTGTCTCGTGAGCCGTATCGTTTGACGATGCGTCGGGGTTCTTCTTTGATCGGGACCGTGCCGGATGCCGTACAGGTCGGCCCGAAAGTTTGCTTGATCAATAAGTATTCCGCTTCCGATGGCGATTTGTTCCCGTGGGGCTTCCGTGCGCTTAGCTTAGGTAAATTGATTGGAACCCGTACTTGGGGAGGTATCATCGGTATTAGCGGCCCGCTTCCTTATATGGACGGTACGGATATCCGTGTGCCTTTCTTCACGAGCTATGATCCGAAGACGGGTAACTGGATTATCGAGAACCATGGTGTGGATCCGGATATCTTGATCGATAACGACCCCATCAAGGAATGGAACGGTGAGGATCAACAGTTAGACCGTGCTATCGAGGAAGTCATGAAACAATTAAAAGAACGCAAACCGCTAGCCCCTGTCCCCGCACCAAGGGACTGGAGCCATAAATAATGAGAGGTTATTTGTAGAGACGGGGCACGCCCCGTCTCTACAAATAAATAAATAGTAAACGGATTAAAAACTAGTAATCTATCTATGGAACGATTCGCAGCCATTGACTTTGAGACCGCTAATGGAAAGCGGAGCAGTATTTGCAGTATAGGTATCGCCATATTGGAGGATGACTGGGTAGTAGATAGCATTTATACCTTGGTACGTCCTACCCCTAATTTCTATACCCGTTGGACTACGGCCATACATGGATTGACTGCTGAGGATACGAATGACGCGTTATGTTTCGAGGAGGCTTGGGAAAGCATCGCCCCGAAACTAAAGGATCTCCCCCTTGTTGCCCATAACAGTCCGTTTGATGAGGGATGCCTGAAAGCCGCCCACGAGGTGTATGACTTAGCCTATCCGAAATATTCCTTCTATTGCACTTGCCGTCTCTCCCGGAAGATGTACCCATTTCTGGTAAATCATCAGTTGCAGACAGTAGCCGCCCACTGCGGTTACGACCTTACCCGACATCATAACGCCATGGCCGACGCTTACGCCTGTGCCCATATCGCCCTTACGATGATGCGGGAAAAAGAGGTCGATACCTTGGAGGCGCTTATGGCTTCCTGCTACTCTAGGTAACTATGGGGTGTTTTTCCCGGCTATTTTATCCACCACGACAGCGATAGCGCCATCTCCCGTCACGTTGCAAGCGGTGCCAAAACTATCCATGGCAATATAAAGGGCGATCATTAACGCTTGCAGCGTCTCATTGAATCCCAGCATACTTTGCAAGATACCCAAAGCGGCCATAATAGCCCCTCCCGGAACCCCCGGAGCCGCTACCATCGTAATTCCCAGCATCATGATAAATCCGCTGAAATTGGAGAAGGTAACCGGTTCTCCCGCCATGATCATGATAGCCATAGCGCAAGCTACGATTTTCATGGTGCTACCTGCCAGATGGATCGTGGCGCAAAGCGGAACGGTAAAGATCGCTATATTCTCCCGTACGCCATTCTTGACAGCCTGCGCCAGTGTCACGGGAATCGTGGCGGCGGAGGATTGGGTCCCTAGAGCCGTAGCGTAGGCCGGTAACATATTCTTCAAGAGGCGGAGCGGATTCTTCCCGGCTATGGCTCCGGCTATCGTGAATTGAATCAATAACAATAATACATGTAAGGCAAAGATGACTATGATAACCTTGAGGAACATCGTGATAATACTCATGACTTGTCCGCTCACGGTCATGTTCAGGAAGATACCGAAAATATGGAGCGGTAATAACGGGATGATAACCACCTCGATTAGCTTAATGATAATTTCCTTGAAATCCGTGAAAGAGTCACGCAGGGTGGTTCCCGCTATATTAGAAAGCCCTAGGCCAATCGTAAAGGATAGCAGCAAGGCTGTCATGACATCCATTAAAGGCGGCATATTTACCACGAAGTAAGGTGTCAGCATGAAATCTTCCGGATTCTCCATCGCCGTCAATTCCGTGTTGGTCGGTAGTATGTGCGGGAATATAGCCGATCCGCTCAGGAACGTGAAGAAACCCGAGAAGACTGTTGAACCGTAAGCGATCAAGGCGGTTATCAATAATAGCTTTCCGGCTCCTTTGCCCAGATCTCCTATAGCGGGAGTCACCAGCCCCAATATGATTAGAGGGATGGAGAACGATAGGAAGTTGCCGAACAATGAATTGAAGGTTACAAAGATACGTGCGATTCCTCCCGGTAAAAACTGGCCGAACAATACGCCGGCGGCGATAGCGATAACGACTTTAGTTAACAATGATACTCTGATCTTCTTCATGGTGTTGCTTTATTTTGAAGCCAATGGCGGCCATCGTAATACTCATCAACGGACTGATCAGGTTAAAGAAGCAATAAGGAAGATACGTCAGGGTCGCTACGCCTAATATCGTGGCTTGCGTCATGCCGCAGGTGTTCCACGGTACCAGCACGGACGTTACGGTTACGGAATCTTCCGTCGTACGGCTTAACAGGCGACTCTCATATCCTTTTTTCTTGTAGATATCCTTGAACATATTTCCGGTAAGGATAATAGATATGTATTGATCGGCCGTAACGATATTCAAGAATAAACCGGAGAATACGGTAGACGCCACCATGCCGACCCTCCGTTTCATAAAGCGCAGGAATACGGACGTAAGGCTTTCCAGCATACCGCTGGCCGTCATGGAACCACCGAAGCACATGGCGCAGATGATCAGCCAGATCGTATTCATCATACCCGCCATACCCCGGGTGGCGACCAAGCTGTTCAAGGCCTCGTTGCCCGTATCGATTTGGGTACTCCCGTAGAATGTCATGAATAATCCCTTAAACAGGGAGGAGGCATCCGCTACCGATGCTCCCGCTACCTCTTGCAATAAATGAGGCTGGAAAAAGATCGCGAGCACCCCCGCCATCGCTGTCGAGATAAACAAGGTGATCAAAGACGGTACTTTCTTGGCGATTAATATACCCGTTACCACCGGTACGATCAGTAGCCAGAGCGAGATATTAAAACTTTCGTTCAACGAGGCGGCAAACTCGGCTATTTGCCCGGATGCGTTCGAGGTATGCGTAAAACCCGCTATGGTAAAGATAATCAACGTGATCACCATAGACGGTATTGTCGTAAGCATCATATACCGGATATGGGAGAACAAAGGGGTATGCGTTACGGAAGAAGCTAATACCGTCGTGTCCGAGAGCGGTGAGATCTTATCCCCGAAATAAGCGCCCGAGATGATCGCTCCGGCTACCCATCCCGTAGCGAAGCCCTGTGCCTCGCCGATACCCATCAAGGCGATACCGATCGTGGCGATGGTAGTCCACGAGCTACCGGTCATAACGGATACGACAGCGCAGATCACGCAACAAGAGGCCAGAAAGAAACTCGGATGGATGATTTGCATCCCGTAATAAATCAAGGTCGGGACGATACCGCTGATCATCCAGCTACCGGATAAAGCGCCAATCAACAATAGGATAATTATAGCTGTGGCCACTCCCAATATGTTTTTACATATCGCCTCTTCTATATCACGCCATTTGACTTTGCAGAAGATCATGGCCAAAAGGGAGGCCACCGCCGTGGTGGTAAGTAATACGACTTGGCTTCCGCCGCTCAACGCGTCGACTTTCGGCACGCTTTCCGTTCCATAAGCCATTGCCGCAACAGCTTGCACACCACCGGCTTTGAAAATACGGTTTACTCCCGCCACCTTAGCTGCAAACAATACGGCGGGATGTACTTTTCCATCTTTGCCCGGAGGCGTGCAAAGCACTATCTCCTTACATCCTGCAATCCTGGCTGGAACTGCCAGCATCAGCACAGTGGAAAAGAGCGGTGCTGTTCCACCGGGAATATACAACCCGACTTTCTCTATCGCAACCGCCTTCTGCCAACAAGTAACTCCCGGCTGAGTCTCTACCCGTTTACTTTCGAAGCGTTGTGCCGCATGAAACGTCTCTATATTCCGTTTGGCCAGACGAATGGCTTTTTTCAATTCCTCGCCTACCGACGCTTCCGCTTCCGCCTGCTCCGCTTCCGTCACAGCCAATGCGGTCAGAGCCACTTTATCAAATTTTTCTTCGTATTCCAATACGGCACGGTCGCCTTCCGATTTTTACACGGTCTATAATAGCCCGTACCGTATCAAAAAGGTTTTCCGTATTCATCACCGGACGTTTCAGCAATTCCGCCCACTGAGATTTATCAGGATTAGTAATTAAATTCATACCATTAACATTTAAAGTATCATTTTTTCAATCGGCAAAACCAGAATACCTTCCGCTCCCAATGCCTTCAATTTACCGATAATCTCCCAGAAACATTTTTCATCCAACACTGTATGTACGGAGCACCAGCCCTCTTGCGCCAACGGCATCACCGTAGGGCTCTTCATACCCGGAAGTACGGCAATAATTTCATCCAGTCTATCTTTCGGCGCGTTCATCAGCACGTATTTCTTGTCTTCCGCTGTCTTTACCGCATTCATACGGAACAACAATTCATCCAGAATCTCCTTCTTCTCCTCACTCATATTCTTGTTGCCAATCAACAGAGCCTCGGATTTCATCACTACTTCTACTTCTTTCAGGCGGTTGCTCACCAAAGTAGAACCGGAACTTACAATATCAAAAATCGCATCAGCCAGGCCAATCCCCGGAGAGACCTCCACCGAACCGGTAATCACGTGTATTTCCGCTCTCACCCCCTGTTCTTTGAGGTATCGGGAAAGAATGCCGGGATACGAAGTGGCAATCTTCTTACCCTCAAACCACTGCGGCCCCGTATATTCAATATCCTTAGGCAAAGCCAATGACAGACGGCATTTGCTGAATCCCAAACGCTTTACAATCTCAGCATCTTCCGCCTTTTCCATGAACTCGTTTTCACCGACAATGCCCAAATCGGCAACTCCCGTAGCTACTGTTTGCGGAATATCATCATCTCGCAAAAACAATACTTCCAAAGGAAAATTGGAAGACTGTACCAGTAACGTGCGTTTCGTTGCGCTTAGTTTAATATCCGATTCTTCAAGGAACGACATTGTTTCGTCAAAAAGACGGCCTTTGGCCTGTACTGCAATTCTTAACATGATATTATTTATATTTATGGTTTGCAAATAAAAAAACGAGGTTTACCAATGTTCGGTAAGCCTCGTTCATTATATGTTCTTCGTTATGCACATATCCTCATACGCCCACCGGATTATTCCTCAGGATAATAATGGTGATGATGTGCAACGATATTCTTCATACTTTTTCTATTTCTAATGCGACAAATGTAAACGATTTGTTTTAAACAAGCAAGGATTTATCACGAAAAGTTTGATTTTCTTCATTTTCATCAACAAGAGTAAGATTTCATCCGGTTCTACATCACAATGATGAAAATCACATTTCCTTTTCCGCCTTTTCCTGCGGGAAAGTAAAATAGGTACATGTAGCCTCCGTACAGAGTTCGCCCATGCTGTTATACAATCTTGCTTCTATAACGGCAATATTACGTTTCTGCTCACGCAACGATGCCCGTAACACCAAGTGTGTATCATTGGTAGATATGGACTTACGAAAACGAGTCTCCATTTTAGAGGTCACTCCTCCGGTCTGCAACTTACGGAACACCACCCAACCGCAAATTTCATCCAGCAATACGGACTGAATACCCCCATGCAACGTATTCAACCACCCCTGATACTCCGGACGGGGCTTCCAGATACTTACTATCTCATCGCCGTCTTCATAGAATTCCATTCTTACACCTGCCTCATTATCGGGAGAACAGCCAAAACAATTATAACCTTCTATGTTTTTCCCATGGGTTGATAATCTTCTTCATACGATATCTTTATTAATTGACAACACTATTCATAGTACACACATTTTCTTTTCCACCCCTATAAAAATTATAGGCAAACTGTTCTTCAGACTATCCTACAAACTGTCCGTATAAGAAGTCACTTCACTTCTTTTATTATACTCTTCTCATGTGTTTTTCTATTGATATACTTTCTTATGAAAACACTGCTAAAGTTGTACAAACGTATGTAAATTCCAGAAAATAAAAAATGGAAAAGGACGTATTCTACTCTTTATTAAACGGAAATTCACTATCTTCGTATCAATAAAGCAATAATAGAATGCTAAGAGGAATCTGCTTTTGCATATGTATGTCGGTGATGCTTTCTTTGTTTGCCCAAAA
>ENA-OQBD01001389-OQBD01001389.1-human-gut-metagenome-genome-assembly--contig:-NODE-1389-length-11280-cov-5.821035_pt1 | contig 11280 bp, 7 predicted proteins | sample MGYA00242742_ERZ504543 | MGnify/ENA primary metagenome ERZ504543 (study PRJEB26092, sample SAMD00036239) | human gut metagenome | host: Homo sapiens | study: EMG produced TPA metagenomics assembly of... | reverse complement strand
TATATGAAATTGTTGACAATGCGGTAGACGAGGCATTGGCAGGATATTGTGATACTATTGATGTTCAGATTAATGAAGATAATTCTATTACAGTAAGAGATGATGGTCGAGGAATACCTACAGACATTAATACAAAGACAGGAAAACCTGCAGTTGAAGTAGTATTTACAGTACTTCATGCCGGAGGAAAATTCGGTGGTGGAGGATATAAAGTATCAGGTGGACTTCACGGAGTAGGTGCTTCAGTTGTTAATGCATTATCTAAATGGTTAGAAGTTAAGGTTTGTCGTGGTGGAAAAGTTCACTATCAGAAGTATGAGTATGGTAAGGTTGTAGAACCGCTAACTGTTATCGGTGATTGTGATCCTGATTTTACAGGAACAGAAGTAAAATTCTTACCTGACGACACTATATTTGAAGATACAGTTTATGATTATAAAACACTTGAAATCAGATTAAGAGAGACAGCTTTCCTTACAAAAAATCTTAAAATCGTATTGAGAGATGTTAGAGAAGAAAAGCCAATAGAGAAAACATTCCACTATGAAGGTGGTATAAAGGAATTTGTAAATTACTTAAATAAAGGCAAACAGAAATTATATGATGATGTAATTTATTGTGAAGGCACAGTTAATAATGTTTATGTTGAAGTTGCAATGCAGCATAATGATGCATATACAGAAAACACTTTAAGCTTTGTAAATAACATTAACACACCTGAGGGTGGTACACAGGTTGAAGGTTTCAAGAGAGCAATTACAAAAACATTTAATAACTATGCAAAACAGAACAAAAATTTTAAAAGAAAACGAAGAAAATCTTTCAGGTGATGACTTTAGAGAAGGTCTTACAGCCATCATTAGTGTAAAGATTGAAGATCCTCAGTTTGAAGGTCAGACAAAACAGAAACTTGGAAACAGTGAAGCAAGAGCTGCAGTTGAAGGTGTAATGAGTGAACAGTTAACTTATTATCTTGAACAGAATCCGGCAATTGCAAAAATTATTTGTGAAAAAGCTGTTTTGGCTAAAAGAGCAAGAGATGCTGCAAGAAAAGCCAGAGAAGCAACAAGAAAGACTGCATTATCAGTGGCAGCCCTTCCGGGAAAACTTGCAGACTGTTCAGATAAGAACCCTGAAAACTGTGAAATATTTATAGTCGAAGGTGATTCAGCCGGTGGCTCAGCTAAGAAGGCAAGAACAAGAGCAACACAGGCAATACTTCCACTTAGAGGTAAGATTCTTAACGTAGAAAAAGCACGTATTGATAAGATTATGGACAATGCGGAAATCAGAACAATGATTACAGCTTTTGGTACAGGGATTCAGGAAGACTTTGACATAACAAAACTTAGATATAACAAGATTATTATTATGACTGATGCCGATGTTGACGGCGCTCATATTGATACACTTATGCTTACATTCTTCTATAGATTTATGCCTGAGTTAATTAAGGATGGCCATGTATACCTTGCAATGCCACCACTTTATCAGGTAACAAGAAATAAGAAGAACTATTATGCATACAGTGATGATGAGTTAAATCAGATACTTACTGAAATCGGACGTGATAATCAGAACAAGATTCAGCGTTACAAAGGTTTAGGTGAAATGGATGCAAGTCAGTTATGGGAAACAACAATGGATCCTAATACAAGAATTTTAAAACAGGTAAAAATTGACGAAGATAAATTATCAGAAATGGATCAGACATTTACAATACTTATGGGGATGATGTAGAGCCAAGAAGAGAATTTATTGAAGCAAATGCAAAATTTGTTAAAAACTTAGATATATAGGAGGAAAATATAAGTGGACGATAAGATATTTGACAAGATTCATGAAGTAGACTTAAAAGAAACCATAGAAACCTCTTATATAGATTATGCCATGAGCGTAATTGCATCAAGAGCATTACCTGATGTAAGAGATGGTTTAAAGCCGGTTCAGCGTAGAGTACTATACTCAATGGTTGAACTTAATAACGGACCTGACAAGCCACACAGAAAATGTGCCCGTATCGTTGGTGATACAATGGGTAAATTCCATCCACATGGTGACAGTTCTATTTACGGAGCATTGGTTAACATGGCTCAGGAATGGAATACAAGATATCCTTTAGTTGATGGCCATGGTAACTTTGGTTCGGAAGACGGTGATGGTGCTGCCGCAATGCGTTACACTGAAGCACGTCTTAGCAAAATATCAATGGAAATGGTTGCAGATATTAACAAGGACACTGTTGAATTTACACCAAACTTTGATGAAACAGAAAAAGAACCATCAGTACTTCCATCAAGATATCCTAACCTTTTGGTTAACGGAACAAGTGGTATTGCCGTAGGTATGGCAACAAACATACCACCACATAACTTAACAGAAACAATAAATGCAATTGTAAAAATAATTGACAATAAAGTAGAGGAAAACAGAGACACAACCATAGAAGAAATTATGGAAATTATTAAGGGACCTGATTTTCCTACAGGTGCTACAATCTTAGGTAGAAAAGATATTGAACAGGCTTACAGAACAGGACGTGGAAAAATTAAAACACGTGCAGTTTCTGAGATTGAAACAATGGACAATGGAAAGAGCAGAATTATTGTAACTGAACTTCCATACATGGTTAACAAAGCCAAGTTAGTAGAAAAGATTGCAAGTCTTGTAAAAGAAAAGAAAGTTGATGGAATAACAGACTTAAGAGATGAGTCAGATCAGGAAGGAACACGTGTTGTAATTGAAGTAAGACGTGATGCCAATGCTAATGTTATTTTAAATCAGCTTTATAAGCATACACAGTTACAGGATTCTTTTGGTGTAATTATGTTAGCATTAGTTGACGGAGAACCAAAAGTATTAAACCTTCTTCAGATGTTAGATGAATATTTGAAACATCAGAAGGATGTTGTAACAAGAAGAACAAAGTTCGAATTAAACAAGGCAGAAGAAAGAGCACACATTATTAAAGGTTTATTAATTGCCCTTGATAACATTGATGAAGTAATAAAAATAATCAGAGGTTCAAGAACAACTGCAGACGCAAAGAAGAACTTAATCGAAAGATTTGGTCTTTCAGATGCACAGTCACAGGCAATTGTTGATATGAGACTTCGTCAGTTAACAGGTTTGGCAAGAGAAGACCTTGAAGCAGAATACGCTGACTTAATGGCAAAGATTGATTACTTAAAATCTATTCTTGCAGATGAAAACAAACTTCTTACAGTAATAAAAGAAGAAATTGAAGTTATTAGAGATAAGTTTGGCGATGAGAGAAGAACAAAGATAGGAATAAATGTTGGAGATTTATCTGATGAAGATTTAATTCCTGAAGAAGATACAGTTGTAGCAATGACTAACTTAGGTTACATAAAGAGAATGACTGTAGACAACTTCAAGTCACAGAACCGTGGCGGTAAGGGAATAAAGGGAATGCAGACTATAGACAAAGACTTTATGAAAGATATGTTTATGGTTTCAACTCATGACTATATTCTTTTCTTAACTAATACAGGAAGAATCTACAAACTGAAATGTTATGAAATACCTGAAGCAGGAAGAACAGCAAGAGGTATGGCAATTGTAAACTTATTGCAGTTACAGCCTGGCGAAAAAAATTTCTGCAATGGTACAGATGAAAGAATTTGAAGAAGACAAGTACCTTATTATGGCAACAAAGAAAGGTACTATTAAGAAAACACCTATAATGGCATATACAAATATTAGAAAGAGTGGTATTCAGGCTATTACTTTACGTGAAGACGATGAGTTAATAGATGTAAATATCTCAGATAACAATGATAATATTATGCTTATTACAAAGAAAGGTCAGGGAATTAAGTTCCGTGAAACAGATGTCCGTGAAACAGGACGTTCAGCAATGGGTGTTAGAGGTATTGAATTAAATCAGGATGATGAAGTAATTTCAATGCAGTTAGAATCACATGGCGAATGTGTTCTTATTGTATCAGCTAATGGTATGGGTAAACGTACACCATTTACAGACTTTAAGTTACAGAACCGTGGCGGCAAGGGTGTAAAATGCTATAAGATATCCGATAAGACAGGAGAGGTTGTAGGAGCTAAGGCAGTAAATGATGGAAACGAAATTATGATGATTACAAACGAAGGTATTGTAATTAGAATGTTCGTTGACGACATCTCAATTCTTGGAAGAGTAACACTTGGTGTTAAATTAATGAATACAGGTGACAAGGATGATATTGTTGTTGCAAGTATAACAAAAGTTAAGGAAAGTGTTACAGAAGCAGATGCATTAGAAGCAGCAAGATTATCAGAAGAAAATGAAACATTAGACGAAGGTAGTGAAGAACTATCAGAAGATTCAGATTCTGAAGATAATTAATAATTACTAAAAGGTGACTATATTGTCGCCTTTTACTTTATAAAAATGCCGGAAGGATAAAAGTAAAATGAGAAACATAGATTCAAGTGAAATTACAAAAAACATAAAAGAAATGTGCATAGAAGCAAATCATTTTCTAGCACCGGATATGGAAAGAGTTTTAAAAAAGCAAGGAAATGAAGAGTCAAAATTAGGATGCCAGATACTTGAGCAGTTAGATGAAAATTTGAAAATAGCTGCAGAAGATATGATACCAATTTGTCAGGACACAGGAATGGCAGTAGTTTTTATTGAAATAGGTCAGGACGTACATATAGAAGGCGAAAACTTAGAAGATGCAATAAACGAAGGTGTTCGTCAGGGATATGTTGACGGTTACCTTAGAAAGTCAGTAGTAAGTGATCCTATAATAAGAGAAAACACAAAAGACAATACTCCGGCAGTAATACATTATAGTATAGTTCCGGGCGAAAATATAAAAATAACAGTAGCTCCAAAAGGATTTGGCAGTGAAAATATGAGTAAGGTATTTATGTTAAAACCTGCAGATGGAATAGAAGGGGTAAAAGATGCAGTATTAACAGCAGTAAAAGAGGCCGGTCCTAACGCATGCCCTCCAATGGTAGTAGGTGTTGGAATAGGTGGAACATTTGAAAAATGTGCAATACTTGCAAAAAAAGCTTTGGCAAGGCCTGCAGACAGCAATTCAGAAATTCCATATGTAAAAGAATTAGAGGAAGAACTTTTAACTAAAATAAATAAATTAGGAATAGGACCGGGAGGCTTAGGCGGAACACAGACAGCATTATCCGTTAATGTAGAAACATATCCTACACATATAGCAGGCTTACCTGTAGCAATAAACATCTGTTGTCATGTTAACAGACATATAAGCAGAACACTATAAGGAGAACCATAATGAATAGAAACATAACAGCACCATTATCAGATGAAGTAGCAAAAGAATTAAAAAGCGGTGATTATGTATATATAACAGGTACAATATATACTGCAAGAGATGCAGCCCATAAAAGAATGTGGGAAGCATTAGAAAAAGGTGAAGAACTTCCTATAGAAATGAAAAAACAACATAATCTATTATATGGGACCATCACCTGCAAGAGAAGGAAGACCAATCGGTTCAGCCGGACCTACAACTGCAAGCAGAATGGATAAATATGCTCCAAAGCTTCTTGACTTAGGCTTAAAAGGCATGATAGGAAAAGGAAAAAGAAGTGAACAGGTAAAAGAAGCCATCGTAAGAAATGGAAGCGTATACTTTGCTGCAGTAGGAGGAGCAGGAGCAATATTATCAAAAGCAATTAAAAAAAGTGAAGTAATTGCATATGATGACCTTGGCACAGAAGCAATAAGAAAGTTATATGTAGAAGACTTTCCTGCAATAGTTGTAATAGACAGCCAGGGAAACAACCTATACGAAACAGCAATAAAAGAATATGCAAAACAGTAAAGTAACAAAAGAAAAACAAATATAGAAATAATTGCAAAAAACAATTAAAAATGTATTTGACAAATAAATGTTACTATATTATAATAGGTAATGCACTGCACAAGTGCAGTAATTAAATAACTGATAAATAATCAGGCAAGGAGAAATACTCAAGTGGCTGAAGAGGCGCCCCTGCTAAGGGTGTAGGTCGTTTGCGCGGCGCGAGGGTTCAAATCCCTCTTTCTCCGTTAAGGACTCAAACAATGTTTGAGTCCTTTTTTTAATAACTGGAAATTCCAACGGAATTTCCAGTTATTAAAAATCCTCCGGAGGATCACAGAGGCGCGGAAACGAAGTTTCGTCGCGTATAACAAAAACAAAGTAATAGCAAGCAATTGTATAATCATAGAAACAAAAAAATAAAACTAAAAATCTGTTGACATTATTCTACTAAAATGGTAAAGTATCTCTTGCACTGCTCAAGTGCAGGGAAACAACAAAATATAAAGTTAAAAAACTTTAAAAAAAAGTTGTTGACAGATAATAACGGAAATGTTATCATTAATGAGTTGTCGCTAAGACAACAAAAAAGAATTTTAAAAAGTTGTTGACAGACAAAGAAAATTATGATAAATTATTCTGGCTGTCGAAAAACGACAGAAATTCTTGAAAAAGAAAAATAAAAAAGTTGTTGACAAGCGACTGCAAGTGAGATATAATAAACAAGCTGTCGCAAAGAGACAGCAAACAGGAACATTGATAATTGAACAGCAACCATCCCTGAAAATTCAAAAAATATTTTCAGAGCGAACATTGTTAATTCGAGTAATCGAAGCTAACGATTTCCAAAACAACAGTAATGGATGAATGGCTAACGTCATTCTGACAGAACAAACACTTTTAACGAGAGTTTGATCCTGGCTCAGGATGAACGCTGGCGGCGTGCTTAACACATGCAAGTCGAACGAAGCACCTTGGACAGAATCCTTCGGGAGGAAGACCATTGTGACTGAGTGGCGGACGGGTGAGTAACGCGTGGGTAACCTGCCTTGTACAGGGGGATAACAGTTGGAAACGACTGCTAATACCGGCATAAGCGCACAGTACCGCATGGTACGGTGTGAAAAACTCCGGTGGTACAAGATGGACCCGCGTCTGATTAGCTGGTTGGTGAGGTAACGGCCCACCAAGGCGACGATCAGTAGCCGACTTGAGAGAGTGATCGGCCACATTGGGACTGAGACACGGCCCAAACTCCTACGGGAGGCAGCAGTGGGGAATATTGCACAATGGGGGAAACCCTGATGCAGCGACGCCGCGTGAAGGAAGAAGTATTTCGGTATGTAAACTTCTATCAGCAGGGAAGAAAATGACGGTACCTGACTAAGAAGCACCGGCTAAATACGTGCCAGCAGCCGCGGTAATACGTAGGGGGCAAGCGTTATCCGGATTTACTGGGTGTAAAGGGAGCGTAGGCGGCATGGCAAGTCAGAAGTGAAAGCCTGGGGCTCAACCCCGGAATTGCTTTTGAAACTGTCAGGCTAGAGTGTCGGAGGGGTAAGCGGAATTCCTAGTGTAGCGGTGAAATGCGTAGATATTAGGAGGAACACCAGTGGCGAAGGCGGCTTACTGGACGATTACTGACGCTGAGGCTCGAAAGCGTGGGGAGCAAACAGGATTAGATACCCTGGTAGTCCACGCCGTAAACGATGAATACTAGGTGTCGGGGGACAATAGTTCCTCGGTGCCGAAGCAAACGCATTAAGTATTCCACCTGGGGAGTACGTTCGCAAGAATGAAACTCAAAGGAATTGACGGGGACCCGCACAAGCGGTGGAGCATGTGGTTTAATTCGAAGCAACGCGAAGAACCTTACCTGCTCTTGACATCCCACTGACAGGTCAGTAATGTGACCCTTTCTTCGGAACAGTGGAGACAGGTGGTGCATGGTTGTCGTCAGCTCGTGTCGTGAGATGTTGGGTTAAGTCCCGCAACGAGCGCAACCCTTGTCTTTAGTAGCCAGCAGTCCGGCTGGGCACTCTAGAGAGACTGCCAGGGATAACCTGGAGGAAGGCGGGGATGACGTCAAATCATCATGCCCCTTATGAGCAGGGCTACACACGTGCTACAATGGCGTAAACAAAGGGAAGCGACCCCGTGAGGGCAAGCAAATCTCAAAAATAACGTCTCAGTTCGGATTGTAGTCTGCAACTCGACTACATGAAGCTGGAATCGCTAGTAATCGCGAATCAGAATGTCGCGGTGAATACGTTCCCGGGTCTTGTACACACCGCCCGTCACACCATGGGAGTTGGAAATGCCCGAAGTCAGTGACCCAACCGTAAGGAGGGAGCTGCCGAAGGTGGAGCCGATAACTGGGGTGAAGTCGTAACAAGGTAGCCGTATCGGAAGGTGCGGCTGGATCACCTCCTTTCTAAGGAAGAAGAAGTAAGGAATGATGCTGTTCAATTATGAATGTTCCTACAAGGAACAAAAAAACTTCCGGTGGCGATGCGCCTGGGGGAAACACCCGTCCACATCCCGAACACGATGGTTAAGACCTAAGCGGCCGATGGTACTATGCTGGAGACGGCATGGGAGAGCAGGTGGCTGCCGGATTTAAAAAGAAATCATTCATGAGAATGTTTTACATAGATGCTGGTTTGACCAGTGATTAGATGTTAAAAGAAATTTTAGCATGTAATGACTGATTAAAAACAGTCAACAAAAATAAAGATTGTACATTGAAAACTACATACTGAAATATCTAGAAATAAATGTTTGTATAAAAACGAACATGCCAATTTCAAGACATCCGAGGCGCATCGAAAGATGCGAAGAAAGAATGAGAAATCATTCAAGAGTAAACACAAGTAACGCAAGTTACAAACTGAGAACAACTCAGACCGACCAACTGTTGCAACGCTATGCAACAGAGTAATGGTTAAGCTAATAAGAGCGCAGGGTGGATGCCTTGGCACTAAGAGCCGAAGAAAGACGTGATAAGCTGCGAAAAGCTGCGGGGAGGAGCAAATGTCCATTGATCCGCAGATGTCTGAATGGGGAAACCCGTCTGGAAGAACTCCAGTCACTGCATGTTGAATACATAGGCATGCAGGGGGAACCCGGTGAACTGAAACATCTAAGTAGCCGGAGGAAAAGAAAGAAAAATCGATTTCCAAAGTAGCGGCGAGCGAAATGGAAGGAGCCCAAACCGGGATGCGTGCATTCCGGGGTTATGGACCGCAAGAAGTGACCCGTAAGATAGAAGAATGGCATTGGGAAAGCCAGCCACAGAGGGTGAAAGCCCCGTATTCGAAATCAGAAGGGAGCGAGCGGAATCCGAAGTACTACGAGACACGTGGAACCTTGTAGGAAATCGGGGGGACCACCCCCCAAGGCTAAATACTCCTTAGTGACCGATAGCGCATAGTACTGTGAAGGAACGGTGAAAAGAACCCCGGGAGGGGAGTGAAAGAGAACCTGAAACCCTGTGTTTACAAGCTGTGGAAGAGCTTTACATGCTCAACCGCGTACTTTTTGTAGAACGGTCCGGCGAGTTACTCTTACTGGCAAGGTTAAGCACCAAAGGTGTGGAGCCGAAGGGAAACCAAGTCTTAACAGGGCGAGTTAGTCAGTGTGAGTAGACCCGAAACCGGGTGACCTACCCATGTCCAGGATGAAGTTGCCGTAAAAGGCAATGGAGGTCCGAACACACATCCGTTGAAAAGGGTGGTGATGAGGTGTGGATAGCGGAGAAATTCCAATCGAACCCGGAGATAGCTGGTTCTCCTCGAAATAGCTTTAGGGCTAGCCTCAATTTAGTCTTGCGGAGGTAGAGCACTGAATTTCCTAGGGGGCGTCAAAGCTTACCGAAGAATATCAAACTCCGAATGCCGTAAAGATGATGATTGGGAGTCAGACTGCACGAGATAAGTTGGGTAGTCAAAAGGGAAAGAGCCCAGACCTGCAGCTAAGGTCCCAAAGTGTGTGTTAAGTGGAAAAGGATGTGGGATTTCGAAGACAACTAGGATGTTGGCTCAGAAGCAGCCATTCATTCAAAGAGTGCGTAATAGCTCACTAGTCGAGAGGTCCTGCGCCGAAAATGTCCGGGGCTAAACACTACACCGAAGCTGAGGAATGACAATGTCATTGGTAGAGGAGCATTCTTAACTGCGACGAAGCTGTACCGAAAGGAGCAGTGGAGTGTTAAGAAGAGAGAATGCCGGAATGAGTAGCGAGAGTGAGGTGAGAATCCTCACGGCCGAATATCTAAGGTTTCCAGGGTAAAGCTGATCTGCCCTGGGTAAGTCGGGACCTAAGGCGAGGTCGAAAGACGTAGTCGATGGACAACAGGTTGAAATTCCTGTACTGCAATGTATCAGAAATGTGGGGACACAGACAGAGAGCCGGAGCCGGGAATGGAGAAACCGGTGCAAGCGAGGTAGGAGAACAGCAGGCAAATCCGCTGTTCAATCTGAAGACGTGACGCGGAGCAAAATTAAAGTAGCGAAGCCGGTGAGCTGGCTGTCAGGAAAAGCCGCTATTGTGTACATTGTACCCGTACCGTAAACCGACACAGGTGGATGAGGAGAGAATCCTAAGGCCGACGGAAGAAGCATTGTTAAGGAACTCGGCAAAATGGCCCCGTAACTTCGGGATAAGGGGTGCCTACGAAGGTAGGCCGCAGAGAATTGGCCCAAGCAACTGTTTAGCAAAAACACAGGTCTATGCGAAACCGTAAGGTGATGTATATGGGCTGACGCCTGCCCGGTGCTGGAAGGTTAAGAGGAGAGGTTAGCGTAAGCGAAGCTTTGAATTTAAGCCCCAGTAAACGGCGGCCGTAACTATAACGGTCCTAAGGTAGCGAAATTCCTTGTCGGGTAAGTTCCGACCCGCACGAAAGGCGTAATGATTTGGGCACTGTCTCGACAATGCATCCGGTGAAATTGAAGTACCAGTGAAGATGCTGGTTACCTGCGCCAGGACGGAAAGACCCCATGGAGCTTTACTCTAGCTTGATACTGGGATTCGATATTGCATGTACAGGATAGGTGGGAGACTAGGAGACATGAACGCCAGTTTGTGTGGAGTCGTCCTTGGGATACCACCCTTGCAGTATTGGGTTTCTAACATGCAGCCGTGATCCGGCTGGTGGACAATGTCAGGTGGGGAGTTTGACTGGGGCGGTCGCCTCCGAAAGGGTATCGGAGGCGCTCAAAGGTTCCCTCAGAATGGTCGGAAACCATTCGAAGAGTGCAAAGGCAGAAGGGAGCTTGACTGTGACACCGACGGGTGGAGCAGGTACGAAAGTAGGACTTAGTGATCCGGTGGTATAAAGTGGGATTGCCATCGCTCAACGGATAAAAGCTACCCTGGGGATAACAGGCTTATCACTCCCAAGAGTTCACATCGACGGAGTGGTTTGGCACCTCGATGTCGGCTCATCGCATCCTGGGGCTGT
>ENA-OQBD01001388-OQBD01001388.1-human-gut-metagenome-genome-assembly--contig:-NODE-1388-length-11282-cov-3.257732_pt1 | contig 11282 bp, 11 predicted proteins | sample MGYA00242742_ERZ504543 | MGnify/ENA primary metagenome ERZ504543 (study PRJEB26092, sample SAMD00036239) | human gut metagenome | host: Homo sapiens | study: EMG produced TPA metagenomics assembly of... | reverse complement strand
GAGCTGGGATGCGTTTTTCATCCGCCGGATGCGCGAGGGCATTCGCGTGGCTGTACACAACCGCGGATTAAATGATGTAAATGTGCTGGTGGAGGAGCTGAAAAACCGCTCGCACCGTGCGTATTTCTTTTGCTTTTATCCCTTACGTTTTCCTATAAGCTTTTGATTATTCCTTGTATTCAGATCTTTCATTATGATTTGTTACACATAAATGATTTCTTATAAATATAGCTGTAAAAGGGAACGTCTGTGAAAGATATCCCCTTTAATTATTTTTCAATAAGAGACACTCACAGCCATCCCTGCTTCCCTCACCAATGCTGCAATACGGTCCAATTCCTCATGAGTAGCCTTTTGCAGGTCATGGTCGGGAGTTTCCCTGTCGATAGTATAAATCATCACCTGGCGGGGAGAAATCTCCTTGACGGCCTCTAACCAGGGCAAAACATATTTATCGGAAGTATTATCCATATCCTTATCTCCAAAACCGCCTTTCAAGAACATGGTTTGGATAATGCAGTTACCCTTAAAAGCCTTCATTCCCCCGATTATCCCGCGGACGGAATAATGTCCTGCCGGACGGTCGAGCTCACGGATATAAGCTTCGTCTGCTGTATCCAGTTTCAGAATATTGTTATCCACTTTGTTCAAAGCCTCGAATACGGCAGGACGATGAATGAAAGTAGAATTGCTCAATACGCTTACCTTGGCTTTCGGAAAGTATTTGTCGCGCAAAGCAAGCGTGTCTTCTATGATTTCAGGAAAATGCGGATGTGCGGTCGGCTCTCCGTTTCCTGCAAAAGTCAATACATCGGGTACGGGTCCGTTTTTCTGCATATCCTGCAGACGGGCTTCCAATGCGGCACGCACTTCTTCGCGCGTAGGGAGTGGCTTCTTGGGACGATGGTCGGAATTAAACCCGCACTCGCAATAAATGCAGTCGAAAGTGCACACCTTACCGTCTTCCGGCAACAGATTGATTCCCAAAGATACTCCCAAACGGCGGGAATGAACGGGACCGAATATGGGAGACGGATAAATGACAGTCATTTGATTTACTATTTACAAATTATGATTTAACAGCGGTGATTGGCGGTTTTCCGATATTTCAAAGACAAACCGCGTAATCAGCACAGCAAAGATAAGAAATAAACATCCAGATATTTCCCAAAAAATACGGCAGTTATTCTTCAAAACTTAACACGAAACTGCATCTGCAAGTCTGTTTTTGTATTTCCTTCTATCAAATCGTTACCCGAACCGATAGTTTCACGGTCCCGGTAAGCGGTTTGCCCGAACTTAACGAGAAACATAAAAGTTTTGTTCAAATCACAACGTATATGAGCAGAATAGCGAAAACCGCTGCCGTAGAAAGAAGGAGTATAAAACGTATAAACCAATCCTTTTTCGGAAGCATAAATCCGCGAATCGTAATCGTCCGTATGGAAATAAGTACCTTGTACGGATACGGCCAAAGGGAATCCGGAAAAAGTATAAGCGCAGGACTGGGTACATTGCCAGCCTTGTTTTCCTTCAAACTCATGCCCTTCCCCACTCTGCTGGCGAAAATAGTTGTAATCGACCGTAGTGCGGCATGAAAAAGCTCCCGGCGTATAAGCAAGCCTGCAACGGAGCTTATGATGAAAGACCGGTAACGTCACTTTCCCGCCTGTTCCCGACACATCCCTCTCCTTGCGCTTATACCGGTAATTGAGATATAGCAATAAGTCTTTCTGCGGAGAATAGGTAGCCTGAAACATTCCGTCTATTCCCTGCGAAGCCTTGCTGATGCGATATTTCCACCAGGGAAAAGAGAACATATCCAAAGAAGCGAAAAACTTCCAGTGCGCCCAGGGAGCAGCTTCCGCAGCCAGATACCAGCCGTTTTCGTTTTGCGGAGCACTTCCCTCGCCGAACGAACGCCCGAAGAAAGACCAGTAATCGTGGGAATAACAACGATGTATTAACAGCAGTTGATAACCTGTTAATATTTTATATTTCAGTTGGTTCAGCAAGGCATATCCCTGTTTACCAACAGCCCCCTCTCCTATCCATACCAACCCTTCCCCAACGGTATTTATAATCCACCACCCAGATTATAAAAAATCATTTCCATGCAAGTTGTATTTCGCATACTTCTTTAAATCCGGTTCATAAGGATGACTGAAACGATAATAAATACCTGTCACCCCCACTTTCAATCTATTTTTTTCGTAAGTGAGGTTACCACCCGCCGATTGCATGACAAATGCATTCATTTTATCCGCCTCCTTCTCCGTACGGTGCAAGCCTGTTTTGTAAATGGAAGCGATTTTCCGCCTTTCACCACTCCATCCATAGAACGGTGCGAATAGAAAAGCGGAAAGTTCTAAAAAACGAAGAATTTCCACTGTTACCGCCGTTCCGCGAAAATAGTTATACGAGTCCGTAGAGCTGTGTTTCCGGATTCCCCCTCTGCGGAATTCGGATGCAGACATGGAGAAAGTTTTTCCTAATCCAAAGTCTGTGCCAATCACCAGGCCCTGCCCGAACCCCAGTTTATAATTGCCCAATGCCAAAGCTTTCAGCCTGCCCCTGTTTTTGAGTAAGCCGTAAAACGAATAGTAATCATACCCTTTCTTGTCATGCAAAGCAAAGAACGGTTCACCGGCATCCTTTTCTCCCGTTATTCCCGCCTGAAAGTAATCTCCATAGCGAAAACTGTAACGCAGTGAATGGTAAACGGCAGGTCCCAGATAGTTTTTCTCATATCCCTTGCGGGTATATAAAGGGATATCCAGACGTGTCAATACTTCTTGCCCGGCATACTTCAATACCGTTTTTAAAGAAGGATAGCGGGAAGGGGCCTCAACGGTCTTTATGCAGACGAAAGGTAACAGCAGTTCGATAGTCTGCCGGTCCATCTCCTTCACCAACTGCAACTCATAAAGAGTCTGCATCTGTCCGTTTATATAAACATACGCCAAAATATTTTCTATTTGTAATATCCGTAAGGAAAGGAAATTCCTCCAATTGCCGTTTAGTGGCGGCATTGATATTGACAGGTTCTTGCAGACGAGCGGAAAGCACTTCCAGTTCATCTTCCCAGTTTCTCTCTTCTTCATCGGCGGAGAGTTGTTCCAGATTCTCTTCCCACAGGGATAATGTCGCATTTTGAGCTACAAGCATAGGAGTTATTAACAGCATACTCATAAAAACTCCTATCTTGATTAGGGTCATCTATAATAGTGTGTTTCCGGATAATAGGCAACGAAGTTACCTTAAATTAGTTAATTGAACAAGGAAAAATGAAAGCAATGTAACAACATTACGCAGAATGGTGTACTTTTGCGCTATGAGCAAACGGTTTAACATAGTAATACTCATAACATTTCTCTCGGCAGGAGTCCTGACTTGTCATGCCCAGCAGCAACCCCAAACCGATGCATCCAAAAGCATCTATCTCACTCCTATGTGCGTGTACAACGGCGATACGATTCCTTACGTGAAACTTCCTACCGTTTACATCTTCAAACCGCTAAAATTCAAGAACAGGCGCGAAATGGCGAAATACTACAAACTTATCCGCGACGTAAAGAAAGTGCTTCCCATTTCAAAGGAAATCAACCGGGCGATTATCGAGACTTACGAATACTTGCAGACCATTCCCACTCAAAAAGAGCGGCAAAAGCACCTGAAAGCTGTGGAAAAGGGGTTGAAAGAACAATACACTCCCCGTATGAAAAAACTTTCCTTTGCACAAGGAAAACTGTTAATCAAACTGGTAGACCGGCAAACCCATTCCACTTCCTACGAACTGGTAAAAGCATTTATGGGACCTTTTAAAGCCGGATTCTACCAGACCTTTGCCGCACTGTTCGGAGCCAGTCTGAAAAAACAATACGACCCTACGGGAGATGATGCGCTTACGGAAAGAGTAATCTTACTGGTAGAGAGCGGGCAGCTCTGATAACTTCAGTACATCATTTAAAATTAATGCCCGCCTTACGTGCCTGTGAATGTTGAAACTGACGTTTTACGGTATATAAAGTGCCTTCTTTAACAAATTTAGAACCTGTCTGTTTAAACCAGAAAGAAACATTGTTTTCCAGACAAATATCGTGAAGCTTCATAATCCAGTCGAAATTACAGATACGGGCCTCATATCCGGACTCTCCCCCTGCAACCACTTGTTCAACCCACTCTCCTATATTATAGGCATCCAAACTGATTTCTTCCAACAACGGCTCGCAAATAATAATTTTGTGTTTTATAGGAATAGCTCTGTAAACAGGCAAACGATTATCCGCACATAACTGATTTTCAACTGTACAACAGATAGTTACATTATCATATCCGTCTTTCCAATCGACAGGCAGACACTCCATAACCCTGTTTATACGTTTGGTTATCATCAGGAAATGAAGATCACTGCGTTGACGAATCATTTCCCATGCCTCAGTTCGCCACGCATCTGCATCTTCAACAAAAAAATCGGAAGTAAAACAGGTATAAACAAGAGTTCCGGACGGAATTTTAAAACTTCCGTTCTTATTCGTCCGTACAGGCAAATCGAAATTTTTCGTCTTAACCACAACCGAACTGTCAACATTTCTTTTTGCATCTCCCCGGTAGACATAACAATATCTGCATCCTTCACTGAACTTATGGCAACCGTGCCACAAATTCCACACCACCGACCTCTCTGCAATACCATTCATCCGGATAAAACATCAGTTAATATTATGTTGATAAACCTGTTACTAACGTAAACATACAAAGGAAATAAATAACTGTTATATAAGCAAATAAGTTGGTTGATAAATCAAGTATAAAGCTGTTAATTACTAATATTTGTCCACTCACTTCAATTTATTGAATAAATCCCAGATAACAATGCCTGCCGTAACCGATACATTCAGAGAATGCTTCGTACCGTATTGCGGAATTTCAATGCAGCCGTGAGAATGGTCGATAACTTCCTGTTGAACACCTTTCACCTCATTTCCCATTACTATGGCATACTTTCTGTTTTTGTCTAAAGTCAACTCATTCAGCATAATACTACCTTCTGCCTGTTCTACGGAGTAAACCGTATAGCCTTCGTTTTTGAGGTTATCAACAGCTTCAACAGTGTTATTAACATACTTCCAGTCGACGGTAAATTCCGCTCCCAAAGCCGTCTTGTGCATTTCGGCATGGGGTGGAGTAGCCGTAATGCCGCACAGATAGATACATTCAATGCGAAAAGCATCCGAAGTGCGGAATACGGAACCTATATTATGCAAACTGCGGATATTATCCAATACAACTACAAGCGGCAGTTTTTCCGCTTCCTTAAACTCCTCTGTACTAATGCGGTTCAGTTCGGTTATCTTCAGTTTTCTGTTCATAATCGTAAGGCTTTGTACCGGTCTGTACACTATGTACCGGCTCATGTTGTGCAAAGATACTTCTTTCCGTTCACATCCCTGTTAATAACCGTTGAAAAGGTGTCAATAGCGTATGGAAAGATTTTTAAAAATAATATTTGCATTATTCAAAGTAACGCATAATACGCCTGCATAACGAACAAACCAAAAAAGTTAACCTAAACTTTCAAAGGCTATATAAACACATTTTTAAGTACTATTTCACTGATTAATCCCTTTAAAGTTATTAACTTTGCGGTTATCAACAAGATGTTAATGAAGTGAGACTATGGCAGAGTAGGGAGCTTATTATCAAGAGATATAACTTTAATTGCTTACGTTAATAACCTAAGGATAAAGTTTAGCCTTGTACTAATAACTTCATGGGCAAGAAAATTCGGATTTATTTGTCCACACTATTAACAGCCCATCATCACTATCAAAGGATTTTTAAAGAAAGAAGAGAAATAAAAATTATTATTATGGATAATCTGATAGAAGCTATCAAGCAACTGAAGAAAGAGAAGAATAGCAATCATTCTGGGGCACTGACTACCAGAAGGGTGAAATACAAGACATAGCCGACTATGTAGGTGACAGTCTGGCTCTGGCACAATGGGCGGCAAAGACGGAAGCCGATATTATCGTGATGTGCGGTGTCCACTTCATGGGTGAAACGGCAAAGGTACTTTGTCCCGACAAGAAGGTATTGGTGCCCGACATGGCGGCGGGTTGTTCGCTTGCCGACAGTTGCCCGGCGGATAAGTTTGCACAGTTCGTCAAAGAGCATCCCGGATATACGGTGATATCCTATGTGAATACAACGGCTGCCGTAAAGGCTGTTACGGATGTAGTGGTAACTTCCACCAATGCCAGACAAATCGTAGAAAGCTTTCCCGAAGATGAGAAAATAATATTCGGTCCTGATAGAAACCTGGGAAATTATATCAACTCCGTTACAGGCAGAAATATGTTGTTATGGGACGGGGCGTGCCATGTACACGAACAGTTCTCGGTTGAAAAGATTGTTGAATTGAAGCAGCAGCATCCCGGTGCAGTGGTATTGGCTCATCCCGAATGCAAGGGCACGGTTTTGAAACTGGCGGATGTAGTAGGTTCTACGGCGGCTTTGCTGAAGTATGCGGTTGCCCATCCCGAAAAGGAATACATCGTTGCCACGGAATCGGGTATCCTGCACGAGATGCAGAAGAAATGTCCGCAGACGAAATTTATTCCGGCACCGCCCAACGACAGTACCTGTGCCTGCAATGAGTGTAACTTTATGCGGTTAAACACATTGGAAAAGCTTTATAATTGCCTGAAAGACGAATCTCCGGAAATCAAGGTGGATGCGGAAATAGCAGAGAAAGCGGTGAAACCGATTCAAGAGGATGCTGGAGATTTCTGCAAAACTGGGATTATAGTGAATTATTCCCTTGTCGCTGGCATTCTTCGATGAGGGTATGAAAATGATTTCAATATTTTTTCAGGCACGGATTACATGGAATTTACGGTTTTCATAAACCGGAACCATGTAATCCGTGCCTGAAAATTTATCATAATGCAAGCATCCGCATACTTTTGCCACTTTCATTACTTGGACAGGAAGTTGCAAAGCTTATCCGTTGCCACTGCCCGGTGGCTGATTTTATTCTTCAATTCGCTTCCCATTTCGGCATATGTCTGCGTATATCCTTCCGGAATAAAGACCGGGTCATATCCGAAACCGGAAGTACCGTGCCTGTGCTTCGTTATTTCGCCTTTTACGATGCCTTCGAACAAGTGTTCCTTTCCATTGACGATAAGTGCGAAAACGGTACGGAATCGGGCTTTTCGGTTCTCCATTCCTTCCATGTCCTGCAACAGTTTCTGCATATTGGCTTCCGAATTGTGTGCATCGCCGGCATAGCGTGCCGAATACACTCCGGGAGCTCCATTCAGGGCTTCCACTTCCAGGCCGGTATCGTCGGCAAAACAATCCAGGTGGTAATTTTCAAAGATATACCTTGCCTTCAGCAAAGCGTTTCCTTCAAGCGTATCTGCTGTTTCGGGAATATCCGCACTGCAATGGATGTCTTTCATGCTGAGAAGCTCTATTTTATCTCCTAAAATAGCGGTTACTTCTTCTAGTTTGTGGGCATTGTTGGTTGCAAATACAAATTTCTTTTCATTTTCCTTTCAATTTATCGAATCCTTCTCCATACACGCCGATAACGGAGCTTTGAGAGATGAAAGCATTCGGGTCGATGTCCTTGACCAGACGGAATATCTCGACAGACTGGCGTTTGTAGGCCAACACAACCAATACTTTCACGTTGCGTTTGCTGTACCAGCCTATACCGTCGAGTACGGTTACACCGCGATGAGTCTCTTTGGTGATGCGGTCGGCAATCTTTTCGTACTCTTTGGAAAAGATAAAGAATTGTACCGACTGACGCGCACCGTTCACGATATAATCCAGTACGATGCCGATGACGAACAGCGTTACAAAACCGAAAATCACCCGTCGCCAATCGTTGAATATGAAGTAGCAGGAACTGATGATGATAACGTCGCAAGCCATAATCATGCGTCCCAAAGTGACGTCGCGGTATTTATGGATGATGGCTGCGATAATGTCCGTACCGCCCGTACTTCCGTTGCAGTTGAACACTACGCCCAGACCCGCACCGCACATGGCGGCACCTATGAGGCAAGCCATGAAATCCTGTCCCGGTCCCAGTATCTGAGGCGGCACTCCGTCCGCTCCGTTCACCAGCAACTGGAAAAACCATAGGAAGAAAGTCAGTCCGAAGATGGCAAATGTGGTCTTGATACTGAATTTAGGTCCTAAAATCTTGATGGCAAACGTCATCAGGACTGCATTAATGATGAAATACGACCATTGGATAGGAAATCCAGTGGCATAATAGATGATGGCTCCGATACCTGTAGTACCGCCGGTCGTAATCTGATAGGGGATAAGGAACGCAGCCCATCCCATAGCGTAAGAAATTAATCCGAAAGTGATGAAGACATAGTCTTTCAACTCTCTCATCACTTCCGCTTTGGTTGGTTTTGTGATTTGCATATTTGTTATTTGATAACAATGTTTACAATCTTCTTGGGTACTACGATTACTTTGACGATGGTCTTTCCGTCTGTCCATTTCATGGAACGTTCGTCTGCCAATACCGTTTCCTGAATGACATCCGATGCCGTATCGGCAGGGAATTCCATGTTGAAACGTGCTTTTCCGTTGAACGAAATGGTGTAGTTCACCGTATTTTCCACCAGATATTCTTCGTTGTATGCAGGCCATTGCGCGTCGCATACAGAACCTGTATTACCTAATGTCTCCCACAATTCCTCACATACGTGCGGAGCGAAAGGAGCCAACGTAACGGTAAACTGATTCAATATCTCTTTCTTGCTGCATTTCAGCGCGGACAGCTCGTTTACGCAAATCATAAAGGCGCTGATGCTTGTATTGTAAGAGAACTGTTCAATGTCTCCCGTCACTTTTTTGATGAGCTTGTGCAAGGATTTCAACTCTTCTTTGCCGGCAGCTTCATCAGTTACCAGGTAGTTGCCGGTACGGTCGTAGAACAGCGACCAGAACTTCCTGATGAAGCGGTGTACGCCGTCGATACCGTTCGTATCCCAGGGCTTGGACTGTTCTACAGGGCCGAGGAACATCTCATACATACGCAGTGTATCCGCACCGTATTTCTCTACAATCATATCGGGATTAACCACGTTGAACATGGATTTGCTCATCTTTTCAACAGCCCAGCCGCAGATGTATTTGCCGTCTTCCAGGATAAACTCTGCGGTAGCATACTCAGGACGCCATGCCTTGAACGCTTCCGTGTCGAGAACGTCGTTGGATACGATGTTGACATCCACGTGGAGTGGGGTAGTGTCGTACTGGTCTTTCAGGTTCAGCGATACGAATGTATTGGTATCCTTGATGCGATATACAAAGTTGCTTCTTCCCTGAATCATACCCTGGTTCACCAGTTTTTGGAACGGCTCTTCGACGGCGGATACGCCGAGGTCGTGCAGGAATTTGTTCCAGAAACGGGAGTAGATCAGGTGTCCGGTAGCATGTTCCGTACCGCCTACGTAGAGGTCTACGTTGCGCCAGTATTCATCCACTTTCTTGTCGATGAGTGCCGTGTGGTTGCGCGGGTCCATATAGCGCAGGTAGTATGCGCTCGAACCTGCAAATCCCGGCATGGTGTTCAGTTCCAGCGGGAAAACGGTTATATTGTCAATCTTCTCATTATCGACCACGCATTTGTTTGCCGTGTCCCAAGCCCATTTAGAGGCATGTCCCAACGGCGGTTCGCCTGTTTCGGTGGGCAGGAATTTGGCCACTTCAGGAAGCTCCAGCGGCAGGCAGTTTTCATCAATCATGTAAGGCATTCCGGCCTTGTAGTAAACCGGGAACGGTTCGCCCCAATAGCGCTGGCGCGAGAAGATGGCGTCGCGCAGGCGGAAGTTTACTTTTACGCGTCCCAGATTATGTTCTTTCACATATTTCTTGGTGGCGGCGATGGCTTCCTTGACAGTCAGTCCGTTCAGGTTGAGGTCGCAATAAGGCTCTGTACCTGCTTTCGGAGAGTTGCATACAATACCCTCTTTGGCATCGAAACTTTCTTCGCTTACATCGCAGCCTTCCACCAGCGGAACGATAGGCAGGTTGAAGTGCTTGGCAAAAGCGTAGTCGCGGCTGTCGTGTGCAGGTACGGCCATGATGGCGCCTGTTCCGTATCCTGCCAATACGTAGTCGCTAATCCAGATGGGCACTGCTTTGCCCGTAAAGGGATTGACGGCATAGCTTCCGGAGAATACGCCGGTGACGCTGCGGTCGGAGATACGTTCGCGTTCGGTACGTTTCTTGGTACGCTCCAGGTAGGCGTCCACATCGGCTTTCTGTTCCGGAGTGGTTACTTGGGCCACTAATTCGCTTTCGGGAGCCAGTACCATGAAGGTAACTCCGAACATGGTATCTGCACGGGTGGTGAAAATGGTAAATTCCAAATCGCTGTCCTTTACCTTGAATTGGATTTCGGCGCCTTCACTGCGGCCTATCCAGTTTTTCTGCGTCTCTTTCAGAGATTCGGTCCAGTCGATGGTGTCGAGTCCGTCCAGCAGGCGTTGTGCGTAGGCAGATACGCGCAGACACCATTGGCGCATCTTTTTCTGGACTACGGGGAAGCCGCCGCGTTCCGATACGCCGTCTACCACCTCGTCATTGGCAAGTACGGTACCAAGTTGCGGACACCAGTTAACCATTGTTTCGCCTAGATAGGCAATACGGTAGTTCATCAGGATTTCCTGCTGTTCTTTTTCACTCTTGGCATTCCATTCTGTGGCGGTAAAACTCAATTCCTCGCCACAAGCCACATTCATTCCTTCAGTACCGGTTTGGCTGAATGCTTCAATCAGTTCCTGGATAGGACGTGCCTGCTTTTTATCGTTGCAGTAGTAACTGTTGAACATCTTGAGGAACGCCCATTGGGTCCAATGGTAATATTCCGGTTCGCAGGTACGGATTTCGCGGTTCCAATCGAAAGAGAAACCTATCTTATCTAACTGTTCACGGTATCGGTTGATATTGTTGACGGTAGTGATGGCGGGATGCTGTCCGGTCTGGATGGCATATTGCTCTGCTGGAAGACCGTAAGCGTCATATCCCATGGGATTCAGTACATTGAAACCTTGCAGTCGTTTGTAGCGGGCGTAAATATCCGAAGCGATATATCCCAGCGGATGACCTACGTGCAATCCCGCACCGGAGGGGTAGGGGAACATGTTCAGCACATAGAATTTCTTTTTCGTTTCGTCTTCCGTTACTGGTAGGTTTTTGTTTTTCCACCCACCTTTTCTGCCATTTCTTTTCAA
>ENA-OQBD01001387-OQBD01001387.1-human-gut-metagenome-genome-assembly--contig:-NODE-1387-length-11284-cov-1.695796_pt1 | contig 11284 bp, 9 predicted proteins | sample MGYA00242742_ERZ504543 | MGnify/ENA primary metagenome ERZ504543 (study PRJEB26092, sample SAMD00036239) | human gut metagenome | host: Homo sapiens | study: EMG produced TPA metagenomics assembly of... | reverse complement strand
CGGAGCATTACCCAATCGAACTCGGCACGAGGATAGCCGACACGGCCATCCTCCAGGAAACCGATGGCACCGTATCATGGCTTACAGCGAACCGATCCGACACCATGGCCGCGGACAAGACCGTGGATGAACGGTACGAACCGGGGGCGCCGACTTCGGGACTCTACGACGGCATGGCCGGGACGGGCATGTTCGCCGCCGAACTGTATCGGCGGACACACGATGAGCGCTGGCGTGACCTGTGCACGCGTATGATGCGGAGTCTGATGCGCCGCAAGGACAGAGGCATTACGTATTCCGGCTTCACTTCCGGCCTGTCGCGAAGCTATTGCGCGTTACGCATGGCCAATGCCGGCATCACGTCGCCCGAAGCTCGCCGTTGCATGACGCAGACGGTTCGTATGCTGCCGGCATACATCGACGATATGCTGCCGAAGCTCCTGCAGCGCGACAATCCTCAACCGTCATTCCATCTGGATTACCTGACCGGGGCGGGCAGTTCGATCATGCTGTATCTGCGGCTGTACGACGTATTCCATGACATGCGCATAGTGGAACAAACCCAGCCGGCTGGGGAGAACCGTCATCCGTGCGTTTCCCGAAACCCAGCGGAACGCCGACGAATCCGATGACATGCCGTATCCAACCGGTGCCGCGCACGGACTGGAAGGCATGGCCGTGGCGTTCTGGAAGCTCTACGCGGCGACGGGGAATCGCGAATTCGCCGAATTCGCCCGAATGCTTTGGCGGAAATCGGACGCTCGAAGAAGCGGTGCGAAACAGGAGGACGCCGGCAAATGGTGCCGTGGGAAGGTCGGCGTGCTCTGGGCACGCAATGAGCTGGCGGCCACTGCCGGCGCGGACGGCGAACGTTTCTTCGAGGATGAAAACGGACGGGCGTTCCCAGACAAGGCAGATATCACGGCGTTGCTTGGGAACGCGGATTGGGACGACGACGGCGTGTGCCATGGACGATGCGGCATGATCGACACCCTGATATCCATCGGCAATGCCAACGGTGACGAATGGTATCGCATGCAGGCACAGCGTCTGATGGACGACATGATCGCGCAGGCCCGTTCGTCGGGACGTTTCCGGCTGAGGCAATCCCGTGAATTCGTGGATCTGTCGTACTTCCAAGGGCCGGTCGGCGTCGCCTACACGATGCTTCGTCTGAACGACCCGTCCACGCCCTCCATACTCGCACTGGAAACGCGATGACGGACATGACGGATACGAACACAACCGAATCGACGACAAGGAAAGACAATATGACCGCCGACCACATCAACCACGCCGACCGCACCGACAACGGCGAACATGCCATCATCGCCGTCGAACACGTCACCTTCGGCTACAAGAAGAAACAGACCGTGTTGGAGGACATCGACTTCACCGTGCCGCAAGGCCAGTCGCTGGCGATCCTCGGATACAACGGCGTCGGCAAGACCACGACGATTGCCAAGCTGGCCGGCCTGTACAAAAAGCAGGGCCGCCGCGTCATGCTGGCAGCGGGCGATACCTTCCGCGCCGCCGCCAGTGAGCAGCTGGAGCTCTGGGCCGAGCGCGCCGACGTGCCGCTGGTCCAGGCCGGCATGGGCGCGGACCCGGCGGCGGTCATCTTCGACGCCGTCAAGAGCGCCAACGCCCGCGGCTACGACATGGTCATTGCCGACACCGCCGGACGTCTGCACAACAAGAAGGGCCTGATGGACGAGCTGTCCAAAATCTCCCGCAGCGTCAAGAAGGCCAGCCCCGAGGCGAGCCTTGAGGTGCTGCTGGTGCTCGACGCCATCACGGGCCAGAACGCCATCAGCCAGGCCGAGGAGTTCTGCAAGGCCGCCAACGCCACCGGCGTGGTGCTGACCAAGCTCGACGGCACGCCCCGCGGCGGCTGCGCGGTCTCTGTGTGGGAGAACCTCGGTCTGCCCATCCGCTTCATCGGCGTCGGCGAGAAGATCGACGACCTGATGGAATTTGACGCACAGACCTTCGTCGAAAGCCTGCTGCCGGAATCCGCCCTGCAGAAGGACGAAAAAAAAGGAGGAAGGGGAGAGCGAAGCATGATCGTTTGCGCCGCCAGCAACAACGCGGGCAAGCTGAAGGAATTGCGCCGCATTCTGGAACGCATGGGCCATGAGGTCAAGAGCCTGCGGGAGCTGGGGATAGACCTTGACCCCGAGAAAGCCGGCACGACATTTGCCGAGAACGCCCGCATCAAGGCCGAGGCGTTCTGCAAGGCCAGCGGCCTGCCCACCGTGGCCGATGACTCCGGCCTCTGCACCGACGCGCTGCACGGTGCGCCCGGCGTCTACAGCGCCCGCTACGCCGGGCATCACGGCGACGACGACGCGAACAACGCAAAGCTGCTGCGGGAGCTGGCCGACGTGCCGGAGGAACAGCGCAGCGCAAAGTTTGTGTCGGCGGTCTGCTTCATGCTGCCGGACGGACGCGCACTGGAGGTCGAGGGCGAGTGCCCGGGCCGCATTGCGTTTACATTGCAGAACGGCGACTACGGCTTCGGCTATGACCCGCTGTTCATCCCCGACGAGTACGGCGCACCCGACGGCAAGCGCCCGAACACCGAACGCCGCAGCTACGCCCAGCTCACCCCCGACGAGAAGGACGCCATCAGCCATCGCGGCCGGGCGATGGAGAAGCTGGCAGAAAAGCTGCCCGAATTTTTGGGATAAAAGCCTTCCCCTTTGGGGGAAGGTGGCCGAGGCCCCGCCCGAGGCCGATGAGGGGCAGCCTTGCGGCGGTACCCGTGAACGGGAAGCTGCCGTGGACTCTGCCCTCATCAGTCGCCTGCGGGCGACAGCTTCAGTCTCCGCGCTAAGAGCCGCCTCCGGCGGTTGCGCTCCGACACGCGCCTGCGGGCGCAGCCCCTCAGGGGGAAGCCTTTACATAAAAAACGCGGCGGCTTGGCCGCCGCGCTCTGCGGGTTTCTTAAAAAATCAGGCCTTCTGGATGACGGCGATGCCGGGCAGCTCCTTGCCCTCGAGGTACTCGAGAGAAGCGCCGCCGCCGGTAGAGATGTGGGTCATCTTGTCGCCCAGGCCCATCTGCTGGACAGCTGCAGCGGAGTCGCCGCCGCCGATAACGGTGGTAGCGTCGCTCTCGGCCATAGCCTTGGCAACAGCCAGGGTGCCGGCAGCCAGGGTCGGGTTCTCAAACACGCCCATGGGGCCGTTCCAGACAACGGTCTTGCTGGCCTTGACGGCGTCAGCAAACAGCTTCATGGACTCGGGGCCGATGTCGCAGCCCTCCATGTTAGCCGGGATCGCGGTGACGGGAACGATCACGGTATCGACGGGAGCGTCGATGGGATCGGGGAAGTCCTTGATGCAGGCGGCATCGACGGGCAGCAGCAGCTTAACGCCCTTCTCTTTGGCCTTGGCCATCATGTCCTTGCAGTAGTCGAGCTTGCTGTCGTCGCACAGGCTCTTGCCGATCTCGTAGCCCTGGGCCTTCAGGAAAGTGTAGGCCCATGCCGCCGCCGATGATCAGCGTGTCGACCTTCTCCAGCAGGTTGGAGATGACGTTCAGCTTGTCCGCAACCTTGGCACCGCCCAGAATAGCGGTGAAGGGACGCTCGGGATCGTTCACGGCGTTGCCGAGATACTTGATCTCCTTCTCCATCAGGTAGCCGACAGCGGTATCCTTGACATAGTCGGTCACACCGGCGGTGGAGCAGTGAGCGCGGTGGCAGGAGCCGAAAGCGTCGTCAACGTAAGCGTCGGCCAGGCTGGCCAGCTCCTCGCTGAAAGCGGGCTCGTTCTTGGTCTCCTCCTTGCGGAAACGGGTGTTCTGCAGCAGAACGACCTCGCCGTTGCCCATGGTGGCAACAGCAGCCTTGGCGTTCTCGCCGACGACATTGTCATCGTCCGCAAAGGTAACAGGCTGGCCCAGCTTCTCGCTCAGGCGGACAGCAACGGGGGCCAGGCTGAACTTGGCCTCGGGGCCGTTCTTCGGCTTGCCCAGATGGCTGCACAGGATGACCTTAGCGCCGTCGGCAATCAGCTTCTTGATGGTCGGCAGTGCGGCGTTGATGCGGTTATCGTTGGTGATAACGCCGTCCTTCATCGGGACGTTGAAGTCGCAGCGAACCAGTACGCGCTTGCCGGCGTAGTTCTCATCGTCAATGGTCTTTTTACCCAAACCCATAGTAAAAGCTCCTCTCGGTATGTTTCACATTTTTGGCGGGGCGCACCGCGCCCCAAGGGGTTTATCCTTATTATACGCATAAACCTGAAAATTGCGCAAGTGTTTTTCGATATATTTTTAACCGCTTTGGGCTGGCTGTGCCTGTAAATTTTTTTGGTGTATGGCCTGATGGCCGCCAAGCTCCCACCAGGTGACGGCCGCTTTGCGGCGGACGCGGTGCTCTGCGTCGGGGCAAAGGTTGCGCACGCGGGGCATTTATACTATAATGTTGGGGTCGATGCTCGTCATCGACCCGGGAGCTTCGCCGCAGCCGCACACGTCCGCGGATGAATACTGTTCGCCCCGCAACCATGCCGCCATACACATCCCCCCCACAGAGCGCCATGAACAAAACCGCCCCGTTGGGTACAGATCACCGCCGCCGTACTGCGCCGCTATCTGGCGCTGGACATGACGGTCTACGCCGGATCCGCCACGCTGTTTCTGCTGACGGCGTCCTTCCCGCTGCTGATGTGGGTGCTGATGCTTGTCAACCTGGTGCCCGGCTTCTCGGTAGAAGGCGTCGCCGAGCTGCTGGCGGACTTCCTGCCGCAGATCCCCGAGATACAGACTGCCATCCTCGGCCTTTTGCAAAATTTAAGCGGCCAGTCTGCACAGTTTGTGGCGTCGCTGGCTGTGCTGACGACCATCGTCTCGGCGTCGGGCGGTATGAACGCACTGCAGATCGGCCTGCAAAGGCTGACGCCCGGCTCGCACCGGACGTTTTTGAACCGCCTGCTGGCGATTGGCTACACCTTCGTGTTTGAGCTGCTGCTTTTTGTCATGCTGGCGCTGCAGGGCATGCACTCCCTGTTTACGCGCTTTGCCGATACATTGCCGCTTTTTCGCCATTACGCGGCCATTGTGGCCCCGCTGCAGCGGGTGGCCAGCATTGGCCGGATCGTCTCGGTCCCGCTGCTGTTCGGGCTGCTTTTGCTGATTTACACCTACGTCCCCGGCGGGCGGCGCACACCGCGCAGCCAGCTGCCAGGCACGATCTTTGCAACGGCGGGGTGGCTGATCTTCTCCCGTGTGTTCTCGTTTTACATCCTGCATTTCTGGCGTCTGTCGTATATCTACGGCTCGCTGACGGCGGTCATTCTGATTATTTTGTGGCTGTATGTGATCATCAATCTTCTGTTCATTGGAGCCGGGATCAACGCGGAGGTGAACGGAAAAACGAAGCAATGACCGCGGCGGCATGAGGGCATGCCGCCCTACAGCGCACCGTATCGTCAGATGTAGGGCGGGGGACCTTCACCCCGCCGCAGTTTTCCGCTGCCTGCCGTAAACAGGCAATCTCCGCACACGCGCCCCTCATCCGTCTGCGGGTGGGGCCGCAGACACCTTCCCCCGAAGGGGAAGGCTCCGCATCCATAAACAAAATCTGCCGACCCAACATCGGGCCGGCAGATTTTACTTAGGGCAACACCGCATAATTCTAAGTGCCGATACGGCGAGCGAGGTGCGGCAGCTGCTAAGCCAAAAGCGCAGATAATACTGGATGTCTTATCGAGCATTTTGGCAACGCAGATGCCGCGCCGCAGCCGCCGAAGCGGTGCTTAAGCCGTAAGGCGGGAATTGTGCGGTGTTGCCTTAGTACAAATTACCGCTTAATATCGTAATTCATGTTCATCAGGTTGCGGATGCTCTCGACGTCGTCGGTAATGTTGGCGTCGCCGTGGATGGTGTGCTTGATGGCGCTGGACGCCACAGCAAAGTTGACCATGTCCATCGGCTTGTAGTCGTGCATCATCGCGTAGATCAGGCCGCTGGCAAAAGCGTCGCCGCCGCCGACGCGGTCCAGAATGTTGAAGGTGAAGAGCTTGGACTCGAAGGTGTGCCCCTCGTACCACATGAATGCCTTCAGGCTGTTCTCGCTGCCGGAGTGGACGTAGCGCACATGGCGGGCAATGCACTTCAAATTCGGGTAGCGGTCAATGAAATGCTGGAAGATCTCGTCCTGCTGCTCATAGCTGGGCTGCAGGGGCACGCCGTCCTTCCAGTCGCCTTTGGAATGATCCTCGTCGTCCTTCCACAGGTGGTACGGCTCAATGCCGAACAGCACATCGACATAGGGCAGGCATTGGGTGCAGTAGTCGCGGGCCTCCTCCCAGCTCCAGAGCGTGGAGCGGAAGTTGCCGTCAAAGCTGACGGTCAGGCCCTTCTCCTTGGCGGCGCGCAGGCAGCGCAGGATGAAATCCGCACAATTTTTGTTCAGTGCCGGGGTGATGCCGGACAGGTGCAGCCAGTCAAAGCCGTCGAACAGCTCGTCCAGATCGACCTTCGTCAGGTCGTACTCGGTCAGGGCGCTGTGCATACGGTCATAAATGACCTTGCTGGGGCGGATGCCGTAGCCGGTCTCCAGATAGTAGGTGCCCAAACGGTGGCTGGGGGTCTCCTCTTTGGTGGAGAGGATCATCGGCGTGCAGTGTACGTCGTTGCAGCGCAGCCAGCGCACAGCGCTTTTGCCCAGAGAGTTGTTGGGCACGACGCTGAAGAAGGTGGAATCCACGCCGAGGTTCGCCAGCGCCAGCGCGATGTTGGCCTCGCTGCCGCCGTAGCTGGCCTCAAAGGCGGAGGCCATGCGGATCTTCTCGTAGTTCGGCGGGGTCAGGCGCAGCATCACCTCGCCGATGGTGATGAATTTCTGCGGGCTGTCGTTGCCCATCAGGATCGGATTGCTGTGTTCCATTTGGAATTCCTCCTGCTTTTGCCGTATTTCGTTAGTTTATATTGTACGACATAAGGGGCAGATTTGCAAGCCGAAAAGCGCAAAATTTGTGCGGTTAGTTTTTTAACGAGGAATGTGGGAGGCGTCCCCGACGCCCCGCGAAGAAAGCCTCCCTTGTCAAAGGGAGGTGCCGAGCGCAAGCGAGGCGGAGGGATTCCTGGCCGTCTGCGGGTGCAACGGGCAATCAGGCAAGGCCCGTCGGAATCCCCCAGTCCGCTGACGCGGCCAGCCCCTTTGACAAGGGGGCCTTTTTTGCGCGGGCGAAGCCCGCCGGAAGGGTTCAGCCCGTTGACGGATAGCATAGCAAAGTCGCGGGACGGGCATGCCCAGCCCCTACAGGCCAGTGATTTAAAGCAGAGGCCACCCGGAACCCGGCATCTGCCTGAAATTACATTTCTTTCTCAAACTTATCGATCTTCCCGAACTTGCCGATGACCGCGACGGCATCCCCCTCTTTAAAGGTGTAATCGGCGGAGAACTCCACGTTCGTCTGCTGGCCGTGCTCGACGGCGATGATGTTGATGCCGTAGACCTTGCGCAGATCCAGCGTCCGCACACTCTTACCCAGCATCCTGCCGCCCACCGTGATGCGCCGCACCTCGACGCCGTCGCCGAGGGCGATGTAGTCCAGCAGATTGCCAGAGATCAGCCGCTTGCCGATGCGCACGGCCATGTCGGCCTCCGGGTAGACGACCTCGGCCCCGAGACGCTTGAGCACCTCGCCGTGCACCTCACTGGCGGCCTTGGAGATGACGTGCGGCACGCCCAGCTTTGTGACGAGCATCGTCGTCAGGATACTGATGTCGATCTGTTCGCCGATGCAGATCGTGACCGTGCCGCAGTTCTGCATGCCGGTCTCTTTCAAAGAGGTCTCGTTCAGCTCGTCGATGACAAACGCATAGTCGGTGTAGCCGCGCACAGCCTTGACCTTTGCCTCGTCCTTGTCAACGGCAATGACCTCCTTGCCGGCGGCGGCCAGCGTTTTGACCAGCGCCGTGCCGAAGCGGCCTAACCCGATTACGCCGTAGCTCTCGGCGGCATTTTTCTTTTTGTCAAACATACGTGTACCCTTTCTGCGCCGCGCCGGGCGGCAGAGTATGTAGGGGCGCATTCTATATGCGCCCGCGGAGCCGTGCCTGTGGCAGGCGGGCACGGGCGGATATGGAATCCGCCCCTACGGTGGTTGCCTTGCGGCTTCGCATTTACCCAATCGTAATGGCTTCTTCGGTATAGCGGGCGGTGGGCTCGGGGCGCTCCACCCAGAGGGAGAGCAGCGTCACCGCGCCCACGCGGCCAATGAACATTGTCAGGATCAGAACCACCCGGCTGGCAGGGCATAACTCCGCCGTGATGCCGGTGGAAAGCCCCGCCGTGCTGTAGGCCGAGATCTGCTCAAACAGTAGGCGGCCAAAATCGAGCTGCGGCTCCAGCACGCAGAGCGCAAACGTGCCGCAGCCCACGACCATCAGCCCCATCAGCATGATGGTCGCGGCCTTGGACAGCGAGCCGTCCGGCAGACGCCGGTGGACCCGCCGAGCCGCCGCTTGGAGAAGATGGACCGCACCTGCTGCATCAGCACAAAAAACGTTGTGGTCTTGATGCCGCCGCCCGTCGAGCCCGGCGATGCGCCGATGAACATTAAGATCATGATGACCAGCAGACCCGCGTTGCTTATGCTGCCGAAATCCACGCTGGAAAAGCCCGCCGTGCGGGCCGTCATGCTCTGGAAAAGCGCCGCCAGCCAGCCCATATGGTCGGTCAGCTGCAAAAGCACCGCGCCGCCCACCAGCAGCACCGCTGTGGTGGAGAGCACGACCTTGGTGTGGAACGTCATTCTGCGGAACTGCCCGCGGCAGCGCCCCACGTCCAGAATGACCATGAAGCCGATGCCGCCCACAATGACGAGCGCATCGGTGACGAGGTTCAGCAGCAGATCGTTCTGATAGGGGATCAGGCTCTGCCCGCCGCCCAGTGCGTCAAAGCCCGCGTTGTTGAAGGCGGCGATCGAGTGGAAAATGCTCAGCCACACCGCCTGCAGCGGCATGTGATCGCGGGCAAACGAGGGGAAGCTGAGCGCCGCACCGGAGACCTCGCAGATCAGGGTCATCAGCAGGATGGCCCGCACAAGGCGCACCATGCCCTCCAGGCTCTCGACGTTCAGCGCCTCCCGCACGAGGGAGCGGCCCTTTAAGCTGATGCGCCGCCCGGCGACCAGCGCCAGCCCCATGCCGATGGACGCGACGCCCAGACCGCCGATCTGTATCAAAATCGCAATGACAGCCTGCCCGAACAGGCTGAACGTGTCGCCGGTGTCCACCACGACCAGCCCGGTCACACAGACGGCGCTCGTTGCGGTAAACAGCGCGTCAAGCGGGCCGACGTGTGCGCCGGGGTGTACGGCAAACGGCAGCATCAGCAGCGCCGCGCCCAGCAAAATCAGCAGCGCAAAGCCCACGGCAATGATGCGCGCCGGGGGCTGATTTTTCAAAAAGTCTGGCAATGGCATTGTGTATGGCGCTGCGTAGCTGCTGCATGGCCGCCCTCCGATAAGCAAACGATAAGCAAATATAAAGCAGCGGGCCCTCCGATTGCTGGAAAAGCCCGCACAGCCCCGCGGAAAAATGGGTCGTTACCCCACTATAGCATGAATGCCGCACAGCGTCAAGGCGCTTTTTGCCCTGCATACCTTGCGCTTTGCGCCCAAATGCGGTATAGTTTAAATAACTAGAAACCTGATCAGGAGAAACCGAATGAAACAACAAACAAAGGGCGGGGCTTTGCACAGGCTACTGGCAGGCCGCTGCCGTGGCTCTGGATGGCGGCGGCGTATCTGTTTGACCTGTGGTACCAGCTTGTGCCCGGCAAATGGATCGTCGATTCCGACCTCGCGTCGGAGATGATCCTCTCCGACCTGCTCAACAAAGAGGGCAGCATCATCAGCCACAATTGGTTCTACTCCACGGAATTGAAGGTCGTCAACCTGCAATGGTTCTACCGGCTGGGCTGCTGCTTTTCCCGGATGACTGGCATCTGGCGCGCGCGTTCGGCATGGCCGTCACGCTGGCACTGTACGCGGCGTGTATGCTGTTCTTTGTCAAATGCGCCAGGCTCGGGCGGCCCGGCCTCTGGATGGTGGGCACGCTGCTGTGGCCGTTCGGCCAGCACTATCTGGTCTACGCCATCTACGGCGGGTACTACCTCGTCTATACCTTCTTTTATATGCTTGTGCTGGCGCTGGTGCTGCGCAGCCTCGACGCCGACAAAAAACACTGCGCACTGCAATGGCTCGCGGCCTGCATCGTTACGGCCATCGCGGGCATGAACGGCGTCAAGCAGCTCATGGTGTTCCACGCGCCGCTCTGCATTGCCGCGGCGATCCTGCTGGTGCTTGCACTGCATGACAGCGGCACGTCCGACTGGAAAACGGCCCTGCAGCACTGCCGCCGTCAGGTGCGGCTGTTTGCGGCGTCGCTTGTCACGGCGGTGGCCGGCGCGGCGGGGTATTTCATCAGCAACAGCGTCATGTCGCGGCTGTATGATTTCAAGTCCTACAGCTTCATCGTCTGGGACCGCGACGAGAACTGGTTCACGCTGGACCGCATCCTGATGGACTTCTTCCATGAGTTCGGCTACCAGAACGGCTCCGGCATCTTCCACTTCGGCGGCATTGCGGCGGGCATCGGTCTGCTGCTGGGCGGGTGGATGTTCTTCTGCATCGTGCGGCTGCTGCTGCGGCTGAAAAAGCTGGAGACGAACGACCAGCTGCTTGTGCTGCTGCTCGTCGCCATGCTGGCGGTCTGCGGCATCTCCTACGCCTACTTCCACGAGTATTACCTCTACTTCTGGCTCATGAACATGCCGGTGGCCATTGCGGTCATGGCGGTGGAGCTGAAAACCGAGGACTTCCGCCTGCCCGGCGCGCGGCAGCTGCTGGGTGTGGTGCTGGCAGGCTGCTTCACGGTCTGCGCCGTCAACACCGTCCGGCAGGAGATCGAAAACCCGTATCTCGCCCACAAGGGGCTGGACGCCGCCGCCGACTGGCTGGTGGACAACGGCTACACCGAAGGCTACGCCACGTTCTGGAACGGCAACGCCATGACGGAGCTGACGAACGGAAAATTGGATGTCTGGACGCTGCAATCGCTGGATGAGGACTACGTCCCCAACTGGCTGCAGCGCAAGGACCACCTGACCACCGACCCGCAGCACCCGTTCCTGCTCATCGACACCGAGACCGACGGCCCGGCGGAGAGCGCGGGCCTTGTGCAGAACGGCGAATGCACCGAGGTCTACAACGACGGACGGTTCGTCATCTATGACTTCGCCGGCGCGGACGCGTGCATG
>ENA-OQBD01001386-OQBD01001386.1-human-gut-metagenome-genome-assembly--contig:-NODE-1386-length-11287-cov-3.133961_pt1 | contig 11287 bp, 11 predicted proteins | sample MGYA00242742_ERZ504543 | MGnify/ENA primary metagenome ERZ504543 (study PRJEB26092, sample SAMD00036239) | human gut metagenome | host: Homo sapiens | study: EMG produced TPA metagenomics assembly of... | reverse complement strand
GCACGCATGCAGCAGTTGCTCAATCTTATTTTCGGGATTGCATTAGCCCGTATCCTTGATGCCGAAGACTATGGTATGATAGGGATGCTCAGCATATTCTCACTGATTGCTTCCACCCTGCAGGAAAGCGGATTTACCGCCGCACTTGCCAATAAGAAAAAATATCAGCCATGAAGACTACAATGCAGTCTTTTTGGTTCAGTTTGTTTACAAGTGGGCTGCTTTACATATTATTATTTTTCTTATCCCCATACATTGCAGAGTTTTACCATACTCCGGCATTGATACCATTGGCACGGTATACTTTCCTTGGCTTTTTTATAGCCAGTCTCGGCATAGCACACAATGCCTATTTATTCCGTAATCTTAAAGTAAAACAGAAAGCTTTTATCCAACTGACCGGTCTGATACTGTCAAACATAACAGGAGTCACATTGGCTCTTTGCGGAATGGCATATTGGGGAATAGCAACACAAGGGTTGGTATACGTGACCAGCAATACCATTCTGTTTTGGCGCTATTCCGGCTGGAAACCAACGCTACATATTTCTTTCAAGCCACTGAAAAGCATGATCAACTTCAGTTGTAAGATATTAATAACCAATATATTCTCGAATATAAACAACAACATGCTGACTGTCATATTAGGTCGTTTTTACAGTCAAGAGGAAGTGGGGTATTTCAATCAAGCCAATAAATGGACATCCATGGGATATTCTACCATACTAGGTACGATAAACGGAATAGCCCAACCTGTATTGCGCAATGTGTCGGAAGATACAGAACGCCAATGCCGCGTGTTTCGCAAGATGCTCCGCTTTACAGCTTTTATATCATTTCCCCGCTTTGTTCGGTCTTTCACTCATCGCTCCCGAACTCATCACAATAACCATTACAGACAAATGGAACGAAAGTGCAATCATCATGCAGATTCTTTGTATCGGAAGTGCTTTTCTTCCCATTCAGAATCTTTATTCCAACCTTGTAATCAGTAAGGGAAAATCGGATATCTTCATGTGGAATACCATTTTCCTGGGAATCATACAAATTGCAACTGCCCTGCTATGCTACCCTTATGGCATCCGAACGATGATTTTTGCCTATATCAGCATCAATATCAGTTGGCTGTTCGTGTGGCATTACTTTATATGGAAAGAGATACACCTCACTTTATGGGATGCACTAAAAGATGTCGTTCCTTTCGGAGTTATTGCAGTAAGCTGCATGGGTGCTGCCTACTTTCTCACCCGATCTATCGATAACCTCTATCTAATCTTAACAGCCAAAATTGCCATTGCAGCCGGACTATACATTATAATCATGCAATTGAGCAAGTCTGCAACTTTTAAAGAAGTCATAAACTATCTGTCAAAAAAGAAATAATATTTGACTTTCTGATAAAATCTCCTTTACTTTGTAGCAAAATAGCATTTCAACAAAGAAAAGATATGGAAACAATACCTATATTCTTTACATTCGACCGTTATTATGTACTTGCAGCCTGTGTTGCTTTCCATTCTTTGTTGACTAATGCCGCACCCGAATATCAGTATCAGCTCTACGTAGTACATACCGACCTCCAGCCACATCATATACAACGAATAAAAAAAGTTGTCTCTCACTTCCATAATGCCAATATACAGTTTAAAAATGCTTCCCATTATGACACGGCATGGGATAAATTGCGTAATAAGTCGCATTTTTCAAAAGAGATATTCTATAAACTGACAGCTGCGGAAATGTTTCCTCAGTATGAGCGAATTCTCTTTTCTGATGTAGATGTACTCTTTACAGCCGATATATCTTCTTCCTTCTTTCTTTATCCGAATGAGAAATTTTTATTATGCCGGCACACGTCCTATTCAGGAAAATACAAACTTGCCGCGTTATGCTAAAGAATTTACACAGGAAGAAATCCGGTTGATATCTGATTATGAAATATCGGCCGGCTATATGCTTATAAACCTGAAATGCATACGTGAGGACAACAAGCAAATAGAACTGACACAGTTTTTCCATAACAATTTAAACCGCCTGATACTGCCTGAACAAGACTGCATTGCATTATGCTGTGCTCCATATCTTCGTTTCATGCCTTACAAATATGTAGTTTGTGCGTTTCAATTCCATGAAGACCCGCAAAGGGTGAAATTCAACCCCAATAATGCCTCCTTTCAAGACAAACAAGTTGCCATAAAAGCTTACAACGAGATGCGTGAACAAGTGGTACAATTGCATTACCCGGGAAGAGAAAAGCCATGGAACTCACCTTTCGTATACAAATACAAAGAATGGCTGACCGGTTGTCACCAAGCCAACCAACTTGGTTACTATCTGCTCATGCAGCCCTTATTCTTTACACAAAGACTGAAAAAATACAGCTTATCCCGCTTTATCAGAAAATAAAAAGAAATACCATGGTTAATATTCTGCATCGTATTCCGCTCATACGCCATTATGCACGGAAATGGGAGTTTGCCTGTTTTCAGAAAAAATGGCGAAAGCAAAACCGCCATAATCGCACTGTTGCCATGAACCGTTTTCCCATAAAATCTGTGCAAGTAGGAAAAGACACGTATGGCGAACTGCATATTTTAAGTTATTTGCCCGAAACAGAATTCCTGCAAATAGGAAATTATGTGTCCATTGCTCCCGATGTTCACTTCATTTTGAGTGGAAACCATCAGACAGAAACGCTTTTCACTTACCCTATTCAATCATTGTTAACCAATGGACACTGTCCGAAAGACAGTGTGAGCAAAGGGGCCGTTATAATAGAAGATGAAGTTTGGATTGGTTATGGCGCCCTCATCTTATCGGGAGTAACCATCGGGAAAGGAAGCATTATAGCCGCCGGTTCAGTAGTCACCCGTGATGTGCCTCCTTATGCCATTGTAGGAGGAAATCCGGCCAAGATAATCCGCTATCGTTTACCCCGGGAAGTGATAGAGCTTGTAAAAGATACATATCTGAAAGATATTTCACACGATATATTAAAAAAGAACTTGAAACAACTGTATACTCCTCTGCACACTCCGGCCGAGGCGAGTCAACTGATAGAACTAATTAAAAATGGAAAAGAATAAATATAAAGTACGGGTCATTGCATTTTACCTGCCACAGTTCCATCCTACCCCCGAGAACGATAAATGGTGGGGGAAAGGATTTACGGAATGGACCAATGTGGGCAAAGCCAAACCTTTGTTTAAAGGGCATTACCAACCCAAGGTTCCGGCCGACTTAGGATATTATGATTTGAGAGTTCCCGAAACCCGCCGTGAGCAAGCAGAATTAGCACGTCAATATGGAATAGAAGGCTTCTGCTATTGGCATTACTGGTTCGGTAACGGCAGACAATTATTACAACGTCCGTTTCAAGAAGTTTTGGCTTCGGGAGAGCCTGATTTCCCCTTTTGCCTGGCATGGGCCAACCATAGCTGGGAAGATAAACAGTTTAACAAAGAGGGAGGGAACAAAATGTTAATGGAGCAATTATATCCGGGTGACGAAGATTATATCGCCCATTTCAATGCTGTTCTCCCGGCATTCAAAGATCCGCGCTATATCCGTGTAAACGGTGAGCCACTGTTTATGATTTATGCTCCCATGAAAGTGCCTGATATAGCACACTTTATCGAACTTTGGCAAAAACTGGCCGAGCCTCATGGTTTCCGCATTCATTTTGTGGGGCATACCAGTAAAACAGATGAATTGCCTTTATTCCGCCAATGGGGGTTTAATGCCACCAATCTGGTACGTCTGTTTGATGTGTTCCAAAAGAACTATAGCCTCTTAGGACGTATCAAAACCAAATTCCAGCGCATCACCTTCCATCAGGGACAAAGAATAGACTATGAAAGAGCCGCCCGATACTTTTCAGGACCGGAAGACCAAAACACAGACTGTTACCCTACACTGATTCCCAACTGGGACCATTCTCCCCGTTCGGGACGATCCGGACATATATTAATCAATTCCACGCCGAAAAAGTTTGAGGAACATGCGGAAAGAACTTTCCGTAATGTCATACACAAACCGAAGGAAGAACGCATTGTCTTTCTGAAATCTTGGAATGAATGGGCAGAAGGAAACTACATGGAACCGGATTTAAAGTTCGGAAGAGGCTATCTGGAAGCTCTATTAAAAGCTATTAACAACGTTTTTAACTGACAGAATCATGAATAAACTCAAAATAGCATTAGTTAAGCAAGAGGTCTATCAAGATCTGTACGTTTGTCCTGTTACAGAAAAAGATCCGGGTCAAATTTTGTTCTCATCTATGGGACGTGTAGGTCCCATAGCACTAATGAGCGACCTGAATGCGGATTTCTATATTGTAAAAGAAGAGTCCAATAAAGAAACCCGGATTTATCAGAAAGTCATCCCACATCATAGCTCCTTATTTGCATTTGCTTAAAACCGAAACGCTGATAAAATACCCGGGCAAGAATTTAAAATGTCCGGGAAGGTCCGTACCCGAACGGGAAATATGCTGTCAGCTGCTATACTATAGACTGGGACAATACGATATTGTTATTTCCATCAATATAAGTCTTCCCACACAATTGATATTGAAATATCCACAAACGCTTTTCGCTTATATGATAGGCGAGGCTAATATGGCTACCGGAAAAGCCAGGTTTGGATACGATGCCACTCTCAACCAAATGGCAAGGGGCAGAATATCGCATAAATGTGGCGCTATAGATTTTCCCTATACCTTTGTTGCAAAAGATACTTTAGAGAAAATTATGCAACAATACTTAGGCAGACCTTCTGCAAGAAAAGGTATCTTTATGGAAATCAATTCAACTACAGAACGACCGGTAACACGCATACCCGACCATTTTCAACCGCTGGCGGATGCCGGATATGAAATTATCCTGCATCAACAGAAAATAGCAGATAACCTGAAAAACATTTATGACGCCAAATATTTTGTCAAAATGGGAGGCCGGAGTATCCGAGGAAACTCCGTAGCCGAAGCCGTATCACTTGGCACACTCGCTATCATGAACCGTGATGAGGTAATTCACCACGAGCTGATTATTGATGAATGCAATGTGAAAACCATGGATGAAATGATATCACTCATCAACCGACTAGAAAATGACCCCGAATTATATCGGACTTTACAGCAGAAGCAACGTCAGGTACTGCACACTTACTTTTTTGACGCACCACTTCAATCACTCATCAACTGCCTAAAAGAAAAACGAGGATTATCCAAACCAAGGACTTATAGCCGATGGAACAGATTATTTGATAACTTATATTTCCTAAAACTCAGATAATATGATGCTAGCCCCCATTCTTCTATTTGTATATAATCGTCCTGCACATGCAAAACGTGCAATAGAAGCACTGTTGCACAATACTTTGGCTGCCGAAAGCGAGCTGTTTATTTACTCGGATGCGGCCCGTAGCCCCGAAGATTGCAAATCGGTAAACGAAGTGCGCAGTTTTATCCACTCCGTCAATGGATTTAAAAAGGTACACATCATAGAACGTGAAAAAAACTATGGTTTGGCACGAAGTATTATTGACGGAGTTACCACACAAGTCAATGCATACGGACGCACCATTGTATTGGAAGATGATCTGGTAACCGCCCCTTACTTCCTGCAATTTATGAACAGCGCACTGGAAATGTATAAAGACGAGCCCCGGATAGGACATATACAAGCTTGCGACTTTACTCAGGACCCATCGTTACCGGATACTTTTCTTATTAAATGGACCGGAAGCTGGGGCTGGGCAACCTGGGATCGCGCTTGGAAATATTTCAATCCTGACGGTAAAGCACTCTTAAATGAGCTGGAAAAACGAAAGTTAACCTATACCTTTGATTTCAATGGTAAATATGGTTATACCCGTATGCTTCGCCGGCAAACGGAAGGCAAAAATAATTCATGGGCTATTCGCTGGAATGCATCTTTATTTCTAAAAGACATTCTATCGTTAAATGTAGGCAAATCACTGATACAGAACAACGGATTTGACGGAAGCGGAACAAATTGTGGGGGAGGAAATCTTTACGCTTCCAATTTATATATGAAAGAATTGCCTCTCGTTCCCATCACTCCGGTCGTTGAGAATTTACAGGCACGCCAGGCCTATGTCAACTATTATGCACGGACCAACTCATTTATGGCCAAAGCCATCCGGCGTATCAAACGAACTTTAAAAGGAGATTTCGGAGCATAAAAAGGCAAAAAGATACCAAACATTTCTTCTAAAAAACGTACCTTTGCATAAACGTTAATGCACATGAGAGTACTTATCATCAATACGTCTGAGCGAATAGGAGGAGCCGCCATTGCAGCCCACCGCCTGATGGAAGCCCTGAAGAACAATGGTATAAAAGCCAAGATGCTTGTCCGCGACAAGCAGACTGACCAAATCAGTGTGGTGCAACTGAAAAAATCGTGGTGGAAAGTATGGCAATTCATCTGGGAGCGCATCGTCATCTGGAAAGCAAACCGATTTAAAAAACATAATCTTTTTGCTGTCGACATTGCCAACACGGGTACAAACATTTCCGCACTCCCCGAGTTCAATCAGGCAGATGTGATTCATCTGCATTGGATTAACCAAGGTATGCTCTCACTGACAGATATACGCCGCATCATCGAGTCGGGAAAGCCCATCGTATGGACCATGCACGATATGTGGCCTTTTACAGGCATTTGCCATTACGCAAGTGATTGTGATAAATATACCAAAGAATGCCATTACTGCCCTTTGTTATTCAAAGGAGGAAAGAAAGACCTTTCCTATCGCACTTTCGAGAAAAAAAGAAAGCTTTTTGACGGGGCAAACATCACATTCGTAGCATGCAGCCGTTGGCTGGAAGGAATGGCCAAACAAAGTGAACTGCTGAAAGGACAAACCATTACCAATATTCCCAATGCAATCAACACCAACCTGTTCAAACCGCGCAACAAGAAACAGGCACGGGAGAAATGCCATCTGCCGCAAGACAAGAAATTATTGCTCTTCGGCTCGGTAAAAATCACAGATAAGCGAAAAGGCATTGACTATTTGGTGGAAGCATGTAAAATTCTAGCCTCACAAGACCCCGGATTAAGTAAACAATTGGGGGTCGTGGTGTTTGGCAAACAAGCCGAGCAGTATGCCTCTTTATTCCCTTTCCCCATTTACCCGATGAACTATGTGAGCAACGAAAAGGAACTGGTGGATATCTACAATGCTGTCGACCTATATGTCACTCCCTCCTTGCAGGACAATCTTCCCAACACCATTGTAGAAGCGATGGCATGTGGCATTCCCTGCGTAGGTTTCAATGTAGGAGGCATTCCTCAAATGATAGACCATCTGCATAATGGATACGTAGCCGAATATCAATCGGCTAAAGACCTCGCCAATGGCATCCGGTGGACATTGACCGAAGGCGAATACGATAACCTGAGTGAAGAAGCTTGCCGGAAAGCACTCTCCAGTTATTCCGAAAGTATTATCTCAATGAGATATATCGATATCTATAATAAGATTACAGGAAGCCATGCATAATATTCATCCTCATCCCAAGTTCTCCATCATCACCGTGACCTATAATGCGGAGAAAGTGCTGGAAGACACGATACAAAGCATTGTTACCCAATCTTATAAGAACGTGGAATATATCATTATAGACGGAGGTTCCACCGATGGCACGTTGACCATTGTCAACAAATATAAAGAGCACATACATACCATTGTCAGCGAACCCGACAAAGGCTTGTATGATGCCATGAATAAAGGCATCAAACTGGCAACAGGAGATTACCTTTGTTTTCTGAATGCAGGAGACGGACTTCATGAAGATGATACACTTTTACGAATCGTTCATTCCCTGACCGGAACAATACTGCCGGATGTGATTTATGGCGAAACGGACATAGTAGACGATGAAGGACATTTCCTTTACAAGCGACGTCTTTCTGCTCCCGAAACACTTCACTGGAAGAGTTTCAAAAAAGGAATGTTGGTCTGCCATCAAGCCTTCTTTGCACGCAGAGAGCTGGCCTTAGAAGAACCATACGATTTACAATACCGCTTTTCGGCAGACTTTGATTGGTGCATCCGTATCATGAAGAAGGCGAAAGTATTGCATAATACACATCTCACCCTCATTGATTATCTGAACGAAGGAATGACTACCCGAAACCATAAAGCCTCACTGAAAGAGCGTTTCCACATCATGGCGAAGCATTACGGATTGGTCAGCACCGTGTTGCATCATGCTTGGTTTGCAGTGCGTCTGGCTTATAAATGAAAGCCATTGCTCCGGTTAATATAATAAGAGAATGATGATGAGCATCATAAAGCTTTTCCAAAACAAGGTGAGCTCCGCAACTCCCCTTTGACAAGTTTCCTCCTGCCCATTCTTTATCCCTTCTTTCCCCAAAGAGCTTTTCCCTGTAACACCAGCAACAGCAGCACCGCCATTGCCAGCAATCCCAGTGCAACAAAAGCAATTGTTTCCGTCGTATGCAATGACTTCGGATCGAACTTGAACTCAACCGTATGTTTTCCTGCCGGCACATTCATAGCACGTAAAATATAGTCTGCCCTGCCGTGAGGAGCCTCAACTCCGTCGATATAAGCCTGCCAACCCGGATAATAGATTTCGGAGAAAACAACAACTCCACCCTTCTCCGAGCTTACCTCATATTTCAAGTCATTCGGTTCGTATGCCACCAGCTTAACGAAACGCAACGAATCAGACACCGCCACCGGCTTTACCTGCTCAGCAAACTTCTTGTCAACTACTGCCACCTTCGCGGGCATCACTTTATGTAAAGATTCTATTTCCTCGTTCGCATTATTCACATACTGCACTTTGTCCACAAACCATGCATTACCTAAAGTATAAGGATTTTGTATAGGCATAGTCTTTCCACCCTGTAGGGGAAAAATAAAATAACGAGTATTCAGCATATTCAATACCGGAAACGCAGACGCATCTACTTTCGCCATATCGCCGCCGGCTTCAGACACAGCCTTGAACAAATTACTCATTTCCGGACTGATATGTTCCTCTATCATTTCCTGATAACGGCGCAATTTAGCGGCATGATAACCACCTATGCTCTTATGCCAATAAGAAGTATTATTCTCGTTAAATGTATTCGAAGCCAAGTTCAGTACCCTATAATCCAATGTCTTATCCTCCAAAATAGCCTTATCCGTTTCCGTCGGCCGGAAGCTTTCCGTTCGAACCGTTTGAGGTACAAACTGTGCATCATACAGATAGCGTTTGTTTACATTCCACATTTCCACCAGGCAGAGCAACAACAATACACCAATAGTCAACTCTGATTTCAGCTTACCCATGCCATAAAGCCACAGCAGCACAGCCCCAATTGATACCACAAAGAAACTACGCCAGGCATCCGACGTGAAAATACTTACGCGAACCTCTTCCAAATTGGCTATCAGTGGTGCCAACTGGTCAGCCGGAATACTCTGCAAAGCCTGCATTTCCATGCTCGACACATAAGAAGGAAAGAAAAAGCGTGGAGCCAGTGCAAACAGCAAAGCAATACCGCCTGTCAATCCAAAACTGATATAAAACGCCTTTGCCTGTTCTTTCATGATTTGCGGACGTGCAATAATCTGCTTCAATGCCAACATTGCCAACAACGGAATTGTAAACTCGGCAATAACCAATATAGAAGATACCGCACGAAACTTATCGTACATCGGAATATAATCAAGGAAGAAATCCGTAAATCCCATAAAATTCTTTCCCCAAGAAAGCAATACAGACAATACAGTAGCAGCCAAAAGCGCCCATTTCATCGGTCCTTTTACAACAAATAACCCTAAAATGAACAGAAACATTACAAATGCCCCGACATACACCGGACCTGACGTTCCGGGCTGCTCACCCCAATACTGACCAAGCTGATTGTAAATACTTCCATACATCGGATTGGCCTTTTCCATCGCCTTCTCATTGGCAGCAAGAGGCACCGATGCTCCACCTTTCACATTAGGCACCAATAAAGAAAAGGTCTCACCGATGCCGTAACTCCATTGCGTAATATAATCGCGCTCCAATCCACCCTTTGTCTGATTATGCGTATCCGGTTTCACCAATTCGCTCTTTCCACGCATGGTTTCCTTACTATATTCATACGTGTGATAAAGATTTGACAAATTGATACATACCCCCAATACACCTGCTACTACCAATACACCTGTTGCCTTAAAAAAACGGGGTAGTTCTTTCTTCTGATAAGCAGATACCCCGAAAGCCACTGCCATAAACAACATCACAAACAAAAAATAATAGCTCATCTGCACGTGGTTCGATACAATTTGCAAAGCTACAAATATGGCCGTCAGTAATCCACCAAACAAGTATTTTCCTCTGTAAACCAACACCATACCGGCTATGGTAGGCGGAATATAAGCCAACGTTACAAATTTCCAGATATGACCTGCCGCAATAATAATAAAGAAATAGGACGAAAAAGCCCATATAATCGCTCCCAATGAAGCAAGCCACACCGAGAAATCAAACGCACGCATCAGAATATAGAAACCCAGCAGCATCACAAACACATACCACACATAAGAAGGCAAATATAAATGATACAAATTTTCCATCCCTTTCAACATATCCGTAGAATTGTAGCTGGGAGCCATCTGATAAGTAGGCATACCTCCAAAAATCGAATTCGTCCAGCGTGTACGCTCTCCTGTACGTTCCAAGTACTCTTTCGATTCCTCACCGGCACCGATTCCCGCCACAGCATCATGCTGAGACAGAACACGTCCCTCGGTCACAGCCGGGAAAAAGTAAACAAACGAGATGACGGCAAATAAGATAATCACTACTATATCAGGTAGTATTCTTTTAAATAAGTTCATAAGTATATCTGTTTATTAACGCTGCAAAGATACGATATACTCTGATAAATTACGTACATTTGCACCTGAAATAAAGTTGAATTATGAAAATAGGAATTATAACTGCGATGAGTTCCGAGCAGAAACAAGTGGAACAACTGCTCGCCAACAAGAAAGAATATGTCGAAGGACCGTTCCAGTATACGGAAGGAACGATTCAAAACAACACGGTCATCCTGATGAAATGCGGTATCGGAAAAGTAAATGCCGCCGCCGGCACGGTGGAGCTAATCCGCAACTTTCACCCCGATTGCATTATCAGCACCGGTGTGGCGGGAGGCATAGACAGTGGTTTGAAAGTAATGGATGTAGTTGCCGGCAGCCAAATCGTCTACCATGATGTATGGTGTGGAGAAGGAAATGC
>ENA-OQBD01001385-OQBD01001385.1-human-gut-metagenome-genome-assembly--contig:-NODE-1385-length-11287-cov-3.361828_pt1 | contig 11287 bp, 8 predicted proteins | sample MGYA00242742_ERZ504543 | MGnify/ENA primary metagenome ERZ504543 (study PRJEB26092, sample SAMD00036239) | human gut metagenome | host: Homo sapiens | study: EMG produced TPA metagenomics assembly of... | reverse complement strand
GGGGGGCTTGGTTGCCGTAGCAGCTCAGGCGCGACGCTTGCGCCAGAGGGTTAGGGAGATGCCGGCGATGGCGAGTGCTACCACGGCACCACCCAGGCCGAGCACGGCCGTACCGGTATTGCTCAGCGCGCTGCCGGGCTTGTTGACGTTGGTCTTGTCGCCGGTGGTCGGGGTAGTCGGCTTATTGCCGTCGCCCTTATCTCCGTCACCTTCGCCCGGATTGGTCGGAGCCTTCTGCAGGGCTTCGATTGCGGTCTTAAGGTCGGCTGCGGCGGTATCGACCTCGCCCTGATTCTCAGCGGCGAGCGCGGCCTTGGCAGTCTTCAGCGCGGCGGCAAGCTTGGCCCAGGAATCGGCCGTGTAATCGGATTCCTTGAGCGCTTCGGCAGCGGCGATCTGCTTGTTGAGCTCAGCCAAATCGACCTTGCCCTGTTCAATGCCGTCAACCGTAGTATCGGATGGATTGACCAAACCATCGGTGTAGCCGTCGTAAGCAACCGCAACAGTGCCAGAGACGCTGGCCGGGAGGGTCACAGTGGCCTTGCCTTCGGCGTCGAGCTTCACGGTCTTGGACCAGTCGCCAGCAGAGAACTTCACCGAACCGGCGAGCGTGCCCTTATCGGCGGCGGTCACCGTGGCGGTGAGCTCGCGGGTGCCGGCGTTGTACACGGCCTTGGTGGTGGAGTCAACAGCCTCGATGTGCGTCGGGTTGGCAGCGGTCCAGGACTTCGTCACCTTGAGCACAGACTCAGGCACGTTCACGAACGCACCGTGACGCACCTTGTCCGGCAGACCGCCGTTAGCACCCTGAGTGATGTAGCCCTGAGCGCCCGGCTCGGCTTTGACCGGCTTCTTTTCGTTGTTGAAGTCCGGGTAACGCTTGGTCATCGGGTTGTCCCACGTGGTCTTGGAAAGCTCGGCACCCGTGGTCATAAATGCACGGTAGGCGAAGTTGTCGGACAGCAGAATGTAGCCGTCGTCGTCCTTCGTGTTGAGTTCGTCATCCTTGTTGAGCTTGATGGTCTCTGGTCCTTCGAACGGCAGCAACGCCTGCTCGAGCAGCTGCCAACCGGTGTTCGGGTCCTGACCCGGAGATGCCTCGGTGGTCGGTGCAGTCAGCACCTTGGAACGCTCAAGGAAGATGCTCTTACCAGTGGTGATGTAATCGCCAGCGGCACCGCCCTGCTCATTCTTGGTGAATCGGTAGTAGTAGCCACCGATCTTACGCACGGTGGAATCAATGCGCGAGTAGCCGGTGTCCTGCCACATCTGCGGCTCGGTGAAGTTCACGAAGTCGCGGGTGATGGCGTAACGCACCTGAGCATAGGAGCTATTGCCGGTTTTGTCGTTCTTGACCGGAGTGGTACGGGTGTCATCAGTGAACATGCGGGAAGAGAAGAACACCACGTAAGCGTTCAGGTCATCATCCCAGTAAGCTTCCGGCGCCCAGGTCATACCGGCGTTCGGCGTGTTGATGGTGATGCCGCCGTTGCCGTCGCCGTTGGTACGGGTCCAGTTCATCATATCGGTGGACTCGTAGACCTCAACTTTCCGAGAACCGTTAACCTGGTTCTGGCTCCAGCCCATTGACGAGACCTTGAGATCAGTGGCAATCAGGTAGTACTTGTCGCCTTCGTGGGAACGCAGCACGAACATGTCACGCAAGCCACCCGTGTCTGCATCATTGGTAAGTACCGCCTGGCCATTGTTGCGAGTCTTAAACGTGAAGAAATCGTTCTTCTCAGTGGAAGCCACCCAGGCCTTTTCTCCACCGTTGCTGTCGCTCTCAAAAGTGACGGCCGCATAGCCGGTGTCAGGCGCGATGCGGGTCTTCTCCTTGACAGTGACCTCGATGGTCTTGGTGACCTTCTCACCGCCGTTGTAGGAAGCGGTGGCGGTCAGCGTAACCGGCTTGGAATCACCGTCGCCGTAGGCCGGACGATTGATGATGCCAGCACCACGATACGGGTCATCGGCACCAGTGGTCTTGTTTTCGTACTTCTCGTTAGTGGACGTAATGAGCTTCTCGTCCGAGGACTTCCACGTAATCGCCGAGCCGTTCTTGGTGCCCTTGGCGACTAGCGGCAGATTCTCGGCCGCCGGAACTTTCAGCGCAGCAATCGCGGCATCGAGGTCGGCTGCGGCGGCGTTCTGGGCGTTCATCGGCTCAACGGTGACGGGCAGTTCGGCCTTCACACCACCCAGCTCAGTGGTGGCGGTGATGGTGGCAGTACCAGCCTTGACGCCGGTTACAGTACCGTCTGCGGCGACCTTGGCCACGGACTCATCGGAGGAGGACCAGGTGACGTTCTTGCTCACGGCGTCGTCCGGAGTGACGGTGGCGGTGAGCTTGGTGGAGTCCTTCTCAATCAGGGTGAGCTTGTTGTTCACCACACCGGTACCGGAAATCGCAACGGCGGTCGGCATGGTCAGGTCAGCGCCCCTGTAGACCTTGATATCATCCATTGCACCATTCCAGTACTCATCGACGGAGTAGAACGACTTGCCGATGTAGGCGGTGGTCGCACCGAGATCGCTCATCTTGATGCCGGTGTTGGCCTTGAAAATGATCAGGGCATTGTTGCGGAACACGGCAAGGTTGGTGCCGTCCACGACAATCTTGTAATCGGCCCAGCTGTTGTCGTTGCCGGAAACGGTGACCTTGGATCCCTGTTCGTTACCCCAGTTGTTGTTGGAGATAACGCCCTTGATGGCGGTCTTGCTGTTGTAGAACATCAGGTACTTGTTGGCGTTGGCCTGATCGGTGGTGTTGGCGTCGTTCGAGCCGTCCTTGCCGACGATGAACGAGAAGAACTTGCCGCTGTCGTCGTGACGAGTCTTGGACGCGAACTCCAGAGTGAAGGAGTCGCCCGCATCCTTGAACAGCTGGTCATCGATCTGGGCGTATTGGCCATCGCCGCGCAGTGAGAGCGCCTCGTTGTTGCTGCGGTCACCGTACTGTTCGATCTTGGCGCCGTCCTTCAGCGTCAGGTTGTACTTGCCGGTCGAATCGGCAATCGCGCTGTTCGTGGTGCCGTTTTTGCCCGTGAAGTCCCAGCTGGCGAGCAGCGTCGGTTCAGCAGCCTTAGTAGTCTGCACTGTCGCGGTATCGGTTGTCTGTGGTTGGGAATCTTCCGATTCCATGGCATACGTCGTCGGAACTACTGCCACCATCGTTGATATTGCAATCAACGATGCTGCCATCTTCTTCCAATGCTTCACCGCATCTCTCCTTGTCCTTTGCCTCGACCCACTTGTCGAGTGTCTCGTTCGCCTCTACGTGAACGCAAACCATTATTTGCGATGATACCATTACGGCACTGAGACTCAGTGTGCCAGATTCCTTATGTATATAAGGCACCTTACGGGGGGCAACCGCCCCAGCCCGAACCACTCCCCGTATGCCAAAAGCCCCCTTCCAAGCCAATCACTAATACCCCTCAATCGGCACCCCGCTCCGCCAGCCGCCCCAAACTGTTATTAATTTGTTATCTTTACCGCGCTTGCGTGGACAGAGAGCGCTCAGACCTCGAAGATCGCCGCATATTCGTGAGAACCCGCCTAGTCAATGAGATATGGCTTGAAGACACGCTCGGCGACGGGGATATGGAGCATCAGCATGGTGCCGTAACCAAGGATCACCAGCAGGAACAGTCCACCGGGCATGTAGAACCAGCTGGCCGCCAGCAGTGCCACGAACACGGCATCCACGATGACCAGGGCCACGGTCATCGCGATGTGGGAGATGCCGAAGATGAAGGCGTTCTTCAAGGTGCCGGCCACGGTGTTCTCGAAGCGTGCCTGAAGCGCGAACACCCATTCGAAACCGATAAGCCAGAGGATGGTCAGCGCGAATTTGATGATGAGCAGCGGCGTGATCTGCAGGACGATCCATGACCAGACCAGTGCAATCAGCGCCACCAAGAACGGCAGCCACAGCAGTGTGGCTTTGATGAAGTTGGTTTTGAATGACTTGAAGTAGTTGGAGGTTACGCCTTTGCCCTCGCCCTCGATGGAGCGGCGGCAAGCATCATGGCCGGCAGTCAGGGCCGCACCGATGGTGATGATCGGAATCGAAGTGACCAGCATCAGAATGTTGATCCATACGCCGTCAACAAGATTGCTCCACGCGCGCATGAATTTCGAGTCCGGTGCCAGCCAGTTCATCAACTACTCCTTGTACAGCTTTTGGCTCCCCTCAGGGAGGGGAGCCAAATTGTCGGGCTCAACCCTTGACCGCGCCCGCCATGACACCAGAGACTATATACTTCTGGCATACCAAGTAGAAGACGATGATGGGGATGATGGCCAGCACCAGGCAGGCCATCATGGCGCCCATATCCACGGAACCGTAGCCGCCCTTGAGGTATTGCACGGCGACCGAGACGGTCTTGTACTTGCCCAGGTCGAGCGTCAGGTACGGCAGCAGGTAGTCGTTCCAGATCCACATGGCTTCGAGGATGGCCACCGAGACGATCGACGGCTTCATAATCGGCACCACGATCTGGAAGAAGATGCGCGGCACTGACGCGCCGTCGATCATGGCGGACTCCTCAAGCTCCTGCGGGATGCCCTTGATCACGCCAGTGAAGATGAACACGGCCAGACCGGCACCGAAACCGAGGTACACGATGCACAGGCCCCACGGGGTATTGAGCTTCAGCATGTCGGCGATCTTGGAGAGGGTGAACATCACCATCTGGAACGGCACGATCATGTTGAACAGGAACAGCGTGTACAGCAGCTTCGCAGCCCAGTTGTTCACACGCACGATCCACCATGCGCACATCGAGGTGCACACCAGAATCAGCACCACCGAGCCGACGGTGATAAGCAACGTCCAGCCGAAGGAGGCGAAGAACTGCGTGGTCTCGATGCCGCGCACATAGTTCTCAAGTCCCACGAACGCCTTGCCGGCAGGCAGGGAGAACGCGTTCTTGGAGATGTACGCCTTCTGCTTGAAGGAGTTGATCAGCACCAGGACGATCGGGAAAATCCAGAACAGGGAGACAACGGCAAACAGCACGGTCCATAATGCGCCATGCTTCACAGGCTTGTTCTCGTTCATCAGGCTGCCACCTCCTTGCTCGTGGTGAGCTTGTTCTGAATCAGGGCGATGACCGCGACCAGGATGAAGAACAGCACGGCCTTCGCCTGGCCGACGCCTTCCCAGCCCATACGGCCGTAGAAGGTGCGGGTGATGTTCAGCGCCAGACCTTCAGACATGTTGCTCGGCGCACCGTTGGTCAATGCGAGGTTCTGATCGTAGAGCTTGAAACCGTTGGTCACGGTCAGGAAGGAGCACACGGTGATGGACGGCATCATCAGCGGGATGATGATGCGGAACATGGTCTGCCGTCCGTTGGCGCCGTCCACGGCCGCGGCCTCCAGCACATCGGTGGGCAGGGCTTGCAGGCCGGCGATGTAGATGATCATCATGTAGCCGATCTGCTGCCAGCACACCAGGATGACCAAGCCCCAGAACCCGTAGGACGCCTTATAGGTCAGGGCGCGGCCCCAGTGGGCTAGTACGCCGTTCAGGAGCAGCAGCCAGATGTAGCCCAGGATGATGCCGCCGATAAGGTTCGGCATGAAGAATACCGAGCGGAACAGCGTGGAGCCCTTGATCGCCTTGGTCAGCATGTAGGCGATGGCGAAGGCGATCACGTTGATCACGATGGTGGTCACGATGGTGAACGCGGTGGAGAAGCCGAGCGCGTGCAGGAATTCCTTGTCTTTCAGCGCTTTGCCATAGTTCTTAAGCCCCACCCATTCACCGTCGGTAACGGTGGTGAATTCGCAGAAGCTTAAGTAGACGCCCATGATGAAGGGCACCAGGAACCCGATGATGAATGCGGCGAATGTGGGGAGCGCGAACAGCGCCCACCATCTGCGTATCGCCTTGCCAGCCATGCTGATCATGACTTTTCCTCCTCCTTGAGTCCGCTGCGTTGTGACACTGCATCGTGCGCCGGCTGCGGAGTTCAACTCAATGCGAGCTTGCCGATCGAGAACCGCATGCACGGCCTGTTCTCGTTCAAGCCTATGTTCATAGTAAACGTCGAATCATTATATGTCAAACGTTGTCATTTTAGGCGTTTCAAGTTCGAGCACACTCCGGCTCCAGCAATCTTCTTTCACCTAAGATAATGGCTATATAAAGCCAATCTAACGCCGACATAGACACTTTGCAAACGTTTGTAATACAATCGTTGTCATCGCCGCAGATCAATCAATCAGCATGTACACTGGAGTCAGTTGTGCATGTGTATTGCGATTTTCCATTCAACGCAAGGGGGCTGCAATGGCTACGAGCATTCAGGATGTCGCCCGCGAGGCCGGCGTCTCCATCTCCACCGTCTCACGTTCCTTCACCAGGCCGGATCTGGTGTCGGCCAAGACCCGCGAGCGCGTGCTCGCCATCGCCGACAAACTCAATTTCTCACTCTCCCGCTCGGCTGCGGCCCTGAAATCCGGCCGCTCCCTGCGCATCGCAGTACTGATGAGCGGCCATATCCGCCTGTGGTTCACCGCCTCGGTCATCGAGGGGCTCAACGAGGTGCTGCACACGCAGGGCTACGATATTTCGGTATTCCAGATTTCCAGCATCGAGGAGCGCAAGGAATTCTTCGAGATGTTGCCGGTACGCCGTAACGCCGATGCCGTGATTGTGGCGTCTTTCGATATCGACAACAACGAAATCGCGCAACTGGCTTCGGTCGGCGTGCCGATCGTCGGCATCAATTCAGTCGAACCCGAAGCCCGCGGCTTTACCGCCGCCGTCAATATCGACGATGTGCAGGGCTCCACGCTGGCCGCCCGCCATCTTATCAATCTCGGACATCGCCGCATCACCTACATCAGCACCAATCGCGAGGTGTCGCTGAGCTTCTCCGTGCAAAGCCGATTCGACTCATTCACCGCCTGCTGCCGCAGGGAAGGCATCGAGCCGCAGGTTATCGTCTGCAAGGTCGATGACGATGGACGTTATGAAATCAGCGACGTGGTCAACCAACTCATAAGCCAAGACGAGATGCCCACCGCCATCGCATGCCAAGAGGATGGCATTGCTTTGCCGCTTATGTTCCAGCTGGAGCGCAATGGATTCTCCGTGCCCGGCGACGTCTCGTTGATCGGCTACGACGATAGTTTCTACACCGGCGATATCGGCCTGACCACCATCCGCCAGGATCCGGTGGAAATGGCCCGCGTGGCAGCCCGCATGACGCTCGATCTCATTGACGAAAAGCCGATTGAGCAACCCTACATCGTGTTCCCGGCCCAGCTGAAGGTCCGCTCCTCCACCTCCCGCGTTAAGTAGGCTCACACAACAAAGCCCACCATAGAAAAAGTGTGAGGCAACCGCACAATAACGCTCAATCGCACATTGTGGGAAATGGCGAAAAATCGCCAATCTATGGACACACAGTGTGTGATTGAGCGGGTGCGTGCCTCACACTTTTTTGCGGCGGACGATTTTGTGCGAGACTCAGCAATACAAAGCGGCGCCCCCGGAGAAGGAAATGGCAGGGGCGCCGCGGATTGTTACTTATCGGCTATGGGACTCTATGAGACTCAGTGCGAAGCCTCGTATTCGGAAGCCCAACCGTCCACGAAGGCGGTCTTGACGGCATCCCACTTGCCGGTGCCCTGCGCGTACTCGAGCAGTGCCTGGCCGACCTTGTTCTTCCACTCTTCGGACGGCATCATGGTGAAGTTCCAAGAAACCTGGGTCTTGCCGGACTTCTGATCCTCAACAGCGGCTTCAGTCAGCGGGTTGTCAAACTTGACATCATCGAAGGTCTTGAACGGGGTGGTGAAGCCCATGTCCTGAGAGATGGCCTTCTTGCCGGTGTCGGAGGTGATCACCCAGGAGAGGAAGTCCTCGGTGGCCTTCTTGTCGGCGTCGGAGGCCTTGTCGTTGATGCACCAGTAGTTCTCGGAACCAGTGGCCAAGCCCTGCTTCTCTTCACCCTTGACACCGGTGTAGATTGGCATCATGCCCACGGATTCGGCCTTCATGCCGGCCTTCTGCAGGTCGGTCCAAGCCCAGGTGCCGTTCTGATAGAAGGCAGCCTCGCCGAGCGCGAACTCGGAGTTCGCATCATCGCCGGTCTTGGCGCTCAGCTGGGTGGGGTCGGTGGTGGAGTCGGTGATGTACAGGTCGAAGATCTTCTTGTAGTTCGGCAGATAAGTGCCCTTGATGGTGGCCGGCTGCTCGGTGACGTTGTCGTCCTTGAACTCATAGTAGAGCGGCAGGTTGGCCAGATGGGTCTTGAATCGCCAGTCGGAGCTGGAGTCGAAGCCGGCGGAGGTGAACGCGCCCTTGATGCCAAGCTCGTCCTTGCGGGACTGCATGTCGTCAGCCACGGCCTTCAGGGTGTCGAAGTTGTCGATTTCGTCCATGGACGTGGCTTTGGCACCATCCAGCGCGAAGTATTTGTTAAGGATGTCCTTGTTGTAGATCAGGCCGTAGGTTTCCATCACGTACGGCACACCGACCACCTTGTCGCCGTCTTTCAGGGCCACGTCCTGGTTGGTGAGTTCCTTATACACATCCGTGTTGGACATGTCGGCGGTGTACTTCTTCCAGTTCTGGTAGCCGACCGGGCCGTTCACCTGGAACAAGGTCGGGGCTTCGGTTTTGGCGATTTCGGACTTCAGGGTCTGCTCGTAGGTACCGGAGGCCGCGGTCTGCACCTTGACCTCAACGCCCTTTTCCTTGGTGTATTCCTTGGCCAGAGCGGTCCACTGATCAGCCGCTTCCGGCTTGAAATTCAGGTAGTAGACCTTGCCCTTGGCGTCATCGCCGGAGGTCGAGCTTCCGCAGGCCGCCAAAGCGCCGAGGGACATCGCAGCGACAGCCGCCATCGCGACTGCTGACTTGACTGTACGATTCATCATCGAACCTTTCTCTTTCATCGTCGACCCGGCCGTCCCCGGTCAGGACAGGTACGCTAGCACGCACCTTTACGACTATCGACATGCACTATTGTGCAACGGTTTGCTTCTTTTTGCAAACGATAGCAATATCAGCGCGTCATAAATCATCATTTTCAGGCCATTGTCAACAAATATCCCATTAATTCAGTCATTTTTGCCTCATTATCGCAATGCAAGCGTTCGCAATCATGAGAGCGCTAACATATCTTTCATGGCAATCGATTGCCACTTATACCCATCAAAAAAAATCAACACGCCGACGCTATCGTTTGCAAATCATTTATCGACATACCGCAATTCCCGCCACAAACAATAAAGGCCCGCCCGCAGTAGCGGGCAGGCCAGCGCAATCGCAGCGCAACCGGGGCTAGGCGTTCCACCGTTCGATGACGTTATCTCCCTTATAGACGCTGAGCACCGAGTAGTGCGCCGTATCCAAACGCAGCAACCGTGCGAAATGCGGGTCCACGCCCAGCCATTGCGAGGTGAGGATGCGCAGGATGTGCGCATGAGCCACCAACAGCACATTATGGCCGTCTTTCAGCAGCGGCGTAATCTCATCGATGGCGCTCTTGGCGCGTACCGCTGCTTCTTCCAGCGTCTCGCCAGGCCCGGCATGGACCGGCACCTGCTCGCCCGAAGGTAAGGTCTCGACCCAATCGCCCTCCAGCGTGGGCGTCAGCGAGCGCGGCCCGTCACGCCACACATCCCATTCAAAACCGCTGGCCTCACTCACCTGCTGGCGCGTACGCCCCTCGGCTCGGCCGTAATCCCATTCAGCGATGCCGTCCAACACACCGTGGTCCGCAAAACCGGCCAGTTCAGCGGTTTGGCACGCCCGCTTCAGCGGACTGGAAAACACACAGCCCTGGCTGAATCCTTCGGGGAAAGCTTCGCGCAGGCGCCTTCCGGCATCCGCTGCCTGCTGCTCGCCGACCGCGGTCAACGGGATGTTCGTGCGCCCGGTATGCTGCCCGGATTCGCTCCACACGGTCTGGCCGTGGCGCAGCAACACCAAAAATCCGTTGCCGCCACGAGAGTTCTCGACGGCAACGGTGCCGTTCACGTTCTGTTCGCTCATGCCTCCACTCTAGTCTGCGCTCGTTCATGACTCCACCATTAACGCCCATCTTTTGCGCTGAGATGATTGAGATGCTATTAGACTGAGAGTCATGAGCGACGAAACGAACACCGACTTCCCCTCCAGCGCCGACCGCGCGGTCGACAGCCTGCACCGCATCGACGAGAAGGTCAACAGGCTGCGCGAGGACCGGCTCAACGACCCTGATTCTCTGGGCGACAAGCTCATCAAGTCGGCAGTCCCAGCGCTGGCAGGCTTGGTTGCCGGCAAAGCATTCCAGATGATATGGGACAAGGGCACAAGCAAACGCAATCTGCGCAAGGGACTGGCGGCAGACGCGCCGCAAAGTCTGGCAATGAGTCTGGCATTCGCCGCCGTTTCGGCCGCACTCGGCGCAGTGGTTTCGCAGCTGTCGGATCGGGGCTCCAAGGCGTTCGTCGACCACCGCCATCGCAAGCCCAGCCGCTAATCCCCCGGTTGGATGATGGTTTCTGTTGGCTGACTGATGACTCATCGCTGGAATTTCGTCAAGGAACCATCAGTCAATCGACAGGAACCATCAGTCCAGCACAGTTCCGCCACACAATATCGGCATTTCACTGTGAGGTAATCCACCGTGGCGTCCGGCGTCTGCCGTGCGACAATAAAGCCATGGTTACCAACGCAACAATCGAGGCTCTTCTGGGCCGCCGCTCCATCCGTAAGTTCAAGGACGAGGCCATCGACGACGATACCCGCGCCACGCTCGAAACCGTCGCCCAACATGCCGCGTCCAGCCAGTTCCTTAACGACTGGTCCGCCATCCGTATCACCGACCCGGCCACCAAAGCCAAGCTCGCCGAATTCGGCCATCAGCCGTATATCGCCACCGCGCCGTTGCTGTACGTGTTCGTCATCGACGAGCACCGCAACGCACGCATCGCCGAACGCAAGGGTATCGATCCCGCTTCCGACGAATTCCATCTCAAGTACAGCTATCGCTTCACCCAAGCTCAGAACGACGCAGTGCTGGCCCTGCACGCCATGGAGACCGCCGCCTATTCGCTGGGACTGGGCTGCGTGATTCTCGGCTCTCTGCTCAACAACATCCCCGGCCTTATCGACGTGCTGAATCTGCCGGAATACACGTATCCGGTGCTGGTCTGGCCATCGGCAAGCCCGATCAGAACCCGACCGTCAAGCCGCGCATGCCGCGCACGATGCAGTTCTTCGAGAACACCTACCCGGCTGACGCCGATGGCGTACTCGACCAGCTGCCCGCCT
>ENA-OQBD01001383-OQBD01001383.1-human-gut-metagenome-genome-assembly--contig:-NODE-1383-length-11296-cov-4.327872_pt1 | contig 11296 bp, 11 predicted proteins | sample MGYA00242742_ERZ504543 | MGnify/ENA primary metagenome ERZ504543 (study PRJEB26092, sample SAMD00036239) | human gut metagenome | host: Homo sapiens | study: EMG produced TPA metagenomics assembly of... | reverse complement strand
ACGACAAGATTATTAACAAAGCACTTGAAGAAGGTCGCAGCGCAGCAGAAGTTGCGGCTGAGTATGCCGATGCCTTTATTGAAGATATGCGTGCGGCAGGGGTTTTGGATCCCGATATTCGTCCTCGTGCAACTGAAGAGATTGGCGCCATGATTGCTTTGGTGGAAAAGCTTATAGAAGGTGGCCACGCATATGCTGTAGAAGGCGATGTTTATTTTGCGGTTCGTTCCTATGAGAAGTATGGGCAACTCTCAAACCGCAATATTGATGAAATGGAGTCGGGACACCGTGAGCTTCGCGCCGACGGTCAAGGTTTAGAAGATCGCAAGCGTGATCCTTTAGATTTTGCGCTCTGGAAGGCGGCAAAGCCCGGTGAACCTTCCTGGGATTCTCCTTGGGGCAAGGGGCGCCCTGGTTGGCATATTGAATGCTCGGCAATGTCTGAAAAGTATTTAGGCCTTCCGTTCGATATTCATGGCGGCGGCGCCGATTTGGCATTCCCTCATCACGAAAACGAGCGCGCTCAGTCTGAGGCAGCTTGTGGTTGCACGTTTGCGAACTACTGGATTCATGGGGGCATGCTGCAGATTAATTCGGAGAAAATGTCTAAATCATTAGGCAATTTTTTACTGTTGCGCGATGTTTTGAAGACTACCGATGCGCGCGTGTTGCGCATGCTTATGCTGCAGACGCATTATCGCAGCCCTCTTGATTTTTCTGATGAACGCTTACAAGAAGCGCAAAGCGCTCTAGGTCGTTTGACGAACTTTGTAAATAACACTGAATGGCTGTGCTCTAATCCAGTTCAGGAACCATCAATGCTCGACCTAGATGTGTATCGTCAAGCAATTGATACGATGCGTGATTCTTTCGTTGAGGCGATGGATGACGACTTTAATACCGCTGGTGCTCTGGGAGCTATTTTCACCTTCGTGAGTGAAGCCAACAGCATGCTTGCGGATGCCTGCGTTTGTTGTCAAAACGCAGAAGCAGTTGCGTTGGGCGCACAAGCAGTTGCAGAACTTTTAGGCGTTTTGGGTATTGAATTGCAAGATAGCCAGGGTGCCGAGGATGACAGTGCGAGTGAAGTGATTGCTCTGGCTTCATCTCTTGCAGGTTATGGCGGCTCTGATGGGGAAGAAGCTATCCAGTCTTTGCTCGACTGCCGAGCTGCTGCAAGAAAAGAAAAGAACTTCTCTCTCGCTGACCAGATTCGTGATGAATTAGGAGCTTTAGGGTATACGATTGAGGATACTCCTCAAGGTGCTCGAGTAACGCGCGGTTAGAGTTTTGCCTTAAAGATGTTTGGCGCTTTCAGTTAGCTCAAGAAATTTTCTTTTAGTACTTCTTTTTGAAACGTCTCCTTTCGCTTAGGTGGAAGGAGACGTTTGTTTGAGGAGCTTAAGCTTTCTGGGGATGGAAGGTACTCGAGACAAAAAGCCTTTCGTTTAGTGAAGAGAGAATAGTTGGTTACGAATAGCGCTCCGTTTATCTAATCGCTGTCCATAATAATTTCAGCTTCGCTATGATTAGCCTAAAGAAGTGCTATAAAAGTAAAACGTGTTCATTTTTTGTTTTCGTATTTATTACTGGCACGCACGAGAACTTTCGGGTAGGGTATCAAGAGCTTTTGTCAGGCATGTTTTTTGCAGAGGATAAATAAGGAGGAATTCGCGAATGATCAGGCGAAATGAATATGTATCCGTTCATGAAACGCGAGCCCAGGTCACGCGAGAAAAGCTTCTCAAAGCAGCTATTAAGCTGGTAAATCGTGATGGAATGAAGCAGCTGACCGTTCGCAATATTTGCGATGAGGCGGGTCTTTCTACGGGTAGTTTTTATAACCTGTTTAGCGGAAAAGAAGATTTAATCTCATATTACTTGAAGTATGCATTCGTGCCATATCGAGAGAAAGCACTTGTAGAAAGTGAACCCTATAATCCGATAGAGCGAATCCTGATTGTTTATCGCGCGTATGTGGTCTACTGCAAGGATATGGGCTTGGAATTTGTGTCGGGTCTGTATGCTTCGAACCATAATCCGTTCTTTGATTTTCTTCATCGCGATTCCGACGATGATTTCATTATTGCAACCGTTCGCTCGTATATTGACGAAGCAAAAAAACAGGGTCTCATTCGTAAAGAAGTAGATACTGACGAATCTTTGCTGCGCATTGCGGCAGCTTCTACGGGGCTCTTGTTCTATTGGTGTGTGTTTAACGGAAAGATTGATCTTGAGTATGAAGTGGATGCGGCTATCGCGACCTATCTTCGCTCAATCGCAATTGACCCCGATACGGTAATTGGTCTTGAACCGCTAGAAACCCAGGGAGCTTTCCTTAAATAATGCCTTTAAAAATCCTGGTCGGACTTGAAATATAGTGCTATGGTATAAGCATAGCAAAGTGCTTGTTGGGAAAGCACTTAAGAGCGCATTAAAGCGTAATGAAAAGGAGGGGTAACCATGGTATTCAAGAACGTTGTTGTTGCTTACGATGGATCCGATCATGCACTTGCTGCTGTAACGAAAGCGGCAGAACTCGTAAAGGACGATGCAGGCGCAAAGCTTCATTTGGTATTTGTTACCACGCATCCTAACGCACAACTTCCTGCGAACTTTAACAGTGCTTCATTTGATCCTCAGCAGTATCTGCTTTCCGTTGAGGACATTATGAATCTGTATAACAAGACCATCGAAGAAGAAACCGAAAAGGTTCGTGAGGGTATTGGCTCTGTGTTGGATGATTTGGGCGATCGCGCTGCAATCGAGGTTATCCCAGGCTATACTCCTGCGGCAGATATTTTGTCATATGCTGAAAAGGTCGATGCTGATTTGATCGTAATGGGCTCTCGTGGTCTTGGTGCAATCCGCGGCGTACTCGGTTCGGTAAGCTATGCGGTTTTGCGTGAAGCTCCAATGCCTGTATTGGTTATCAAATAACAAGAACGTACCTTCTACGTTTGATTTGCGCACAGTGCGCTACACACAGTTCGCTTTTGATAGAGCAAGATGCCAGTTCATAAGCATTCTTTAAACAAAAAAGCGCCGAAGATCATCTTCGGCGCCTTCTGTAATTTAGGAAGGTTTTATTTAACCGTTAAAACAGGTAAATCGGTTGAACGCAATACTCCCGAACTTACGCTGCCGAGCATTCCGCGAATAGCTCCTAATCCTCTGCGTCCCATAACGATCATGTCGCATTCATGAGCTTGGCAATAATCTGCAATTGCTTGCACCGGCGAAGGATGCGCAATTGCGTCATATTCAACTTGTTCGGCAGGAATATCAGAAAACTCCTGAGTGACTTCTTGAATCATTTTGTCGCGCTTCTGTGAGAGCGAATCATCGTAGAGATTTGCATAGTCAAGATAGTCGATATAGGTTGGCGTCGAGCCCAAAACTGGATCGCTTTCAGAGATGGTAGGAGCAACACTCATTGAAACCACATGCAGGATGGTGAGTTTGCTGTCATCGGATCCTTTGATGAGTCCCAGCGCAGCCTTTACGGCTCCCATGGCGTGTTTGGAGCCGTCAAATGGAACTAAGATGTTCTTGTATTCCATGATTTCCCCTCTCGTTTGGCCTGATTACATCCTATCATGCATGAATCTAAGTGACCTTAATTATTAGCAATATATTTGTGTTAGAAATGCTGTTTTATTTCATCCAGCAATAGATCGATATGGTCGTCGCGGTGATTGAGTGCCGGAATATAGGTAACATCGGCAGTGGTGCCGCATTCGCGGCATTGTCGTTCGAAGTGTTCCTTGGTAACGAGAGCAATATCGTAGAGCGATTCGAGGCAATCGGCGGCAAATCCAGGAGTAACAAGCGCCACGCGGATTGTTCCCTGTTTCGCCCATACGGTTAAGAGGGTCTCGGGAGAAGGGGTTACCCAGGCACGCGAGTCTTCGAAGCGGGAATGATACGCAATGTCCCAATCGTCGGGGGAGAGTCCAAGAAGCTCAGCGGTATGAGCAAGTGATTCCTTTGCTTCTTCCAGATAGGTATCACCTGCTTTAACGTTACTCAAAGGGATGGAATGGAGCGAGAAAAGAATCTTGCTTCCTGGTTTCCAACTCCAGTATTGAGAAATAGAATTCGCTAACGACTTCCAGTAGAGAGGATTATCCGCATATCCTTCAATAAATCCTGCGACTTCTGAATCGGGAACAACCTGTAAAAACTTTTCTTTGCAGGTTCCTGTTGTACAAGTGGCCGTTTGAGGAAAAAGAGGAAACCCGATAAAACGAGTGCATCCTTTTTGCTTGAGGGTAGAATACGCTTCTTCGATTGAAGGTGAACCATAACGCATGCCAACCTCTGCCACAAAAGAAAGACCTTCTTGTGCAAATCGTTTATTGAGAGCATCTCGCTGGGCAAAGGCCTCGACCAGGAGAGGGGCGCCGTTTGGGGTCCAAACTTGTCGATAGCGAGGAGCTGTTTTTTTCGGATGCTTTCGAGCGATTATGCCATGAAGAATGGGCAGCCAAATAGGACGAGGAACAGGAATAATATTTTTATCAGAAAGGAATTCAATTAGATACGGTCGGATGTCACACGGATTTGGTGATGCGGGGGATCCCGTATTGATAAGAATAATTCCTATTGTTTCGTCTGAATGCTTCATGATCGTGACTATAGCAGAGGTGTTAGTTGTTTTACGGGGAGGAAAAGAGGAAGCTCCGTAATGAGCTATGCAAAAGGTGCTCGACGAAGTATAAACGGTATCTAGGTGCCGATTGTTTGGTTGTGCTAAAGGCTTCAAGGTGATGAAAGCCAAGGGCGTGTATACTCAAATGCGAACAATTTGGCATAGAGGAGAATGAGCGCATGGCGTTTTTGTTCGGTTGTGAAAATGTGCATCTTGAGTACCCTACCAAAACCATTTTTGATTCGCTCTCGTTGGGAGTAAATGATGGTGATTGTATTGGAGTGGTAGGTCGAAATGGTGATGGAAAATCTACTCTACTGGGATTATTTGATGGCACGGTCGAGCCTGATGAAGGGCGCGTGGTACGAACAGGGGGAGTGCGCTTTGCTTCTTTGAGGCAAGATGATACTCTAGCGGATGCTCAGTCTGTCGGATGGAATATCGTTGGAGATATTCCTGAATATGAGTGGGCATCAGATGCAACTATTCGCCAAATAATCGATGGGTTAATTGGAGATATCTCATGGGATACTCCGGTGGGAACTCTTTCGGGTGGTCAGCGCCGCCGAGTGGACTTGGCGCGGGTTTTGGTTGCTGATGCTGAAGTTCTTCTTCTCGACGAGCCCACAAATCATCTTGATGTTGTTGCTATTACCTGGCTTGCCAATCATTTGCGGAGACGTTTTGCGCGCAAAGAGGGAGCAATGGTGGTTGTCACTCATGATCGTTGGTTTCTGGATGAAGTTTGCGACCGCATGTGGGAAGTGCATGATGAGTTGGTAGAGCCGTTCGAGGGCGGTTATTCGGCATATATCTTGCAACGGGTAGAACGTCAGCGTCAGGCGGAACTTGCCGAACAAAAGCGGCAGAATTTAATGCGTCGTGAATTGGCCTGGCTTTCACGTGGCGCGCGAGCGCGTTCGACAAAGCCTAAGTTCCATGTTGAAACGGCGCGGGCTCTTATTGCTGAAGAGCCACCGTTGCGAAATTCGGTTGAATTGAAACGAGCGGCAATCTCTCGTTTAGGGAAGCAATGTGTCACGATAGAGAACGTGAGCTTTTCTTATGATGACCGAAAGGTAATCGATGATGCTACGTGGCTCATTGGATCAGGAGATCGTTATGGACTTCTTGGCGCCAATGGTGCAGGCAAGTCTACCTTGTTGGAAATTATTCAAGGAAAGCTGCTACCTCAAACAGGTCGTGTCAAAATTGGCAAAACGGTAAAGTTCGCTTTTTTATCTCAGAAGCTCGAAGAGCTTAACCCCTTAGGATCGGATCGTGTGCGCGAGGTACTCTCCCAATACAAAAGCCGTTATGTGATTGACGGTAAAGAGGTTAGTCCTGCAACACTTTTAGAATCTCTCGGGTTTACTTCAGCTCATCTCAACATGCCTGTAAACACTCTCTCGGGTGGTCAAAAACGTCGTTTGCAGTTGATGCTGATTTTGCTTGATTCTCCTAATGTGCTGATTCTCGACGAGCCGAGCAATGATCTTGATACCGATATGCTGGTAGCAGTAGAAAACGTGCTTGATACGTGGCCTGGGACACTTATTTTGGTAAGCCATGATCGCTACTTGATGGAGCGCGTTACCGATGATCAGTTTGCGCTCATAGAGGGAAAAGTGGTTCATGTTCCCCGGGGAGTTGATGAGTACCTTGAGCTTCTTGAAGATCGCGCTCACGCCAAACAAAAGGGCGGATCTTCCAGCGCGGTAGGAAGCTCTTCTAAGGGAGGCGACAAGGGAAACACTGCTGGAAAAGGGAGTGCTCAATCGGGGGGAACTCGAGATGCTTCGAGCGGAGCGAAAGATTCTTCTGGATTGGTACTTTCGGCGGCACAAGCTCGTGATATTCGCAAGAAACTTCAGTCTCTTGAGCGGAAGATGAATACTGCGCAACGTAAAGTAGACGAAGCAAAACAAGCCCAGTTGGAGGTAGACCCTTACGATTATGTGGCGTTGGGTGAAGCGCAAATAAAAGTAAAGGAATGCGAAGATCGGCTTGCTGCACTTGAAGAGGAATGGCTCGAACATGCAGCAATGCTCGAGGGTTAACTTTCTTAATTATTAAGCTTGCGGTAAAGTAATTCTTTGCGAAGAGAATACATCCAGAAAGGGCATTATGGATACAAGCAGCCGCATAACGGGAGCAACAAGGCTTATGGGTGTTATAGGATCTTATCTGGATCATTCGAGCTCTCCTGAAATTCACAATGCAGTTTTTAAAAAACTCGGATGGGATTATGCCTACGTTCCGCTGGATGTTTCAGAGGAAAATTTAGAAGCGGCTGTGCGTGGCTTGGAAGCTTTAGGTTTTTTGGGATATAACGTCGCAGCTCCTCACAAGAAGCGCATTGTTCCGTATTTGCATGAAATATCGCGCGTTGCAGAAATCATGGGCGCCGTGAATACGGTGGTTATTCAAGGTGGTCGATCGTTGGGTGATAACGCCGATGGTGCGGCTTTTATGCGAAATCTGGTCCTCAATGGCATTAATGTGCTTGGCAAAAAGATTACGGTATTGGGTGCTGGAGGCGCGGCTTCTGCTGTAATCGTACAGGCGGCGCTGGATGGTGTCGCTCAAATTGATGTATTCAATCGCGATGATTCTTATGTTAAGGGTGGTCGTGCGTTGATCGAGCGCCTGAAGAATTATTCTTCGTGCGAGGTGACGCTGTACGATTTGGCCGATACCGATAAACTTCGCGCTTCTATTGCTGAATCAACGTTATTGCTTAATGCCACAATTGTGGGTTCTCCTGATGAGCCAGGCTGCTTGGTTGATGAATCCATGCTTGTGTCTGGTCTCATTGTTTCGGATATGGTTTACACTCCGCGGGAAACGGAGTTGTTGTTACGCGCAAAAGCGAAAGGAAACAAAACCCTTGATGGGGTAGGAGTTTTCTTGCAGCAGGCTGCTATAGGAGAGCGTCTCTGGGTTGGCCGTGAGATGCCTCTTGATTACGTGCGTGAACGGTTCTTTACTGAGTAGTGCTTTTTCTTTGTGATCAACTTCAAGTTAAAAAATTAGGGTCCGAGGAAGTAGGATTTAAAATCTTTGCGCGGCAAGATTTCATGACCTCGCTCTTACGAGCTTCGGCCCCCAAACAGCCCACTGGGCTGTTTGCACCTCATCGGTTCGAATCCTCCTTGAGGATTCTGTGCTTGAAACAAAAAACGCACATACCGAAGTACGTGCGTTGAAAGTTCACTGGCGGAGGAAGTAGGATTCGAACCCACGGTGCCTCTCGGCACAACGGTTTTCAAGACCGCCGCATTCAACCGCTCTGCCATTCCTCCGTTTTCAGCACGAACTAGAATACCATATTTCTCGTGGTTTCGGATATGAATATCCTATGATAGTTTGGATAAAACGAGAAAGGTTTGAATTCGCGTGGAATCCTGCAAACAAAAAGCTCTAGAGCATTTTACTGATTCTGATTCAGAGTACCTTACCGATTCTGCCTTGGGTGAGTTTTATCTGCCGGATATGCCCGTCTTATCGGCAGATGAAGACCAGTATGCTTTCCAAAGGCGAATGGATGAATATTACATGGGGATAGCACTTAAGCAAGCTCGTCAGGCAGAAAAGCTCGATGAAGTTCCCATTGGAGCAGTGGTTGTTCGTGAAGGTAAAATTGTTGCGCTGGGATACAATCGGCGGGAGATCGATAACGACCCAGCGGGGCACGCCGAGTTTATTGCCCTTAAAAGTGCATCAGAGGCATTAGGGGTTTGGCGTCTTTCGGGATGTACGGTTTATGTCACATTGGAGCCCTGTTTGATGTGTGCAGGTCTTATGTATCAATCTCGTATAGATCGCTGTGTGTATGGAGCAAGCGATCCTAAGGCGGGTGCGCTCGGATCGCTTTATTCGGTCAATTCTGATGAACGGTTGAATCATTGCTTTGAGGTCACCTCAGGGGTTCTCGAAGAAGAATGTGCTGAGGTTCTTCAATCTTTCTTTCGAAAGAAAAGGCAACGTAACAAAGAAAGAAAAAGACAGGCTCGTCTTGATGTCGACGGGTATGATAAGGAAGCAAAATAACTCGAAAAGCAACTAAAACCTTCGTAAACAGAGAGGGATTTGAAGTGAAGAATTACGTAAGGTTAATTTCTCCTGCAAAAATCAATTTGGTTTTAGCGGTAGGGGCATCACGTGAAGATGGGTTTCACGAGGTGCATACTATTATGCATTCTTTAGCGCTGCATGATTCGCTTACTATGCGTCGCTTTGAAGAGGACAGCGAAGGTCTCGGTTTTGAACATGAAGGACTTTCGATTGTATTGAAATGTGAAACATCGGGAGATATCGATTCTCTTGAAGTGGCACCTGAGGAAAATATTGCTTATCGCGCGATAAAAGAGCTGGCTCAAGAGCTTGGACGTACGGAAAACGAGACAATTCATATATCTCTTTCAAAGGTAATTCCTGCTGAAGCAGGTCTTGGAGGAGGATCCTCAAATGCAGCTGCAGCATTATTGGGTGCAGCAACTCTTTGGGGAATTGATCCGCAGGATAATCGTTTGTATGCAGTAGCTTCTCGTCTTGGCGCTGATGTAGCCTTTTTCTTAAAGGGCGGATGCGCCTACCTATCAGGGCGGGGTGAAGTTTTCGAAAACTCGCTTAAGCCTCGAAAGGGTTTTATTGCCTTGGTGCGACCAAACGCAGGAGTATCAACAGCAAAGGCCTATGCAGCTTTCGATGCTAATCCTTGCTATCCCGATAGAGCCTATCTTGAGAGTCTTTCTCGCAAAACAGATGCTGCAGAAATTGAGTTATGGAACAATTTAACCGATGCAGCTTGTGAAGTTACTCCTGAAGTTGCTGAAGTTCTTGCTTGGGCAAAAGCACTTCCTCAAACAGAAGCAACCCTTCTGTGTGGAAGTGGTTCAACCGTAGGTGTTTTATGCGGATCTTATCAAGACGCTTATGAATGTACCTTAGACGCTTTTAAACGCGGTTGGTGGAATCGAGTTACCTCATTTGCTCCCGTTGGAGCATCAGTGCTTGAAGCGTATTAAGAGATACATGCGGAATTACTAAGGCATCTAGAAGACATCTAAGCTGCACGTTGCTGTAGACAGGGCAGAGCTTACGGATAGATTAAGGGAAGCGATATGGAAATAGTTCTTATTGTTCTTGTTGTCATCGTTATTGTTTTGGCGATTGCTCTTGTTGTGATGTACAACAATTTGGTTCAACTGCGTAATCGTGTAGATAACGCTTGGGCGCAAGTTGATGTGCAGCTTCAGCGAAGGCTCGATCTTATTCCGAATCTTGTTGAAACGGTCAAAGGATATGCAAGCCATGAAAACGCAACCTTGACTCAGGTGACAGAGGCGAGAAGTGCGGTATCAAATGCTGCATCTCCGTTAGCGCGCATGCAGGCAGATTCAATGCTTACCAATGCGTTAAAAATGTTTATTTGCGGTTGCGGAAGCATATCCTGACCTGAAGGCAAACAGCAATTTTCAGCAGCTGCAAACCGAACTTTCTGCGACGGAGGACAAGATAAGTTATATGCGTCAAAGCTATAACGACGTGGTGATGATCTACAATAATGCCATTCAGACTTTCCCAGGAGTTGTTGTGGCGGGATTATTCCATTTTGGTAAGCGCGAAAGCTTTGATGCAAACGCCGCCGCCGAAGAAGCTCCGAAAGTTTCGTTTTAAGGTGGGAGCATGATCGCTCATGCACTTATCGTGGGGTCGGAGGCTTTATTGGCGCGCTTCTTCGCTATCTCTGCTCTCAGTTTTTGGGCGGAATTTCGACGGGAGCTTTCCCTCTGGCGACCTTCGTCATCAATTTAGTAGGCTCTTTTTTTAATAGGAGTTATGTCGGTACTTTTGCCCGCGGCATTCCCTAATTCTAGGCTGCCTTTATTATTTGTTTCGACTGGCATTCTAGGGGGATTTACCACTTTTTCTACGTTCAGCCTTGAGACTTTCGGCTTGATTGAGGAATCGCGCTATCTTATGGCAGGGGTGTATGCCTTTGGTTCGCTTGCTGTTTGTCTTGTGGGTGTGTGCTTAGGTCGTATGATGGCGCGTGTAATGGTGGGTCAATCCTAAGTTTTCTTATTCCAGTCGCGTGAACTGTCGTTTTTGACAGGCAAAACTATTTGGGGCTATAGGCAGAAAAACGTGTCTGAGACATTAGAACCAGCCAGTATCTTTAGAGTCACTCATATGAAATTCTGACCAGATGATTAATGACTTTAGCTTGTTGAAGACGCGAAGGGTTAAAAACGATAATCTACCCGCAATGCGGGTGATCAATAATTAATGGCTTCAAGCTGCTGAAGACGCGAAGCGCTCGAAATAATATCCATCCGATAAACGAGTGGATATTATTACTTTACGCTCTTAGCGGGCGTTTTGGTGAGTGTTTTGGTGGGCGTTTTGGGAGTGTGGAGCGGTTTGTTTGACCTGTAAGTCTTAGTGTTGGTCTATAAACCTGGATTTTGACACATTTCAGGCTCGTGTGTATGTTTGTGTTTGACCGTTTTTTGGAATAATATTCCACAAATGTGAAGTATCTTATTTATAACTAAACACTAACGTAGAAAATGTTGTATAAATTCATGGAGTTCGAAGCGACATTTAGAGATTCGTGAATTTGAGAATTGTTTT
>ENA-OQBD01001381-OQBD01001381.1-human-gut-metagenome-genome-assembly--contig:-NODE-1381-length-11305-cov-3.215513_pt1 | contig 11305 bp, 12 predicted proteins | sample MGYA00242742_ERZ504543 | MGnify/ENA primary metagenome ERZ504543 (study PRJEB26092, sample SAMD00036239) | human gut metagenome | host: Homo sapiens | study: EMG produced TPA metagenomics assembly of... | reverse complement strand
GCTTTCGGCGATTACGGCCATCACGTTGGCTGCACGCAACGCAAATAACGGCGGTAACGCTGCCAATGCCGATGGCTCTCGAAATTCAGCCGCCGTGTGCTATCTGCTCCTGGCAACCGCACTGTCCGCCACGGCCTTCGTCATCGCCTTCACCTTGGCATAGCGCGGACCACCATGCCGCGGTTCGCGCGATCGCTGGGATACAGCGCTTCCTGCGCACGACGCGACACCACCGGCATAAGATCTCCTTCATATCACGAAACAATCGAGCGTGTTCGTTTGCGCCAAGGATCAGCTCTGCCAGTAGTAGCTGAAGAAGTCGGAGATCTGCCCCCATGGTTTCGCGCAGCATGCCCATGCGCGGCAGGTACACCACGCGGAAGTGGTCGGGGCGATGCCAGTTGAACGCGCCGCCGTGGCTGATGAGGATGTGCTTGTCATGCAGCAGGTCGAGCGCGAACTGCTCGTCCGAGTGGATGTTGAAGCGTTTGACGTCGATCTTCGGGGAAGATGTAGAACGCGGCCTTCGGCTTGACGGCGGTGATGCCGGGAATCTGGTTGAGCATGTCGTAGACGAGGTCGCGCTGGTCGTGCACGCGGCCGCCCGGCACGATGTAGTCGTTGACGCTCTGGTGGCCGCCGAGGGCGGTCTGCACGATCGACTGGGCGGGCACGTTCGAGCAGATGCGCATGTTGGTGAGCATGTTGATGCCCTCGACATAGTCCTTCGCGATGGACTTGTTGCCGCTGAGCACCATCCATCCGATGCGGTAGCCGCGATCATGTGCGACTTCGACAGGCCGGATGACGTGACACAGAACAGGTCCGGGCCATGGACGCTATCGAGACGTGCTGGAGTCCGTCCATCACCAGACGGTCGTAGATCTCGTCGGAGAAGATCATCAGCTGGTGTTCGCGGGCCAGGTCGACGATCTGCTGCAGCACCTCCTTCGGGTAGAGGGCGCCGGTCGGGTTGTTCGGGTTGATCAGGACGATCGCCACCGTGCGGTCGGTAATCTTGCTGCGCATGTCGTCGATGTCCGGGTACCATTCGGATTCCTCGTCGCACACGTAGTGCACGGCGGTGCCGCCGGCCAGGTTGACGCAGGCGGTCCACAGCGGGTAGTCGGGGCTGGGCACCAGCACCTCGTCGCCGTTGTCGAGCAGGGCGGACAACGACAGGTTGATCAGCTCGCTGACGCCGTTGCCGGTGTAGATGTCTTCGATGCCGACATTGGGCAGGTTCTTGAGCTGCGCGTACTGCATGATCGCCTTGCGCGCCGAGAACAGGCCCTTGGACGCGGAGTAGCCTTCCGTGTCGCTGAGCTGCCGGGACATGTCGTATACGACCTCGTCCGGCGTGCGGAAGCCGAACGGCGCGGGGTTGCCGATGTTGAGCTTGAGCACGTGCATGCCGGACTGCTCCATGCGGGCGGCCTCGTCGACGACCGGTCCGCGCACGTCGTACAGCACGTTGTCAAGTTTGGTGGATTTGTTGAAGTGGCGCATGGGTGTTCCTTCCGGTTCGTGTGATGGTGACGTTGTCTGGGGTGCGGGCGCTTGGGATGATGGCGTGCGTGGCGCGTCGGCCCGGCCGCCGGGATTGTCCGGCACCCGTTTCGGCTGCGCCGGCATGTCGGGCCGTCCGCGATCATGGCCGAGCAGCCATTGCTCGTCGACCTGCAGTGTATCGGCGAGGAACCTGAGCGTATCCGCGCGGGGCGTCGTCTTGCCGCTGACATATTGGCTGATGTGGCTTTTGCCGAGTTTGACACCTGACGCCTGGGCGGCACGCACGATGTCGACCTGTCTGAGGTGACGGGCGTTCATGGCGGTTCTCAGCCGCGTCGCGAAGCTCTCCAATGACTTCCTCAATTCACGTTGGTTCAAAGTTCAAATTCTGGTTCAAAAGAATATCACGGCTTTGTCAGCAAAACAACCTGAGTTCAATTTTATCTGTATTGAACTTTTCTCCGATGGACATATTTAGTTTGCTTACAAACCAAAAGGTGCTAGCACGGCAGCGAAGCTGCACGGTACGAGACCGCGGCGGAACGCGAGAGACTGCGAAGCTCTCTTGCGCAAGGTAATCGAGAATCTTCAAGCCTGACGCAACAGGCATCCCGTCGACCTGCCTTCCAGCACTACATCGGGCAGAACACACGAAAGGAGTCATGATTCATGCCGTATTCCATCAAGCGGCTGATATGCTTTCTGGCGGGAATCGCCATCGAATCCTTCGGCATCGCACTCATCACGAAAAGCGACCTCGGAACCTCGCCGATCTCCAGCATAGCCTGGGTGACGCATTCTCCATCGTGAGCAAGGTGAAGTTCGGCACGGTCAAGGTCTGCTTCGACGTTTCACTGCCGGAGCCACTACAGGCCGACCGCGCCGAACATGCGCTCGATGACGGCGTCGTTGAGCAACCGGCCTCTCCTCGTGGCGACGGCATGGCCCGTCGTCGGGTCGAGGGTGATGAGACCATCCCCGACCAGTGGCGTGAGGCACGCGTCGTCGATGATGCGCAGCGTTCCCTGCGCCGCATCCTGCGCCCGGTTCACCGCTTCGATATGCCGATTGACGCGGCCGATGTCGAGCCCTTCCCGAATGCGCAGGCCAAGCATAATGAGCTCTTCAAGGTTCTCCGTGGGCGATATGGTCTCATCGCCCGACCACGGCACACGCCCGTCGTTGATGGCCATCCCCCACATGCGCGGATGCGCGATGTCCCAACCGCGCATCGATGTGGAGGTTACGGAAGCCGAAACGTCTCCAGCGGCGTCGCTGTTCGCGGCGTCACCGTCTGTGGAGCTGCCCATAACCGTGTTGTAATGGCTGTGCGCTCCAGGGCCCAGGCCAGCCCAGTCGACGTTGCGCCAATACCCGAGATTGTGCCGGCTCTCGTAGCCCGGGCGCGACCAGTTAGAGATCTCGTACCATTCTAGGCCCGCCGCGGCGAACAGGTCATCGGCGATCTCGTATTTCGCTGCCTCGTCGTCATCGTCGGGCTTGGGCAATGTGCCCGCCGCGATCTGTCGACCCATCTTCGTGGTCGGTTCCACGGTAAGTGCATAGGCGGAGACATGGTTCACGCCAAGATCGACTGCCGTGCGCACCGAGTCTCGCCAATCGTCAAGGCTCTCCCCCGGCGCCCCGTAGATCAGGTCCACGCTGGAGCGCAGGCCGGCCCTGTCGGCCGCCCTGACACCGGCCTCCACATTGGCGGGCGTATGCGTGCGGTCGAGGTTTTTCAACACATGCGGCACGGCTGACTGCATGCCGAATGACACGCGGGTGAACCCTCCTTCCGCGAGCGCGCCGATATAGCGCTCGTCGACCGTGTCGGGATTCGCCTCGGTGGTGATCTCCGCCTCCGGTTCGATGCCCCACAGGCCGCGGACCGCGTCCAGCATCATTACCAGATCGCGCGCCGGCAGAATAGTGGGCGTGCCGCCGCCGAAGAACACCGTGGAGACGGGCGGCTCCTCGATGCCGTGCACGAGCTGCCAATCGCGCACGAGACGCATCTCACGCACCACCATGTTCGCGTAATTGCCGCGGGACGCGCCCGCGCCCATGTCCGTGGCCGTGTATGTGTTGAAATCGCAGTAGCCGCAACGCCGCATGCAGAACGGCACATGGATGTAGATTTCGTAGCCTGCCGCATCGCCCGCATTGGCGGGGGTTGTCGGCGTAGCCGGCTGAAGGCGGTCATTCGCTGGACCACCCCCAGCCAGCCTTCGGCTGTCAGCCCCCGCCAGCGGGGGCATATCAAAGACCTCCATCAGCCTTCCGTCTTCTGCGCGGCGCGGATCTTATCCTTGGTGTCGCGGTCGTTGCCGGCCTCGCCGGTGGACAGGGCCGCGATGAACGCCTCCTGCGGCACCTCGACGTGGCCGAGCATCTTCATGCGCTTCTTGCCGGCCTTCTGCTTTTCGAGTAGCTTGCGCTTACGGGTGATGTCGCCGCCGTAGCACTTGGCGAGCACGTCCTTGCGCAGTGCACGGATGTTCTCGCGTGCGATGATGCGCGATCCGATCGCCGCCTGAATCGGGATCTCGAACTGCTGGCGGGGAATCAGCTCGCGCAGCTTCTTGGTCATCATCACGCCGTAGCTGTATGCCTTGTCGCGATGCACGATGGCGCTGAACGCGTCGACCTTCTCGCCCTGGATGAGGATGTCGACCTTGACGAGGTCCGCGGCCTGCTCGCCGTCCTCATGGTAGTCGAGTGACGCGTAGCCCTTGGTGCGGGACTTGAGCTGGTCGAAGAAGTCGAACACAATCTCGGCGAGCGGGATGCGGTAGTGCATCTCCACGCGGTCGGTGGAGATGTATTCCATCGTGCCCATGATGCCGCGGTGGTCCTGACACAGGTCCATCACCGAACCAATGAAATCCTTCGGCGTGATGATGTCGGCAGCGACCATCGGCTCGACGATCTTCTTGATCTTGCCGTCCGGGAATTCACTCGGGTTGGTCACCCGGTGCACGGTGTTGTCCTCGGCGGTCACCTCATACGGAACGTTCGGCGCGGTGGAGATCAGGTCGAGACCGAACTCGCGTTCCAGACGCTCCGAGACGATCTCCATGTGCAGCAAGCCGAGGAACCCGCATCGGAAGCCGAAGCCCAGCGCCACCGACGTCTCGGGCTCGTAGATGAGCGCGGCGTCGTTGAGCTTGAGCTTGTCGAGCGCGTCGCGCAGTTCGGGGAACTGGGCGTTGTCGATCGGGAAGAGACCCGCGTACACCATGGGCTGGGGGTCGCGATAGCCGGGCAGCGCCTCGGCTGCAGGGCGGACGGCGGAGGTCACGGTGTCGCCGACCTTGGACTGGCTGACGTCCTTCGCGCCGGTGATGATGTAGCCGACCTCGCCGGCGCCGAGCGCCTTGGTGGGGGTCATGTCGGGGCTGATGACGCCAATCTCGATGGGCTCGTGCGTCATGCCGATGCCCATCATGTGCACCTTCTCACGCGACTTGAGCTCACCGTCCTCCATACGGATATAGGTGACGATGCCGCGGTACGAGTCGTACACCGAGTCGAAGATCAGCGCACGCGCCGGCGCCTTCGGGTCGCCGTGCGGAGCGGGAACCTCCATGACGATGTGGTCGAGCAGATCGGCGACGCCTTCGCCGGTCTTGCCCGACACGCGCAGCACGTCACTCGGCTTGCATCCGATCAGTCCCGCGATCTCCTCCGCGTGCTTGTCCGGCTCGGCACTGGGCAGGTCGATCTTGTTGAGCACGGGGATGATGGCCAGATCATGGTCGATGGCCATATACAGGTTGGACAGCGTCTGCGCCTCGATGCCCTGCGTCGCGTCGACGAGCAGCACCGCGCCCTCGCATGCGGCCAGCGCGCGCGACACCTCATACGTGAAATCCACGTGGCCGGGGGTGTCGATCATGCCGAGCGTGTACTCGGTGCCCTCGAAGGTCCACGGCACGCGCACGGCCTGCGATTTGATGGTGATGCCGCGCTCCTGCTCGATGTCCATGCGGTCGAGGAAGCGGTCACGCATCTCGCGCTCAGGAACGATGCCGCTCAGTTGCAGGATGCGGTCGGCCACCGTGGACTTGCCGTGGTCGATGTGTGCGATGATGCAGAAATTCCGGATTAGCGACTGATCGGTAAACCCTGGCTTGTTCTTCGGCTCAATCACCCTGATCCGGTTCCTTTCGTCCGTGGTGCTCGTTCGTCGCGGGCCTTTGGCATCGTAAATGTGACGCCATGTGCCGCAAGTCACCAAGTTTACCGGTCACCGTCGGCAATTTCCCGACGACACACGGAACACGGGGTCGGTTTTATCCGAACATCGTGGTAGCATGACTCCCTGTATGTCCTTATAGCAAACGTCGTTTGGAGAAAACGTGGCAAACATTAAGTCGCAGAAGAAGCGCGTTCTCACCAACGAGAAGGCGCACAAGCGTAACGTGGCCGTCAAGTCCAGCCTGAAGACCGCCATCCGCGCAACCCGTGAGGCCATCGCCGCCGGCGATAAGGCCGCTGCCGAAGCCGCCTACAAGGTCGCTTCCCAGAAGCTCGACAAGGCCGCCGGCGCTGGCGTGATTCACAAGAACCAGGCCGCCAACCGCAAGTCGGGCATGGCAGTCGCCATCAACAACATGTGAGCATGACCGTCTGACGGTCGTCACAGCATAAGACCCCCGCGGAACCGCAAGGTTCCCGGGGGTTCTTTCGTGTTAGCCGGCCACCCCCACCCGCCAGCGGGGGCTCCCGCGAAGCGGGTGGGGGTGGTCCGAAAGCGTCAAGCCCGAGACTGGTCTTTGTCGTCATCGCCGCCATCGTGGGCATCGGGATGGATGACCGGGCGTTTCAGATACCGCGACTCGCTGGGAAGATACGTGTTGTGCCGCTTGACCGCACCGGGAAGCATGATGCTGAACTTGACCGACAGCAGACGCATGACCACGACCAGCACGACGATCGCGCAGTCGAGCACCACCTCGGCCGTGAAATCCAGCATCTTCCATTGCACTCCCCTGCACACGAACACGGTGAGCACGCATCCGACCGCGGAAGGAACCGCGTACAGGTGCTTGTCGCGGATGATCATCGGCACGTCGTTCAGGAGCATGTCCCGGACCAGACCGCCGCCCAGCGCGGTGAACATGCCCATGAACACCGCCGTCATGCCGGAGGTTCCCAAATCGAGCGCCTTCGAGGTGCCGTTCACCGCGAACAAGCCGACCGCCAAGGCGTCGATGGTCAGCATCGACCATCTGAGCTTGTCCACTTCCGGATGGATCACGGCGATAGCCAGGCCCGACACCAGTGCGGTCAGCACGAACCCGCGGTCGGAGATGCCCACCGGCGGCAGGGAGCCGAGCATCACGTCACGGATGATGCCGCCGCCCAACGCGGTCAGCCACGCGGTGATCAGCATGGCGAACAGGTCATAGTTCTTGCGAACCGCGCATAGACCGCCCATCAGCCCGCTGCAGAACACCGCAAGATATTCGATGCCCATGAAAAAGGCATTGCTTTCCAGTGCCAGTTCCTCCACGTGCCACTCCTCGCCAACATCACAACCATCCGGCCGTACATGAGCCTACCGCAAGCCGGCTACCCGAAACTAGAATCGGCTCCGATCCGGGTCAGGATCTCGCCGACCTTGATCCGATGTCGCGTTCCTTGAACGTCTGTCGCTCATAGGTCAGGTCGATGCCGTTCTCCTTGCGCTCCACGCGCACGGGGAACGATCCCGGGGATGTGTCGCCGTGCGCGACCACCGTGTCATACTTCAGAGCCCGCGGGCGTTGATCGTGCGCGTGTTCCAACGTCCTTCGAGGAACGCCTCTCGAGTGAAATTGCAGGCGAATACGTCGCTCTCGCCGCGCACCGGTGTGACCCGGACGTACGGGTCGGCGATCATGCGTTTAAGCAGGTTGCCGTTCGGGTCTTCGGGATTGAGCGGGCGGAACATCACGTGGTGGAACCGCTTCCACGACGAGCGGATGTACTCCTCCGGCACATGGTCGGCGCGCGGCCGGGCCTCGTTGCGGCGCAGCAGCTCGTCTAGGGGCACGTCGAAATCCTCCGTCCGCCAGATTGCCCCGTGCCGTGTGGCGAGCCGCGCCAGCTCATTCGCATACTCCGGGTTCGCATGCTGCGCGTCGGCGACCACATCCCAGCCGGCGTCGAGCGAGATCACGCAATGCGGCCACGTGTTGGCGGGGTCGGACACCCAGTTCTGCGCCCATGTCGACTTACCGGAGCCCGGCAGTCCGCGCAGAATTGACGTTGAGCGATTCCGGCCGCGCACCCGCGGGAGACAGCTGATGCGTGTGACCGTACAGCAGCTTGCGTCCGTCGAACGGCAGCGCCTGATCGTGGAATCGGACCGCGTCATCGGGCCATCCGTACGCGAGGTCTTCGCGATATGGGAAGTGCGACAGGTTGACCGTTCCAAGTCCTTCCAGTTCAACGGTGCCGTTCGGTTCGATGCTCTCGAACAGGTTCAGCGCCGGCTTGTTGTCCATCCACCAGTCATCATGGTTGCCGATGGCCGCGTGCAGATGACGGCAACGCAGCTGCCGCAGGCAATCCTTATGGGCATATAAAACACCTCAGTCTCGCTACGCTCGACAGCTCCCGCCAGCGGGAGCGGGTTCTATACGAAAAGCCCCGCCGGGCTCGATCGAGCCGATGGGCGGGGCTTCACGTAGAACTGGACTGCGCTCAGCAGACCTTCCACATCCAGTTGTGCGGGTCTTCGACCTCGCCGAGCTGGATGCCGAGCAGCTGGTCGCGCAGGTCGATCGTGAGCTTGCCGGATTCGCCGTTGGCCACGGTCACGTCGAACTCCTTGGACTTGAAGCGGCCGATCGGGGTGATGATGGCGGCGGTACCGCAGGCGAACACCTCGGTGACCTCGCCGGACTTGATGTCGTCGAGCAGGTCGGTGAGCTTGATCATCGTCTCGACCACGTCGATGCCGCGATCCTGCATGAGCTGGATCAGGGAGCGGCGGGTCACGCCCGGCAGGATGTTGCCGGTCAGGGACGGGGTTTCCACGTGGCCGTCCTTGTGCACGACCATCATGTTCATGCCGCCAAGCTCCTCAAGGTAGGTCTTGGTGGCGGCGTCCACGAAGCACACCTGCTCGCAGCCGTTGTCGATGCCGGTGTATTCGCCGAGCAGCGAGGCGGCGTAGTTGCCGCCGCACTTGGCGAAGCCGGTGCCGCCGGGGCCGGTGCGGAACCACTTGTCTTCAACCCAGATGCTGACCGGCTTCACGCCGCCCGGGAAGTACGGGCCGGACGGGGAGGCGATCACGCAGTAGTCGACCTCGTGCGGGGCACGCACGCCGAGGAACGGCTCGGAAGCGAACATGAACGGACGCATGTACAGCGTGTACTCGCGGCGGGTGGGCACCCAGTTGACGTCGCGCTTGACGAGGGCCGCCACGGAGCCGAGGAAGTCGTCCACGGACAGCTCGGGCAGGTACAGGCGCTTGGCGGAGTTCTGGAAACGCTCGGCGTTCGCGTCCGGGCGGAACAGCCAGGTGGAGCCGTCGGCGTGGCGGTATGCCTTCAGACCTTCGAAGACCTCCTGGGCGTAGTGCAGCACGGATGCGCCCGGATCCAGCTTCAGCGGCGCGTACGGCTCGATGCGACGGTCGCCCCAGCCCTCGCCCTTGGTCCAGCTCATGTGGGCCATGTTGTCGGAGAAGACCTGACCGAATGCCGGCTTGTCGATGAGCTCCTGGCGCTTCGCGTCGGATGCGGGATTGTCGTTCGGCAGCACGGTGAACGGCTCGGTGAGCTTGTCCAGCGCGGCGGAATCGTGATGATTGTTTTCTGTCATAACCACTTCTTTGATAACGTCGCCGTTTGCGTCACGGCGGCCAGATGGGGCAGTCGGCGCTTCTGGCACCGGCTCTGAGAGATACTTTCTCACACCGAATGACGCATTCGGCGTGAGCTCGTTCACATTATGAAAAAAGCCCACGCTTGTGGTGGGCTTTTCTCAAGCGTCACTCCCGTGTGTCACGCGGGAATCCGATGTGCTGTGCGAGACGGATCACTTGGCGTCCGCATCGGCGGCCGGAGCGGCAGCAGCGGCATCGGCGTCAGCGGCCGGAGCGGCAGCAGCGGACTCGGTGGTGTCCTCAGGCACCTCGACGCTGACGACGGAGGTCTCCGGATCGTCCATGTCGAGCTCGGCGCCTTCCGGCAGCACGATGTCCTTGAGCAGCACCTTGGTGCCGTCGGTCAGGCCGTCAACGTTGACCACGATGCGCTCGGGCAGGTTGGTGACATCGGCGCGGACCTTGAGCTCCTGCAGGTCGACGAACGCGACGGCGGCACCCTTCGGCGTGCCCTCGACGAACACCGGCACCTCGACGTCGATCTTCTCGCCGGCCTTGACCTCGTAGAAGTCGATGTGTTCAACGATGCGCTTGACGGGGTTGCGCTGCACATCCTTGACGACGGCCAGCTTGGTCTGGCCACCGAAGGAGATCGAGAACAGCGCGTTCGTGTGGCGCAGGGCCAGCGTGGTCTCCTTCATCGGGAGCTTCACGAACGTCGGCTGGTCGCCGCCCGCGTACAAGGTGGCGGGGATGAGCTTGGCCACGCGCATGCGGCGCGCAGCACCCTTGCCGAATTCGTCACGGATGTCACCGGCGATCTTGATGGTGTTTGCCATAATGGTTCTCCTTGAGTGTTACTTGTCGTTCTGTCTATTTGACGCCACGACGCGCCGCAGAACTCCCCAAGGAGGGGTGGTATTCAACGCCGAGTCGATTACGGCAGACCCGTTCTCGCGAATCGGAATGCCCTCGCCAAAGCAACGAGAAACAATTATACGGCCGCGCGGGACATTCGATGGAACGTCTATCCCGGCAAACGAATCGAACGCCCGATCCGCCCGGCTGTTTCGTCGTCATGCCGTCATCGACCCCGGCGAGGCCCTACAATGGACGCAATGGGACATGCACCGAATCGGCTGGGAGGTTTGCAATGGCGCGTAACACATCACGGATAGTAGTGGGAGGCGGAATCGCGGCCTCCGTGGTAGCCGGCGCCACTTACGGGCTGGCGAATCTCATGTTCTCGTATGCGCTGGATGCACAGGCGAAGCACTCGATGCTCAGATCCGGCAGGGATGACGGCAAAGTCGCGGACAAGGGACCCCGGCTCGACGCGGCCGAAGAGGTCGAGGCGGCGGATTGGTTCGACCAGTCCAAGCAGCCGGTGGTCATCTCGGCGGAGGACGGCATCCAGCTTCATGGCTGGCTGTTCGATCCCGATTGCGCCGGTGCGAAGCCCCACCTGTATGCGATATGCTGCCACGGGTATTCGGGGCAACCGCAGGATATGGCGAAGTACGCGCATCGTTTCGCCCGTCTCGGGTTCACCGTGCTGGTTCCGGCGCTGCGCGGCCACGGGCTCAGCGAAGGCCGCTATGCGGGCATGGGATGGCTGGACCGCCGTGACCTGATGCGGTGGATATCGCTGATCATCGACAGCGACGCGGACGCCCGCATCCTGCTGCAGGGCAAGTCCATGGGCGCGGCCGCGGTCATGATGACCGTCGGCGAGCCGGACCTGCCCAGGAACGTCCGTGGCGGCGGTCGAGGATTGCGGCTATGCGTCGGTCGGCCAGCAGCTTCATCGACTGCGCGCGATCGATGTTTCACCTGCCGAAGTTCCTCGCCAAGCCGATCGTGACGACGATGGGGGCGATCGCGCGGCGGCGTGCCGGGTACGGTTTCCAGGAAGGCCTCGTGCGTGGAACAGCTGAAGCATGCCACGATTCCGATGCTGTTCAT
>ENA-OQBD01001379-OQBD01001379.1-human-gut-metagenome-genome-assembly--contig:-NODE-1379-length-11307-cov-2.226565_pt1 | contig 11307 bp, 13 predicted proteins | sample MGYA00242742_ERZ504543 | MGnify/ENA primary metagenome ERZ504543 (study PRJEB26092, sample SAMD00036239) | human gut metagenome | host: Homo sapiens | study: EMG produced TPA metagenomics assembly of... | reverse complement strand
CGACGCGGTAGAGCGTCAACGCGCCGCCGGTCTCGGCGGCGGCCACCCACCACCGGCCGCTGCCGCCGTAACAGGCGGTCAGCGTTTCCACCTGCGTTTTGTCCAGCCCGTCCAGAAAGGCTTGTACGGTGGAGGGATCGATGGTTTCCCAGCCATCCCCGTCCAGGAAAACGCCGCTGCGGTGCTTTTGGGCGTCATTATACAGCGATAACGTGGGAACGCCGTCCAGCATCTGTAGCTTGGCGGGAGCGAAGCCGCTGTCCACCGCGGGGGTGACCTCCGTCTGGGTGTATTTTCCCGTGGCGTACTTCGTTTGGGAGGCCGTTCCCGGCTCCTCGGTTGAAGGAGCGGCGGAACACCCTGCCAGCGCCAGCAGCAAAGCCATGAGGGCGGCCAGCGGCGCAAGCCGTGATCGAATTCGGTTCATACAAATTCCTCCTGACGGGGCGGCGGCGCAGGCGGCCGCTGCCCTGGCAATTTTGGTAATACCACTGTACACACAAAACCTGAAAAAATCCTGAATGCGCCTGCGGCTCTTTCCGGCCTTGGTTGCGCTCCGGGAGAATTTGTGCTATAAATTAAATAATCTGCCGCTTTTGATACGGCCTGCGAGATATGCCCCGGGAGGTAGAATACATGAACTTGCTAGTGATCGAAGATGACCGGAAACTGAACCGGATGCTGTGCGAAATCCTTGAAAAAGAGGGCTACACGGTGAAAGCCTGCACCGACGGGGAGGAAGGCGCTTACTATCTGCAGCAGAACGCCTACGACCTGGCGCTGGTGGACTGGATGCTCCCCGGCGAAAGCGGGCCGGACATCCTGCGGGAAAGCCGCCGCAAGGGGATCATGACGCCGGTGGTGATGCTGACGGCGCTGACCGCCGTGGAAAACAAGGTGACCTGCCTGGATGCCGGCGCCGACGACTATCTGGGTAAACCCTTTGACAGCCGGGAGCTGTTGGCCCGTGTCCGGGCCAACCTGCGGCGGCAGGCCCCCATCGAGGAGCTGGTGGTGCTGCGGTACGGGGATCTGGTGTACGACACCAAGGCGCTGCTGCTGGCCTGTGGCCGGGAGGAGATCGCGGTCTCCAAAAAGCTGGGCCTTATGATTGAACTGTTTATGAAAAGCAAGGGTCAGGCGCTGGCACGAGCCACCCTGTTTGCCCGCGTATGGGCGCGGACGCCGACGTGGAGGAGGCCATTCTGGACAATTACATCGGCTTTTTCCGCCGGCGGCTGGCCCAGATCCACTCCAAGATGAGCCTGCGGACCGTTCGAGGTGTTGGGTATGCCCTTGTGGAAGAAAAAGAAGGCCGCTGAACCGGCCGCGCCGTTGGACGTTCTGCGGTGGAAGATCGTAGCGGTGAACATCCTGTTTGCCGCCATGGTGGTGGCTACCCTCTGTTTCGTGGCCGCCCGGCAGGGAAAGAACGCCCTGGAGGAGAAGCATAGGCTGGCCTTCGCCTCCCTCTGTTCCGCCCTGGAACAGCCGATCCTGGAGACACAGACCATCGACCATAAGGCGATCTACAGCAGCGCGGTGGAAAACCGCCTGGTGCCCGCCTTATTCGAGAAGGGAGCCCCCATCGAGAATCCCTACCTGCAGGGCGATGATGCCGCACCGCTGCTCACTCTCAGCGAACCAATGCTGGAAGAGGCGCGGCAAAGCGTGGATGGGCAGAACGGCCTGTGGGCCAAAACGGTTGTCCGGCAGGCATACACCCTGCGGGACGGGAGTGCCCTCTGGTTTGCGGAATACTGTGCAATCCCCACGGCCAGTGGGAATTGGATCGAGATGTACCTGTTTCAGGATGCCGCGACCTTCCGGCAGGAATGGGGCAGGATGCAACTGTTGTACGTAGCGGTGGCGGCGGGCGGCGTGCTGGCTTTGGGGGCGCTGGCCTTTGCGCTGACCGGCTGGGCCATGCAGCCCGCCCGGCGGGCCGAGCGGATGGAGCGGGAGTTTTTGGCGGCGGCCAGCCACGAGTTGAAAAGCCCGCTGGCAGTGATCATCACCAGCGCCGAACTGCTGCCTTCCGGCGGCGAGGAGGCAAAATACCGCGCCAACATTCTGTCAGAAGCGCACCGGATGGCGCAGCTGGTGCAGGAGCTTCTATCCCTTTCCCGTCTGGAGACCGCTGCCCGTCAGATCATGCCGGCAAAGCTGGACACCGAGGCCTTTCTCTGGGAAGTTTACGAGACATGGCAGCCGGTGGCGGCAAAGGCCGGTGACCGGCTGACCCTCCGCCTGCCGGACGGCGCGCTGCCGCCCATTCGGGCAGACGAGGACGCGCTGAAGCAGGTGATGGCCATTCTGTTGTCCAACGCCGTTCAGCACACCCCCAGCGGTACGCAGATCGAACTTTCCGCCGTGGCGGCGGGGCGAACGGTCTGCCTGTCGGTGGCCGATACGGGACCGGGCATTGCGGATAAGGAACGGGCTTTCCCAAAAGTTTTATCGCGCAGACCCGCAAACCGGCGATGCCAGCCTGGGTCTGGGCCTGAGCATCGCGCAGAAGCTTGTGGCGCTGCATCACGGCAGCATCACGATCCGGGATACGCCGGGCGGCGGCGCTACGCTGCAGGTCATAATCCCACAGGCGTGATATTGGCAGAATCCACAACCGTTTGTCGCATCATTGTAAAAAGTGCTGTGAGAGCCTTTTGGTTTTCTCACAGCACTTTTTGTGTACATACCGAACAAGAAATCACTCGTCGGCATCGTCGATTTTCGATGAAAGAAACGCGCGTTTTCGCTCGAATGAGCACTTTGATATGAAATCCGTGCTATAACAAGGGCAATTTACGGAATAGGATGTGAATCGCCAATATGCAGATAGTAGAATTAGAAATGGTTCCTCTTTCTCTTCGACCGGTATTGCAGCGACTTTATGATATGAAAACTACGCAGTCTGCTCTGCGTGAAGGAGTACTGTTTTCCACCAAGAGAAACAACTACTACTATGATACAGGCACCGGAAAGGTAATTGTGTTGGACGATGATACCAGCTACATTTTCCGCGTATTGTTTGACCCCAACTGTTGAGCGCCGAAACATTTTTGATATCACTGACAAAAGTCGATCCTAATGCAGTGAAAAACCTCCTACAGACAATTGACGCAGAGCGCTTGTTCCAGCGACCGCCGCTTTTGAGCATGGGAAAAGAAATTGCGGCGGGTGTAACCGATACGGAGCAGAAAGTTGAACAAATCATTCTTGAAGTGACGGAGCAATGTAATTTCCGCTGCAAATACTGCGTCTACTCAGAGGATTTCTCAGGGAACCGTGATTTTGGGAATCGGCGGATGCCGACAGAAATTGCCTTTAAGGCAATTGATTGGGCGTTGGAAAACAGCGGCGCTAAACTGGCAATTACTTTCTACGGCGGCGAGCCATTGCTCAACTTTAAGCTGATGAAAGCTGTGATTGAGAGGTCTCAGGCCAAGAGAGGGAACAAAGAGATTGTTTATAGCTTTACTTCCAATATGTCGCTCATGACACGCGAAATCGCCACCTATCTGGCTCAAGTTCCGAACTTATATATTATGGCCAGTATCGACGGCCCACGCACTGTCCACGACGCATATCGTGTGTACGCAAATGATGCCCCCACGTTTGAAGACAGCATTGGCGGTCTTCGAATTTTGGCGGATGCCTACGCAGGTTCCCACATGCCGGTTAATATAAACGCTGTGTTGACACCTCCATTTGGATTTGAAAAGTTGGAGCAGGTAAATGCATACTTCGAATCGCTGGACTGGCTTCCGGCAACCTGCCATGTAAATATTACTTATCCATCGTATGGAACTTGTCCTGGCTTGGATGAGTATTACGACAAAATCACCGGCAATCCCAAGTATGCTCTTCATGGTATGTGCAACACCCTTATGATATGGCAACAGCGCAAGGCAGAAACCGACGGGCTTGACGCCTACAAAGCCAGAAACATATATTACCATTCGATCTTTGACGACTTGGTTAAAATCAACAATCGCATTATCGTTGATGAACCTACACTGCGCCGGGGATTAAATGGATGCTGCGTGCCAGGAAAGAAAAGACTGTATGTCACGGCAACCGGAGAATATAAAGCCTGCGAACGGATCGGCTCCAGCCCTTCGATTGGTAATGTGGACGAAGGTGTTGATCGAGAACTGATCGTGAAAAAGTATGTTGAGGAATTTGCGGCGCAGTCAAAAGACATCTGCGATAAGTGTTGGGCTTACAATCTGTGCAGGGTATGCTATGCAGGCGTTTGCAATGAAAACGGGTTGGATATGGGGCTGAAAAACGAGGCATGCCGCGCTTCAAGGTCAGTTGCACTAAATAATCTGGCTCTCTACCATGAACTGATGGAAGAAAATCCAGAAGCGCTCAACTGCTTAAAAGATGCAGTGATTGAGTAACTGCGGTACAATAGGCATTTTGCCTGTTTGTATAGATTCTAAGAGAGAGGAGGAGCTATTATGAGCGTCGTAGATCCCATCTTTGGTCGTACTGCAGTTAATGCGGCGAGCAGCTGCGGCTGCACTTGCACGCAAACTACCCCGACTGCGCCCAGCTTCAATAGCGTTTGGACTGGCCAGCGCGATTCTGGCGGTGGTTGCGCTTGCACCTGCAACACCACGATCGAGTACAACCTGTCCATCAACTACGATGGCGCCCACAACGCGGTTTCGTAATTCATCATTACATCGCGTCCAATCAACGGGAAGGAGGGGAAAAGCTATCCGGCTTTCCCTCCTTCTGGTGTCAGAAAAATGATCGAGGAATGTATCCATGGAAAAAAGTACGTTATCTATTAAAGAGACGCTTTCCATCACATTTAGAACTCTAAAAATACTTTTTCATGCAGCTCCAGGGGGGATTGCTTTTTTAGGAATCCTTAGCACAATAGCGGGCGTATGCCCTTTTCTAACCCTGATACTGTCCAGAGCTTTTCTGGATAGCCTGGCAAGAGCGTGTGGCCAGCAGGCGTTTGAAATGGAAATCATCTGGCTTTTGTTTTTCCTTTTCTTAACAAACATGATGCTGTCTGTTGTGAATAACCTCAGTATCTTACTAAAAAGTGATGTGAGTGGTCGGATATCTTTATTGGTGAACGCACAGGTGTTAGAAAAATGTGTTCACTTGCCGATGAGTCAGTATGATAATGAAACAACTTATAATCGAATCCGCTTCACTTCAGAACAAACGTCGATCCGTTGTACAAACTTAATCAACACCTTTTTCTCGATCGTGCAATGCTTAATTTCTTTTTCGAGCGTGGTATGCGTACTTGTTTCATTTAATGGCATTATTGTAATTGCCAGTGTGGTGGCCAGCATTCCTCTTTTTTTCGTCAATAAGTATGTGAGCAGTTTTTGGTATAAGATATCGGTCGGACGGGTAGAAAAACAACGCTATTCCGATGTTCTCCGCGATCTCATGCTGCGCAATGACAATATAAAAGAATTAAAACTTTTTGGCTCTCTATCGTATTTGAAAAGCCGCATTTTGAATCAGCAAACAGAGTTTTTTTCGTGAAGATCAGATGAACCGCAAAAAATTTTGCAAAATTGATACGGCCCAAAAAGCCGCCAATGATTTCGTGATTTTGCTGCTTAAGCTTTGGATCATTATTTTGGGGATTAAGCAACGGGCTACGCTTGGTACGATCAACTTGTACACAAGCTCCTTGGATCAAATACAAAGCGCCATTTTCTCGTTTTGCACCCAATTGAATACTTTCTATGAGCAGGCACTTTATTTGGAATCACTGTTTGATTTATTTGATATGCAGACGGAAGACGAAAACTGCGGAACGCCATTGACGGAACCAATTCGCACGATAGAATTTCGGCACGTTTACTTTTCCTACCCTGCTACCAATGTATATGCCTTGAAGAATGTAAGCTTCGTCCTGGATGACCGGCACACTTATGCCCTTATCGGCCTAAACGGCAGTGGAAAGACAACCCTGCTAAAACTGTTAATGAAGTTATATAAGCCAACACTAGGAACCATATTGATCAACGGACAAGATATCGAAGAGATTGATACAGCCGGTTTGCGAAAAAGGATATCAGCAATATTTCAAGATTTTATTAAGTATCCGTTTACTGCGGAAGAAAATATAACGATCAGTGATTTGGAAAATGCCAACGATCTTCACCGTCTTTCAAAAGTGATTGATGATGCCGGGGCAGCAGAAGTGATCGATGGGTTACCACACCGCTTACAAACCCAACTCCAAAAGGGGTGGAATGGGGGAACAGAACTCTCACAAGGACAATGGCAAAAAATTGCAATTGCCCGGTGCCTTTTTAAGCAAAGTGATGTGTACCTGTTTGATGAACCTTTTTCGGCGTTAGATGCTATTTCAGAGCAGCACATTATTAAGCGGCTTAACTTGAAAACAAAAATGTCTATTACCATTTTTATAACACATCGATACTCCAGCCTTCGATTGGCGGATTTCATTCTGGTATTAAAAGATGGCGAATTAGTCGAATCCGGTTCCCATCAGGAACTGCAGAAAGCTGGGAAGTATTATTCAGAATTAATCAAAGCGCAGATCGAACCAATCGACCATTTGGCGCAATTGGATGAGACCTAAAAGCTGTTTTGGCAGAAAGGTATTCAGGTTTTTTTCAGGTTCCCTGTGCTACAGTGTAGGCAAGGAGGTGAAGGCGATGAAACGGCCAAAGGTCACTGGCCTGCGCCGGAGGGAGAGCTGGCAGGCACTGCCTTTTCTGCTGCCCAGCCTGTTGGGGCTGTGCCTGTTCTATCTGTTCCCACTGGCCGAAACGGTTCGGGCCAGCTTTATGGACCCGCTGCGCAGCCGGGCCGTCGGGTGGGGGAACTACCGGGCGCTCTTTCAAAATACTGCGTTCCGTCTGGCTGTCCGCAACACCTGCCGCTTTCTCTGCATCTGCATCCCGGCGCTGCTGGCCGTCAGCCTGCTCTGTGCGGTGCTGCTTGGCGCGGCAAAACGGCGGGCGGTCTTTTTCAAAAGCGTCCTCCTGCTCCCCTATGCGATTCCTGTTGCCAGCATCGTTGTGTTATGGAGGGCACTTTTCTCCGGCAAGGGGCTGGTCAACGGCTTGCTGGTGGGGCTGGGGTGCCGGCCCGTGGACTTTATGGGCAGCAGCGCGGCCTTTTGGGTGCTGATTTTCACCTACCTTTGGCGAAACAACGGGTACGATATGCTGCTGTGGCTGGCGGGTCTGGAGACCATCCCCCGGCCCTTGTATGAAGCGGCAGCGGTGGATGGAGCCACCCCTTTTCAGACCTTTGTCTTTATCACGCTGCCCAATCTGCTGCCAACGGTGGTGCTGACCACCATACTGAGCCTGGTCAACTCCTTTAAGGTCTTTCGGGAGGCCTACTTGGTGGCAGGCAACTACCCGCAGGAAAGCATATATCTGCTGCAGCACCTCTTCAACAACTGGTTCCTGTCGCTGGACATCGGCAAGCTGTCTGCCGCCGCCGTGCTGCTGGCGCTGGGGCTTGGCTGCGTCGTGTATCTACTGTATCACTTTTGGGGTGGTGGGCAGGAATGAGAAAAAAGGAGCCTCTTTTGCCGGTGCTGATCCTTGGCCTGCTGGCCTTCACCGTCCTTTGGCCGCTGTGGTTTACCGTCGGCGGTGCGCTGATGGCGTTGGACGAATTGACAGCCGCCCTGGGGCCGGCCCTGTTGGACACAGCAGACGGCGGGTATGCGGTGTGGACGATCCTGCCTTCCTGGCCGACGCTCCAACCGCTGGCGGAGCTGCTGCTGGACACCCCGCAGTTTTTTTTCCGGCCTTCTGGAACACCTGCCTGCTGGCCTTTGCACAGATCGCCGGTCAGCTGGTGGTCGCCGCCCCCGCATCGTGGGCGTTTGCCAAGCTGCGCTTTGCGGGCAGGCGTTTCCTGCTGCTCGGGTACATTGCGCTGATGGTGCTGCCCTTTCAGGTACTGATGGTACCCAACTACCTGATCGCCACACGCCTTGGAATCTACGATACGCCGCTGTCCGTCATCCTGCCAGGGGTGTTTTCGGCGTTCCCGGTTTTTATCATGACCCGCAGCTTTCAGGATGTTCCCAATGAACTCCTCGAGGCGGCCAAGCTGGACGGCGCAACGGCCTGGCAGATCTTTTGGAAGATCGGCGTTCCGCTGGGATATGCCGGAATCTTTGCCGCCTTGGTGCTGAATTTTATCGAAGGGTGGAACGCGGTGGAGCAGCCGCTGCTCTTTCTGAAATCCCAATCCAACTGGCCGCTTTCCATGTATATGAACGATATTGTGACAGACAACCTGGGGATCGCCATGGCGGCCAGCCTGCTCTCGCTGATTCCGGCGATGCTGGTGTTCCTGTATGGGCAAACCTATCTGGAACTGGGCATCCAGGCCGGAGGCATCAAGGCATAAGGAAGGAGACATTTTCTGTGAAAATCGTCAGGGATTCTGCCGTTCGTCAGGAACCGGCGCAGCCGCAGGCCGTATCGCCGGAGGAAAACAGGTTTTCGATTCGCCCCCGGCAGATCGCGCTTTTCTTTTTGTGGATGCTGGCTTTTACGCTGCTTGCCCGCGGAACATCCGGCGCGCTGCTGCCAGAGGTGCAGCTCTCCACGCCGGCGCCCAATACCATCACCCAGAGCCTAACGGCGACAGGAACCATTCAGTGGGCGGCGGGCAGCCTGTTCTATCTGCCCGAAAGGGCTGCTGGTGGAGGCGGTTTTTGTTTCGGAGGGGGAGGCTGTACAGGAAGGAGACAAAATAGCGGCCCTCGCCGGGAGGATGTGGAACAGAAGCTGCGGAGCCCTTCAGGCAGAACTTGCGCAAAAACAGACGGAATATGCCCGGCTTACCAAACCGGTGGCGGCGGACAGCTATGATCTGGAAAAAGCCCAGCAGGCCCTGCAGGCCGCCTACCAGGCAGCGGAGAACAGCGCGGCAGCCTGGGCGGAGAAAGAAGCGAACGCCGGCAGCGAGCGGGATGCCCTGCAGCGCGAACTGAACGAACGGCAGGAAAAGGCCGCCCAATATGCCCGCGAGATCGCAGAGAAGCAGGCACAGCGGGAGTTGCTGCAGCAGGAAGAATCGCCGGACGAGGAAATCATCAGCCAGATCGAAGCGGAGCTGACGCAGCTTACGGCAGAGGAAACGCAAAAACCGGGAGGCACTGGTCGAAGCGGAAGCCCGGCTCAACGAGGCGGACGCAGCGCTGGAAAGCGTCCAAAGCCAACGGGAAGAAGCGGCTCGCACGGCTGCGCAGGCCGCCGAACAGGCGGAGCAGGCCCGAAACGACGCCCGGCACGCCTACGAGAAAAGCGTGGAAGCCGCCAGTGAAACAGCCGCCGCCAATGCGGCCAGTGCCACGGTTCTGGCGGAACAGATCCGGGAAAGAGGTCTGGGAAGCAATGCTCTTGTCCCAGGGATTGCACCAGGTCTCATGGCGCAGGTTCAGGCTCCATACAGGGTCTTCTACCACATCGGTTACCATTTTACTGGAAGCTAAAGGATTTCTTAAAAACAGGGACTCTACGTATTCGATCCAGTTCTTTTTCTGGCTGTTTGGGTCGGAAAGTGTCCGGCAGCCCAGACGCAGGGCAAGGATAGAACGGTGGATCATTCCCGGGGATACCTGATAATGATTTTTGCTGCTTAAAGGATAGAAGGCGTCATTTAAGCAGGAGGAGAGGAAACGAGAGATAAACTGTGTTTCCATGCCGTTTAAACAGATGGTAGCCGCCTGGTTGAACTGGGACGGCTTTTTCTTTTTGTATTTCATCAATAACAGGGCATCAATGTCATTTTCCAGCCTGGCATGTAAGCCGTGACAGGCGGCTGTTGGATGCTCCGCGTCATAGTGGATGCGGCCATATACATAAGGGTGGCAGATAGAGTCGCCAATATAATGGCTGATGAAACCGCATAAGAAAGCAAGGCCTTCCTCACGCTGCTGCCGGGACTCAATTTTTGAAAGACGGGTGAATGCGCAGCGGAAAAAGTCATTTACATGGTGTTCATGCATATAGGAGCCTACGTTGCGGTGATCCCTGTGGCGCAAAACAGGCAGATTATAAAAAAACATATCCGGTCCCTGAAGACCAAGCTGGTAGAGCCAGCGGTATTTTGCAATGATGAATTTTAAGTTGTTCTGAGGCATGTCATTGTATGCCTTCATACCGAGAATGTAGTGGGTGGTGAAGCCGGGCATGGTTGTGGGGCCTCCTTTCGGGTGTTGATGGCGTTGTGGGGCCACGCAGGTTCCTGCGCTCTTTACATTATACCATATTTTTGTGGATAAAGCAGGCATAGAAGGGAAAAACAGTGCATAAAAACCTCATAAGAAGGTTGCAGTGAGGCATAAATAAGGCGCATATGAAAGTTCTGGAAATGGTGCATGGGATCATATGGGGGCCGTGGACGGTGGGGGTGTTTCTGGTTGTGGGACTGGTGTTATCGGTGCGCTGCCGTTTCTTTCAGATCCGGGGATTTCGATATTGGTGGAAGGCAACTGCCGGAAGCTTATGGGGAGAGGAACGTGAGGGCGATGAAAGTACAGGTGCTGCCGGGGCCCACCATGGAATTACACAGTTCCAGTCGGTCTGTACCGCCCTTGCAGCAACGGTGGGGACCGGTAATATTGCAGGTGTGGCAGCCGCTCTTGTATCCGGTGGTCCGGGAGCCGTGTTCTGGATGTGGATCTCCGCACTGATCGGTATGGCCACTGCTTATGGGGAAACCTATCTGGGAGTCCGGTACCGTTTTAAGAACAACAGGGGAAAATGGATCTGCGGCCCCTTTGTCTATATGAAAAAAGGGCTGGGTATCCCTTTTATGGCAGCATGTTACAGCTTTTTCTGCTTTCTGTGTGCCCTTGGAATGGGAAGTATGGTACAGGCAAATTCAGCAGCAGAGACATTGGAATTTACCTGGGGAATCCCGTCGGTGTTAGGAAGCGGTATTCTGGCGCTGCTTACGGGAGCCGTTATCTTAGGTGGGATAAAACGGATCGGCAAAGCAGCAGAATACCTGTTGCCTCTGGCTTCCGGGATCTATATTTTATTTTCCCTGCTGGTACTTTTATTATGCGCAGACCGTATACCAGATGTAGTCATTCAGAATGGTGCCGACGCAGAAGATAGAGCCTGCCAGAATGAAGGGCAGCAGCTGCATCATTGAGTCCTTGATGACCACGATCCAATCAGGTTCGTGATCTTTTGCAGTTTCGGCGCGAAAGAATTTTCGAGCCATTTAATGAGTTTATCCATTGGTTTCCTCCTCATTTATGCTGCCGATCATCGGCAGCACTATTTAGTGCAGGGCCGC
>ENA-OQBD01001376-OQBD01001376.1-human-gut-metagenome-genome-assembly--contig:-NODE-1376-length-11326-cov-3.140459_pt1 | contig 11326 bp, 13 predicted proteins | sample MGYA00242742_ERZ504543 | MGnify/ENA primary metagenome ERZ504543 (study PRJEB26092, sample SAMD00036239) | human gut metagenome | host: Homo sapiens | study: EMG produced TPA metagenomics assembly of... | reverse complement strand
ACTGTGGTGCTGCCGCTGTGCATCGCCTACTACGCGGTTTTCTCCGTGGTTTTCTACTGGGTTACCAACTTTATCTTCAAGAAAAAGCTGAACCTGGAATAAAAATGCTTACACCTAAATTCCCATATCAAAAGGAAGAACGCCTCTCATTCTTGAGAGGCGTTCTTTCCATAAAGCGGGGAAAATGGCGGTACAGGATTGAGAACCGGGATTAGAGAACGCGGGAAAGGGAAAGAAGGGGAAAGAGCAGCTGCAAAGGCAAAAAGGGAGAAAAGAAAAACGGGGTTAAAAAAGAAAAAAGTTGAAGAATAAAGAAATTTTATACATTTATAACGAGGCTTTAAGAAAAGCGGAATATCTTTATAGTGCTTAGAAAAAAGAAAGATATTTAGGCAGATTGCTTATATTTTCCAAATAGAGTTGTACCTTTTGTTAGTTTTTACATAGGTTGTTGAATTTCATCCCATGATTTGCTATAATTTCAATCAGGTATTATTATCAATTTTATAGGAGGTTATTGAAATGGATCTGCCCATGCACTGGACCATGTATCCAGATCTAATGCTCTGGTTGATAAAAAGCGGATCAGAAAAGCAATAAAAATCATCGTTTCATAGGAAACCCGATTCCATATTTTCGCAATCTTATGTGTCATGTAAAACTCCTATTCCTGCATTTTAACCACAATGATGCCATTGATATATTCTACACACCCTTTTAGCGGATAAACAGACATATTTTTATATTCATCTGTTTCCACGATCTCCATCATCTCGTCGTAAGACGCCTGTTCCATCTGGACCCCAAAACAATAATTCCAGATAATAGTGTAATGGTAAGAATCATTCAGAAATGAGTCATTGCTGATTCCCATAATGCTCGGCATCATAATCTGGAGATTCTCTGTTGCACAATTATAATCACCCATGATAACGACCTTATCATGCTGGTTCTGAAACTCATCCATCTGCTCGATACGCTGCAAAACATCCTCTGCGATAGAAATGGATTTATGATAGCTCAGATTCATATTAAAATATGCAATGTTACAGTTAATCACATTATAATACACCAGTCCACAAAGCACAAAAATACCGCATCCCTTCAGTATCTTTGAGATCCAGGTTTTCCAGTCTAACTGCAACAACATAATGATCATAAGCAGATAGATCAGGCAGACAGCCATTTCCATCAGCGTATAATACTGCACGTCCGGTGAAGTAAAGTTGATAAAGTATGCTCCAACCGGGATCAGGCAGACAGCTGCAATGGAGGCTAACATTGACATTTTTTTCTTATAAACCTGATTGCGTACTAAAAGATATATTAAGATCAGTCCGATCAGCAACAATGCCGCTGCATTTAATAAGGAATAAACGTGTTTTTCCACACCATGTTCCATTCCAAGGATCAGCCTGAAATGATACAGTGTCTTTTGCAGTGCTGCTTTATACTGTCCTAACGACATAATCCCCAAAGCACCGATTCCCTGATAACCTGGCAGTGTAATATTATAACGGATCAATGTAATCTTTAAAATAACCGCATACAGTACCGCTCCGCCGACCAGCATTCCAAGATATTTTAAATCTTTTCTTACTGCTTCTAAGAAGTCAAGTTTCTCAATGACAAACTGCCGGATAATATAAAGCAATACCAACACGATTACCACCGTTGCATATGCCTGATAAATCCCCATTGCAAATGCAAGACAGACCATTCCTGCTATCGTTCCCACTTTTTGACACACCAAGTCAGATAAACTGCAAGCGTAGCCAGCAAAATGCGAGTAGATACGCATCTGCCAGTATACATTATGAGCAGATTCTGCAGCTTTTCATGTGCTGTCTTCAGACTGTCAAGCTCCTGCGCTGCATCCCGGATATCCTTTTCCAGAGATTTTTTCTCTTCCTCAAGAGTTTTCAGAAGCTCCTGGATTTCTTCCCATTTTTCTTTTGTTACAGACTGGTTTTTCAGTGTTTCCTGACGCTGAAAATACTCTGCGTATTCCTTTTTGCGCTGATCTACAGCCTGATTTAGTTTCTCCAATTCTTTCTTTTTCTCCCAGATCATTGCCTGAAGCTTTTCTTCATCCAGGAGGTTTTCATTAAACAGAATATAAAAGCTGATTCCAGGGAAATTTACGATTTTGTCTGTGTACTTTTCCTGAAATTCTTCTATTTTCTCACGCTCTACAATAGGCACAGGGAAGGATGTGCAGACGTTTCTGTCGTTTCGTCCCAGCTTCTCAATTTCCTGTCGGGTAAGGATCAGGGCATATGGCAGAAATGGATTCTTACGGACCAGCATCTGGTTTTTCTTCTGGGAGTATCCGTTCTTTTTCAGCCATTCCATACCATAAACTGTGTGAATTCCCAAATCATCCAGTTCTTTCTCCAGTTCCTCAGGAAGCTCCAGAACCTTTCCGCTGGTAAGGCTTAAATATTCTTTTTCCAGGGAATCCTCTTCCTTTTCCAGATTTCGCCGCAGCTCCTCCAGCTCACGCAGCTTTCGTGCAGAATTCTCCAGTATCCTGTCAGTATCCAGAAGATGGCGTTCCTCCATGTCCAGATATTTCAGGATATTCTTCCTTATTTCCAGTTCATTCTGATAGAGCTGATAGGTATGTTCCTGGTTCTCTGTCTCTGTTTTTTTATGTATCAGAGCCTCTTTCTTATCCTCCAGACTGCGCTTCCTGACGGCGGATCAACTCTTTGTCATCTTCCCATTTCTTCTGATTTTCTGTACGTTCCCTTACTGTTTTTTCCAGTTCCTGTTCGTACATCTGGCGACGGATTTCCAGTGTTCCGGCTTCATAGGTTCCCAGAATATTTTCGTACTAATTCTTCCTGATACTTGGCATTATACTGGTTTTCCAGACGGGTATAGGATTCAATCCGGCTTTCCAGTTTTCCTTTTTTTCCAAAGCAGTCGCGGATCTTCTCTTCCAGTTCTTCGACTCTATTCGCCTCATCCTGTGCTTCTTTTCCCTTTTTCTGTATATTTTCAGACAGGTTTTCCTGCTGTTGTCTGTTATCCTGAATACGTTCTTCAAAAATGTTTTTCAAGGTCAGGCCAAGTGCTTTTCTCTCCGGTTCCAGATCAGCTCCCTGCTGTCTGGCAACTGCGATTTTCTCCCTGAGAAGATCCAGTTCCCCTTTTTCTTCTGACACAGAATCCTGCTGTCTGGCACATTGGAGGATATGAAGTTTCTTCTCTGTCTGTTCTGCCTGCACCTGAAGATTTTCACGCTCCATATCGATCATATCACGGTTTCCGATATGAAGATTCTTCTCTTCCTCATAGTCATAGACCTGGCTGGAAAGCTCCTCGTATTCTACTCTGGAAAGCTTTTGATCCAGACCTTCCAGCACTTCTTTTGCATGATCATGAGCTTTCTCAGTCTGGCTTAAGAGTCCATTTACATCATGGATAAACCAGGCAATTTTATTCTGCTGTTTTCCTTCCTCTGTCTCCGCATTCTGATACTCTTCTGCCTGAGTCTGAATCCCATTTGCTTCTTCCTTAAACTGACGGATTGTGTCTCTTCGCTTAATTTTGGAACGGTTATCCTTATACTGTCCTGCATATTTTTCCAGAATAGACTGGAACTCTTTAATGCGGTTTTTGTCCTTATTCAGTTTGCTCTCAATAGCCTCGAGAAACCATTTTTCTGTCAGCCCCTTTTCATCCTTGCAGTCCGCAAAAAGATCTGACAGTCCGGATTCCTTCAGATTGATTTTCTTAATAATAGTTTCCCATTCCTTATAATTGATCTGGTATTCCATCAGCTTATTGAAGTACTGGCGGGACTGAGCATAGTTTGTCAGATCATAATAAAAGAACTTCATATCCCTGTCTTTTTGTAGGTTCAAAAAGCTGTCTGCAGGAGTTAAAATTCTTCAGGATCATCTCTTTTTTGCCTTTTTCCACTACAGGAAGGTGGTGGATATCCTGAATACAGGGGCTCTGATATTCACTGACAATTCCAATAATATCCAGATTCTCTTTTCTGTCCTCTTCCATATCCTGGGATTTTCTGACCATAAGACCTGTGAGAACATAGCCTGCTCCCTGATCCAGTGCCCATTCCACCAGGATAAAGGATGGCTTATTGGTAGTAAAATAGCTTTCAAATAATCGGTCTTTGGTATTGCGATATCTTGGATGCACAAAGGGCGCAGTCAGCATCTGGACAAGAACAGATTTCCCACCGCCGTTCTGCAGAGAGATCAGTGTGCTTTCTCCATTAAAGTGCAGAGTTTCATCGCTGATGCGATATGCATTGTTATTGTAATTCACGTTGATCAGACGCACTGCATTAATCTTACTCATCTTTTACCACCCCCAGTACTCTCAGAACCCGCTGGTAATTGTTCTGGTTCAGAAGATTCCAGTCCATAAAATTATCCAGCTTTCTGGTTGTTTTTATCATCTCATCCTGCACCACATACTCGATCAGTCCCTGTTTCTGAAGGAACATCAGAATATTGTAGATAAAGCCTTCCTTGGTTGTCTTCATCCTGGAACCTCTGTCATCAGACTTCAGTGCCTCATAAGTTTCATAAAGGATTTTGAAAGAAATCCCTGCAGTATCTTTGGAGCTCTTTCCATCTTCCTCCTCTTCAGAGGCAGTCTCTTCTGCTGCCCCTTCCTTCAGACGGGCGGAAAGACAGTTCATAAGCTCTCCCACACGCATATATTCCCTGGATTTACTGCTGCTTCCCTGTCCGTCAAAGAATTCTACCAGCAGCGTAAGGATTACAAACTGTGACAGATAATAATCCTTGTCCGTTGCCCCGGATTTACACAGTGTACCTTTAAGCTGCTGCTTGGAAAAGCCAAGAAAATTGTTCTCCTCCTTAGGGATCAGATAGATTACATTTCCGTAACGTTCCACATTACTTCCCGCAATCTCTCCCTGGGATTTCACCAGATTCCGGATGGATTCTTCCTCTGTATATGCTTTATATAAAAGCGGCTCGTCCTCTTCCCGCAGCTCATGATGCTCCAGAAGATAATAAAAATCTCCTGGCTGGTGCGGATTTCCTCTGCTTCGTATGCCATATCTGTTATTCCTCGTTTCTCATGATTCGAATCAGGATATTGGAACAACGTATGCTTTTTTTCACGCCATTTTCACTGAAAACATTGTCAAAGGTGACTGTGCTTCCGTCTTCTATCCTGTATACTTCTATTTTACCGATTTTTTTGTCTGAAAATCTTTCTTCTGAGAGCTGAAGCAACATTTCGTTGAGCTGAAAATCTGCTGTCTGGTCCTGAATAAATTCACTTCGTTCCTTTTTCAGTGCTTCCATATTGATCTCTTTATTTCGTATCAGCTCCACCATGATTTCTTTAAAAATTTCAACATTTGGGATCAGTTGCTGCTGCATTTCTTCTGCATTTTTCTCGTTCTCCCGAATGTTTTTCCAGATATCAGAAAGGGAAATTTCACCTTTTTCAGATGCCTGCTCCAGCAGAAATCTCAGACTGCTCTCATAGCGTTTCAGCTTTTGTCTGCGTTTCTCTTCCTGCTCTTTCAGATATGCATCTTCGTCAAAATCCAGCATCTCCTCAGTGTCCTCGTCCTCATTTCTAACAGACGGTTTCTGATATAATAAGGCTTTATTCAGGTTATAAACCTTATCCGGTTCCCGATTGAACAGCGGTCTTAAAAAATTAGTCCAGATTTCCCAGTGCCGACGGATTCTCCAGCACTTTATCATAGAAATCATTGCGCATGGAAAATCTCCGGATCAGTGACATCTGCGACAATGCTTCCAGTTCTCTGGTATAAAGTGCCTTCAGGTCAAAATGGCTGCTCAGGATTTTCTGGTGCTCATCAATGGTTCTGTTCAGATAGCTCTCAATAATACGGAGATTCTCAAGGTTCTCCTCTTCCTTTTCGCCCAGACGGCACACATTGATGTTCTCTTCTTCCAGCTTCTTTACCCTGCTTCGCACCAGTTCCCTGTATTTCTGGAATTTTTACTTTTGTGTCACTGATCGTATCCAGATTCTCCAGAAGGATTTCCTCGTAATCCTTTACTGAATAATTCAGGGCATTTCTGCGGATTTTTCCCATAGCTTCCTGAATCTTCTGAAGCTGGATGCGCATCAGGTTAAAAACATTCTTAATCTCATCCACAGCCTTATCATAGCTCTGTTTTTCCAGATGCATCTGGAAGATCATTTCATGGATGGTAAGCTTCATATTATTTTCTATTTCAAGGGTGGAAAGTATCAGATTGTATCCGTCGTCTGTAAGATAATAAGAAGTTCTGCGAACCTCCTGATCCAGATACACGATCCGGTTCGCCACATAGCTGATATGCATGACATGATAATCGTTCTCTTCAAAATCATAGCCGTCAAAATACATGGCACGGCCTTCATTTGATAAGATCACATTGACAACAAAATCTCCTAATTTTCTGCAGTCATCATAGGAGATTTCTTTACCCAGATACCTGGTATTGATGGTATCAATATAGGCTCCGATATCATCCATAGTACAGTTCTCTTCCCTCAGAGACTGCTCCATAATATAAAGCATTACTGCAAAAATAAGATTCATCTGTTCATCAAATTTCAGAAAGCCAAACTGTTTCCAGGATGTCTTCTGAATACTGTTTTGGATAAGAACACCGTACAGGCCTACATTTTTCATTCGTTTTGGAAAGTTTTTCAGAAATTCGTATTGCAAAGCTGCTTCCCTTGATTAAATATGGTTTTTACCCTATTGTTTCTATAGTATAAATTTGCGTAACTGCACAAATCCTGTATCAGAAATCTGTAGATATCCCCTCCGAAGGATCGGCTACAGTGTATTCAGCCGATTATCTGCAGTATAGCCTTCAGAAGATCTCCCTGAAGATAATAGGTCGTCTCAAAATGAAGGTATGATAACGATACTTTATCCCACAACAGTAAGATCTTTGGCGGGAATTCTTCATCCCCATCCCAGAACTGAAGCAACACAGAGAACTCCGGAAGAACCGGCATTTCAAATGTCAGATCTGCCCCAGCCAGACGCTGCATCTGCTTTCCTCCCAGACAGATACAGGCCTGCTTTACCTCTTCCACTTTGCCGGAAAATGCTCTTGCATACTTTTCCACAAAGGGATCTGTTGACGGACTGCTCCCGGCAGTTACAAACCTGCCCACAGGCTGCCACTGCCCGGTAAAAGGAGGCAGTATCTCCTGCCCGGAACAGCAGAGAAAATCATAGATTGTCATAACAACTGTATATTCTCTGCAGTCCGTCCATTCTTCGCCTGTGGCATATTCAATAGCACCGTTTCTGCGATTGATCCGATATTCTGTTCCAATATATTTCAAATACAGATATTCTTCATCGTGTTTCAAACCATATTTCTTTATCAGCTTATCCTGATCATATTTTAAAAACAACTCTCTTCCTGTATATACCTGTTTTTCATAATTATCCATAATATACTTTATTCCATTTCTTATTTTAATCGAATCAAGTAAGTCCCCTGCGGAGGTTGCGAAAAGCAATTATTCGTTATACCAGACATAAATACATGAAATATGCAACATAACACAACAACATAACCACACCACAGGGTTTTCTTAATTCTTTATGTCTGAATGTACCAATCCAGAGTATTGCTCCACACAGAACTGCAATTACAGTATCAACAATAAATTTACTCTCAAACGGCACAGTACAGATGAGTGCTGTTGTACCGATAACAAACAAAATATTAAAAATATTGCTTCCGACTATATTTCCAATGGCAATTCCTGTATTTCCTCTTCTGGCTGCTGTTACTGATGTGACAAGTTCCGGAAGAGATGTTCCCAGTGCAACAATTGTCAGCCCGATAAATCTCTCACTCATGCCAAAATAACGGGCAATCTCCGTTGCTCCGCTGACAGCAAAATCACTGCCCTTTACGACCAGAATTCCACCGATTACCATCAGGAGCATACATTTCCATACCGGATTATCCTTTGCTTCTGCTTCTTCCTGATCGTTCCCTTTCTTTGCCATCACAAACAGATATCCCAGATATATCAGAAACAGTATCCAGAAAATCACACCTTCAATAAAAGTCACCTCTGAACCTGTGATACCAAAGATCAGCAAAACAATTGTTATCACTGTCATAAACGGAATTTCGTAAAGAAGCGTGGATTTTTGAATCGCTACATTCGTAATTACTGCTGTGATTCCCAGGATGATGAAAATATTCAGGATATTACTTCCGACTACATTTCCAATGGTAATACCTGCATTCTTATTTATTGCAGCAGTAATACTGACTGCTGCCTCCGGCATGCTGGTTCCCATTGCTACAATGGTTAATCCAATGATCAACTGTGGAATTCCCAGCTTTTTCGCAATACTGGCTGCACCCTCCACAAACCAGTCTGCACCTTTCACCAGAAACAAAAAACCTGCCAGCAAAATAATAACCTGTAAAAACATCATTTCTACCTCTCTTTCTTTTATTACGTACTCACAAAATCAAATATAAAAAGATTCCGGGAATACATTTATTTTGCAGTAGGTATAAAAAAAAGACTCCTACTGCATTCACAGTAAAAGTCTCGCAATTTCATCACTTTCCGAGTTATATGTTTCAATAACTGTCTTGACGAAGAAGTGAACCGAATCCACTCGGCAAGCTACTCCCTTTTTACAGATATATTCTAACAAACTGGCTCTTAAAAATCAATTATTTTTTATCATAAGATTCTCCGTTAGATTCTTCATAATCCATAATATAAAAAGAAGCCTCGTTACTGCGAACGGAGTGAACAGTAATGTAGCCACCTCCCTGTGTCAGAATCTGCATCAGAAATCTGCAGTATTTAAAATTTCCTGGGTATATATCTGTCCTTATCCAGTACAGCTTCCATTTTTTTGACCATTATTTCATCAAAACAGGAGAAAAATTGTGTACTGATATTTCTGTTCTGATGCTCCTTTGTCTCCGGAAGTTCATTTATCTGTTCTGCTTTTCCAAGCATAGCCTGATATGCCGGCACAAAAGGAAGGATTTTCCATCTGCTGCGAAATTTTTCTGCCAGATTTTCGTATATACCGATGCCCTCATAATCCAAATCCCCGAAATAATAAATTGTATTCTTCGGATGTTTCATATAGGGTTCCGCACACAGATCAAAATCCTGAAAAGAACGGATAATGCCCTTTCCTGCACCAAAAAATTTCCGTATGTCCATTCAGCAGGTAATTGCGCATACTGAAAAAAGGATCTTTATTTTCCAGAATCAGGAAGCAGCTTATCTTACAGTAAGATATTCCACTGCAAAAATCGCCAGCACGCCTACCAATACACTAAGTAATACATAACACAGAGCTATTCCCATATGTCCATCCCGGATCAGATCCGAAGATTCCAGTGCAAAGGTTGAGAATGTGGTAAATCCACCGCAGACTCCCACCTTCAGAAACAAAATCATCCTTGGCGGAACAGACAATTTCGCCACCAGTACTGTGATTGCTCCGATCACAATACATCCAATCACATTGATACAAAAGGTTTTTGCCGGAAAAATCATGGTTTTCCCTGTGGGAATCAGCCCGATCAGGTACCGCAATACTGCTCCTGCAAAACCACCCAGCCCTACTGCCAAACAATTCATCATTTTATCTCTCCAAAATCAAGCGGATAAAATCATCCGCTTCGCTACGCAGCTCTACACCGAATAACTGCTTCGCAGTTTATTCGGTTAATATAAATTTACTTGTTTATCTACGAGTTTTTCCCCTTCATACTGCAATTTTAAAGAAAAAAATCGCTCATCTCCTGAAAGAAGCAAATCCAGAAAAACTCTGTCACCTTCCCATGTGGGAAGTGTCGGCACAACAGCTTTATCTATCCAGTAAAGTTCTCCTTCATTGCATTCTGTTAATTCACCAATATATTCGTTGGCTGTAAACACACACATGAGCTCCGGTTCACATTTATCGCTTATAAATGTAACCAGACCTCGAAGTTTATATGATGTCAGTGTTAATCCTGTTTCTTCTTTCACTTCACGCAAAAGACATTCCTCAGGGGATTCCTGACCCTCTGCATGTCCGCCGACTCCAATCCACTTTCCCTCATTTATGTCATTGTGCTTTTTTATCCTGTGAAGCATCAGATATTTGCCATTATTTTCTATATAGCATAAAGTCGTTATTGTCATTCTTACACTTCCCTAAACAAAATTACTATGCCAAATGTTCTGAGTACCGGGCAACGACACATCCCTGTTGCCAGACAAAACAAACTACTGCAGTGCGGCACGCTTTACCTGGGTCAGTGCTTTTGACACTGCAGGTACTGAAATGATGATCACCGTGATAATGCCCTCTGCCAGCAAATAGCTGTAATTGTATAAGATCGGATATACGGCTGTCAGAGATTTCGGGAAATTGTCCGGCATATAGCTCATCCAATAAAGATAACCGCCCAGAGAATGAAAAGCTCCTCTGGCAATTACAGCTATTATGTATCCTTTCAGAAGTCCATGACTCTGTTTTGCAAATAATCCTGCCAGTCCAAGTGCCGCAAATGCAAGTATGTAATCACAGCACACCTGAAAAAATGAAAGTATATAAGGCTCCTGGATAAACTGCAGGATTCCGTAAGCAAACCCAGCCATAATACCAGTTCCGACCCCATACCAGTTTGCGATCAGAACAATAAAAAGCATACTGCAAAGAGTGACGCTTCCTCCCCACGGCAGTTTGAAGATTTTCAGATAAGACGTAATAAAAGCAAGTGCAATAGCTACGGCACAGAATACCAGTTGCCTTGTGGTAAGCTTTTTCTTGTCTGAATTCTTCCCTGCAAAATAAATCGCCAGGAAAAACAAAATGATTCCGGCAATAACTGTAATCACATATCCGGCAGTTGTAAGTCCGCCATCAGCAGTTACCATAAAACCAAACATGAAATGACCTCCCTCTTGTTATTGATTTTTGTGTAATTGATTTTATCTGTTGTTCAGATACTAATTTATTATAAGGATTTTATCATTTTTCGTCAATTATTCGTCGCTTACGTTTTTAATTTATTCGCTATTCTTTACAGCCTTATTGTGACATGCTCTCGCCACTTAAAATCTTACAGATTTTGAAGTGGGAGCTTCCTGCTCAATTGCCCTTCAGGGCAAAGCTAAAACAGGCTATCCCCGCGTGTCCCGCGGTTCCTTTTTTTATCCGGTTACGGATCTTTTCTGTGCTATTATGCACATTTTTTATATATTCTTTTTCCTTCTTTCAGAATATTGACCGCCGCATTCACATCCCGGTCCATCCGGTTTCCACATTCGCATA
>ENA-OQBD01001375-OQBD01001375.1-human-gut-metagenome-genome-assembly--contig:-NODE-1375-length-11326-cov-3.583534_pt1 | contig 11326 bp, 7 predicted proteins | sample MGYA00242742_ERZ504543 | MGnify/ENA primary metagenome ERZ504543 (study PRJEB26092, sample SAMD00036239) | human gut metagenome | host: Homo sapiens | study: EMG produced TPA metagenomics assembly of... | reverse complement strand
GCAGTAATGCTCACCGGAACCTGCACAAGCCGGCCGGCTTTGATGGTTCCCTGCATTTCGGACGGCACTTCAGCGGTGGTGGCCTCATCGAAGGTCACAGACTGGATGGAGACGCCCGCACCATCAGGAATTGATGTATACAGATTGTACTGCAATAAGATTGGTGATATGCAGTACATATTACAGGAGCATACATTAAGCCAGCCTGAAGGAAGTACAATAGAAAAGGCTTCACATTCCGTTACCTTGTATATGACAGAATATTTTAAGAAGCACAGGGCTTCAAGTGTATATCTTACAGGTATGGGATTTGATGTGGACAGGCTTCCAGATGAATTCACCAAAGTATTAGTTGCAGGAAGAAAAGCATTTGTTGGGCAGAATTTATATGTAAGAGGTGCGTGCTTTGCAGCGTTGGAGTATATATCTCCACAGGTATTTGGTAATGTGTGCCTTCTTACAGATGGCAGGATAAAAGCTGATATTGAAACGGATATATCAGAACACGGACGTCCAATGAAGTTTAGAATTGTCAAAATGGGAACTAACTGGTATATGGCAGAAAGAACAATTGATTTTATTATTGAAGATGTGTCGGTTATAAATTTCCAGATTATATGGCCGGACGGAAAATATATAGAAAAGCAGGTTGATATAAGCTCTATTCCTTACAGGGAAGGAAAGACAACAAGAATATCAATGAATGTAAAGGCATCTTCACAGGATAAATGTATTGTTACAATAAAAGACCTTGGTTTTGGTGAGATATATCAGGCATCGGATAGTGTTATAGTTGAAGAACTGGATTTAAGTGAGGCAGATGTATGAGTGCAATGATTTTGTGCAGGGGGAAGGTTGCAGACAATCCTTTATATATAATGCAGTCAGGTATCAGATTGTATACAGAAGAAGAACTGTGTTATTATATTTACAATAATATATATATACTTACTAATGATTTTATCAATGATGAGCTTATAACATTTCTTAGGGATGAAGTGGGAAATACAGCACTTGCCCAGAGATTAACCATAATGAAAAGTAATAATGAGCTGTTGGCAAGTATGCTTGTCACAATACTTAAATCAGTTGATTATTATTCTTTGGAACAGATTGAAAAGATAAGCGAAATACTGAATACGCTTGATAATCAGAATGCTTATGAAAGACTTGGATTAAGAGGGGACAGTTTTCTTTCTAATGAGTGCTTCTATAAGGCGGTTGACTGTTATAAGCAGATTATAGATGAATACAGCAATGCTGCCCCGGCAGCATTCTTAGCAGGTGTGTACCATAATATGGGTGTTGCACTTGCAAGAATGTTCTTATATAATGAGGCTTCATACAGCTTTATGAAAGCATATGAGATAGGACAGCATAAGAATTCATACAAGTGTTACCTTGCGGCAAAGTGGTTTATGGATAAAGACGGAAGTGTTATTAATGAAGATGTGCCAGAGGAGGAGTATATCATAAGAAGAAAGATAGAACAGCTTATGGATAATGCTGCGTATCAGGACGAGATTAGAAAGCTTAATGACACAGAGAAGTATAAAAATGCAGGAGATGTGGCAGGGTATCATAAAGTATTAGATGATATTCTTACCAATTGGAAACAGGATTATTATAAATATACTGCGAGGTGATAAGACAAGTGGGATTATTCAAATTCTTAAAAAATAATTATGACAGTGATGAGGATTTTAAAAGACCTTGAGGAGCTTGTGTATGAAGATGAGAATGGATTTAGAAATAAACGTTCTATTAATGATATGATACACAGCTATCAGGTGGGTTCGTATACTGGCAGTAATCATAATGATGATCTGGAAGAAGAATTATATAAGACGGCTGGCAGTGATGCATCTGCTGATGAATCCAGAGGGCTGACAGAAAAGACTAAGAAACAGCAGGCAGATGTGTTAAAGGAAGAAGAAAAATATGACCACCTGCTTAACAGTATACAGGCACAGACGCTTATAAGAACAGTTGATAAGGTTAATCTTGGCGGAGCGGTCAATAATACGCAGGATAATCTTGAAGAGGTTGACACGGCAGGATTTACAGGCTCAGAGGTTGGGAGCTTTGTTAAAAGCCAGTGTGATATTATGGAGGAAGCTTCAAGATATATAGAAAATGCCAAGGTAGAATATGACAGTGTAACTGATTATTATGAGGATATACAAAGAATCGAGAATGCACCGGAAAATATAAAGCTTAAGCTTATGTATGCGGCAGACCGTGTTGATAATCTGTCGGTTGACAGGCGTATTTTTAAATCACCGGAGAACAAGCTTTCCAACAAAGTGATATCCCGAAATGATGGAAATCTTATGAGGAAGATTTTCCAGAGGCACTTGTAAAGCTGAGGCACGATGAAGAAGATTACAATACAGTATTAAAGAATGTGAGAATGATTAAGGGTGAGAGGTCAATGTATCGTATAGAGGCAAATGACCTTGTGAAAAAACAGCTTAGAATTAAGAAGTATTCAGTACTTATGCTGGCACTTCTTGTAGGGGTGTTTGTTATATTTCTTCTTATATCAGCGGCTTCACCAGATGATGAACACATTGGAATGTTCATAACAGTTGTAATACTTGCACTTACGCTTTCGCTTGGTCTGTTTGCTTATCTTAAATCAACAGAACGAAAAGTGTATGTGACAGAGGTAAAGCTTAATAAAGCAACAGCACTTCTTAATAAGTACAAGATAAAGTATGTAAATGCTGTAAATGTGCTTGAATATGAATATAGCAAATATGCGGTAAAGAGTGCATTTGAGCTTGAGCAGAAGTTTCAGGCATATGTTGAGATGAAAGATGAACAGCGTAAAATACTTGAGATAACAAGTAATCTTAATGAGGCAGAAGCGGAGCTTACAGATATATTAAGACAGCTTGGTGTAATTGATACACATATATGGATAGGACAAGTTAAGGCGATACTTAATCCTAAAGAAATGGTAGAGGTAAGACATAATCTTTCCATAAGACGCCAGAAGTTAAGAGAACAGATAGAATATAATGAATCAAGAATAGAAGATGCAAGAAATAATATTAAAAATGTGACTAAAAAGAATAAGGTGCATGCCAAGGAAGCTATGCAGGTTCTTGAGATTTATGAGAAAAGACATAAGAATAATTAAAATAATACTTGCGAAATATGAGCATTGTGTTACAATTGAGAGTGGTTTTTTGCGAAATGATTAACAATGTGTAAATAGCGCAAGAAGGAGGATAAGATGAAAGAAAGACTTGATGCAATCAAAGAAAATGCGTTGTCACAGATAAAGGCAACAGATTCTCTTGATAAATTAAATGATATCAGAGTTGCTTTTCTTGGTAAAAAAGGCGAGCTTACAGAAGTTTTAAAAGGTATGAAGGAGGTAGCTCCTGAGGACAGACCTAAGGTTGGCCAGATTGTCAACGAAACAAGACAGGCAATTGAAGAGGTATTAGAGACTGCCAAGAAAGAGCTTGCTGCCAAGAAGAGAGAGCTTCAGATGAAGGCAGAGGTAATTGATGTAACACTTCCAGCCAAGAAAGCTGAACTTGGACATAAACATCCTAATATGCTTGCGCGTGAAGAAATAGAAAAGATATTTATAGGAATGGGATACGAAGTTGTAGAAGGTCCAGAGGTAGAATATGATTATTACAACTTTGAGGCACTTAATATTCCAGCTAACCATCCAGCAAAAGATGAACAGGATACATTCTATATCAATGATAAAGTTGTTCTTAGAACACAGACATCACCTGTTCAGGCAAGAGTTATGGAAAAAGGCAGACTTCCAATAAGAATGATTTCACCTGGACGTGTATACAGAGCAGATGAAGTTGATGCAACCCATTCACCTTGCTTCCATCAGGTTGAAGGTCTTGTAATTGATGAGAACATAACATTTGCTGACCTTAAGGGAACACTTGCAGAATTCGCTAAAGAGTTATTCGGTGAAGATACTAAGGTTAAGTTCAGACCACATCATTTCCCATTCACAGAGCCTAGTGCCGAGATGGATGTAAGCTGCTTTAAATGTGGCGGCAAGGGATGCCGTTTTTGTAAGGGTGAGGGCTGGATTGAAATACTTGGCTGCGGAATGGTTCACCCACATGTATTTGAAATGTGCGGAATTGATAAAGATAAATATACAGGTTTTGCGTTTGGCGTAGGTCTTGAAAGAGTTGCCCTTCTTAAATACGAAATCGATGATATGAGATTGTTATACGAGAATGATACAAGATTCTTAAAGCAGTTCTAATTAATAATAAGTGGAGGATAAGTATGGATACATCTATTAAATGGATAAAGGACCTTGTTCCAGGTTTAGAGTGTACAAATCAGGAATTCAGAGATGCTATGACTCTTTCAGGTACTAAGGTAGAATGTTTTAATGAGCTTGATAAAAATCTGGATAAAATTGTTGTAGGACAGATTGTTTCAGTAGAAAGACATCCAGATGCAGACAAGCTTGTAGTATGTCAGGTGAATGTAGGAAATGAAACTGTTCAGATAGTTACAGGTGCTCCTAATATTGAACCAGGAACAAGTGGACAGAAAGTTCCAGTTGTTCTTGACGGCGGACGTGTGGCTGGCGGACACGATGGAAGTCCACTTCCAGAAGATGGAATTAAGATTAAAAAAGGCAAGTTAAGAGGCGTTGAGTCTTATGGAATGATGTGTTCAATTGAAGAACTTGGTTCATCAAGAGAATTCTATCCAGATGCAGCAGAAAATGGTATTTATATATTTGGTGATGATGCCAAAGTAGGAGAGAGTGCTGTAGAATATCTTGGACTTGATGATACAGTATTTGAATATGAGATTACTAACAACCGTGTAGACTGCTATAGTATCCTTGGTATCGCAAGAGAGGCAGCAGCTACATTCAGAAAGCCATTCAATCCTCCAGTTGTTAATGCTACAGGCAATAGCGAAGATGTTAATGACTATATTAAGATTGAAGTAGAAGCTAAGCAGCTTTGCAAGAGATATACAGCAAGAGTTGTTAAGAATATAAAGCTTGCTCCATCACCAAAGTGGATGCAGCACAGACTTATGACAGCAGGCATCAGACCTATTAATAACATAGTAGATATTACTAACTATGTTATGACAGAATATGGCCAGCCAATGCACGCTTATGATTATGATACAATCGCTGGTAAGAAGATTATTGTAAGAACTGCTGCTGAGAATGAGAAGTTCGTTACACTTGATGGACAGGAAAGAACACTTGATTCAGAAGCACTTCTTATATGTGATGGAGAAAAGGCTATAGGTCTTGCTGGTATTATGGGTGGCGAGAACTCAATGATAACAGATGATGTTAAGACAATGCTTTTTGAAGCTGCAACATTTGATGGAACTAATATAAGAAAGTCAACTAAGAAGATTGGTTTAAGAACAGATGCTTCTGGTAAGTTTGAGAAGGGCTTAGATCCAGAGCTTGCACTTGAAGCTATGAACAGAGCCTGTGACCTTATAGAACAGTTAGGTGCAGGTGAAGTAGTTGGCGGTGTTGTTGATATATATGATGAGCCGGTATCTAAGAAGAGAATATCATTTGAACCAGATAAGTATAATGCACTTCTTGGAACAAATGTATCAAAGGAAGATATGCTTTCATATTTCAAGAGACTTGAAGTAGAATATGATGAAGCTTCTAATGAGCTTATTATTCCTACATTCAGACAGGATCTTAACAGAGATGCAGATATTGCAGAGGAAGTAGCAAGATTCTTCGGATATGATAATATTCCTACAACACTTCCAAAGGGTTCTACAACAATGGGTAAGATACCATTTGAGAGAAGTATTGAAGATGTAGCAGGTGAAGTTGCACAGTTCTGTGGATTCTCACAGGCTATGACATATTCATTTGAAAGCCCTAAGGTATTTGATAAGCTTAAGCTTGCGGCCGACTCAGAATACAGAAAGACAGTGGTTATCTCTAATCCATTAGGAGAAGATTTCTCAATAATGAGAACACTTCCTGTTAATGGTATGCTTACATCATTATCAACTAACTATAACAGACGTAATAAGAATGTTAAGTTATATGAGCTTGCAAAGGTATATCTTGCAGCAGATGATGTTAACGAGCTTCCAGATGAGAGAGTTATGTTCACGCTTGGAGCATTTGGAGATGTTGATTTCTTCCAGATGAAGGGTGTAGTTGAAGAATTCCTTGAAAGAATTGGAATGAGAGTTAAGCCGGAATACAATCCAGAGGCAGGAATTACATTCCTTCACCCAGGACGTCAGGCAGAGATTATCTATGATGGAACAAAGATTGGCTATATGGGTGAATTACATCCAGATGTAGCAGATACTTATTCATTAGGCGACAGAACATATATTGTTGTTATTGACCTTTCAATTGTAACTAAGATGGCAAGCTTTGACAGAAAGTTTGAGGGTATTGCCAAGTTCCCAGCAGTTACAAGGGATATAAGTATGGTTATGCCTAAGTCAGTTCTTGTAGGAAAGATTGAGAAGATAATCGAGAAACGCGGCGGAAGCATACTTGAGAGTTACAAGTTATTTGATATATATGAAGGTGCCCAGATTAAAGAGGGCTACAAGTCAGTAGCATATTCAATATCTTTTAGAGCTAAGGACAGAACACTTGAGGATAAGGATATCACACCAGTAATGGAGAAGATATATAAAGACTTAAGTGATAATGGAATCGAACTTCGTATGTAGTGAGCGAAAGAAAAAGCAAGCGACTGCGTAGCAGGCATTTGCTTTTTCTGAGCCACTAACGAACGAATAGTTATGCGAAGCAGAACGATGGAGCACATAAGTGCGAATTCGTGAGTATAGTGTGCAATAGAGTGCACAATCTGAATAGAGGATTATTATGGATTTACATGATTTTTATTATGATCTGCCAGAGGAACTTATAGCACAAGACCCTCTGTCAGACCGTTCAAGCTCCAGATTGATGGTTCTTGATAAGAACACAGGAGCTATAGAACACAAGATATTTAGGGATATAACAGAATATCTTAAGCCGGGTGACTGCCTTGTAATTAATGATACTAAGGTTATACCTGCAAGACTTATCGGTGAGAAAGAAGGAACAGGTGCTGCCATTGAAGTGCTTTTGTTAAAAAGACTCGAAGACAGACAGGATACGTGGGAAGTCCTTGTTAAGCCAGGAAAGAAATGCAAGGTTGGTGCAAGGATAGTATTTGGTGGCGGAAAGCTTACAGGTGAGATTATTGATATAGTTGAGGAAGGTAACAGACTTATACAGTTTAGTTATGATGGCATATTTGAGGAAATTCTTGATGAACTAGGACAGATGCCGCTTCCACCATATATCACACATAAGCTTGAAGATAAGAACCGCTATCAGACAGTATATGCCAAGCACGAGGGTTCAGCAGCAGCACCTACGGCAGGACTACATTTTACAAAAGAACTGCTTAAACAGATAGAAGATATGGGAGTGAAGATTGCAAGAGTTACTCTTCACGTAGGTCTTGGAACATTCAGACCAGTTAAGGTTGAGAATATACTTGATCATCATATGCACTCAGAATTCTATCAGGTTGATAAAGAAGCAGCAGATATAATTAATAATACCAAGGCTAATGGTGGAAGAGTTATTGCTGTAGGAACTACAAGCACAAGAACTCTTGAATCAGTAGCTGATGAAAATGGACATATACCAGTTAAGAGTGGCTGGACAGAAATATTTATATATCCAGGTTATAAGTTTAAGGCAATAGATTGTCTTATAACTAATTTCCATCTCCCAGAATCAACTCTTGTAATGCTTGTGTCAGCACTTGCAGGAAGAGAAAATGTTCTTAATGCTTATGAAGTTGCAGTAAAAGAACGTTACAGATTCTTTAGTTTTGGGGATGCTATGTTCATTAAGTAGGCGTTAGATGTTTACAAAGTTACAATTAACTTAATAATACTAATAAATGTGAGTAGTACAGATGATCGCGGCTGCAAGTGTCGAAAGACCGCAGGTGAGGAAAGTCCGGGCTTCGCAGGGCAGGATGCCGGATAACGTCCGGTGGAGGTGACTCCAAGGCTAGTGCAACAGAAATATACCGCCAGTGCTTAACACTTAGTGTTGAGCTTATTGGTAAGGGTGGAAAGGCAGTGTAAGAGACTACCGTGGTATTGGTAACAATACTGGCTATGTAAACCCCATTCGAAGCAAGACCAAATATAAAGCGATACGGCTGCCCGTCGTGCTTTTAGGTAGGTTGCTTGAGCCTGCTGGTAACAGCAGGTCTAGATAGATGATCATCAGTAGTCAGGTCAAAGCCTGGCTGGACATAACCCGGCTTATAGTACTGCTCATATTTTTTTATTTAATAGGAAATTCCAATATAATTTCCTATTAAATAAAAGGCACTATGTGCCAGTTATGCGCACTCGCGTGAAGCTGTAGTTTGTCGCAAGCGACAGCACTCGTCGCGAGAATGTGCTTAGCACATTCTTTTTTATAATAGGAAATGGATGGATAGTAATGAACAATAATGATTATAAAGATAACAATGAGAACTTAAACAGTGAGAACACTGTGGATAATAAAAGCAGCCAGAACAGTGGTCATAGAAGAAGCAATGTCCAGCATACTGGCAGTAATACAGCTAACAATAACAGCCGTCACAATGTAAGAGAGGGAAGTAACAATAATTCAGAACATCACAGCAGCAATAGTAGTGAAGGACACCACATCCACCATAGCAGTGGGGAACATCACAGCCACAGTGGTAAGAAGAGATTAACAAAACAGCAGAAAAAGAAACGTACTATAACAATTGTTTCAATAGTAGCTGCGGTTGTTGTTATTATAGGAATTATGGGTGTTAAAGGCTTATCTGATGCCAAGGGAATATTAAAGAATGCTAATGAATTAAAGACAGAGATGAATGATATGCTTGGAGCTGTAAAAGCCCAGGATGCTGAGGCAGCTAATACAGCAGTATTAAAGCTTGACAATACAACTTATAAGATAAGCAAGACATTATCAAGCCCATTGTGGAAGATGGCAAGCCACATTCCGGTTGCAGGAAAGTATGTTAAGTCAGTAGATACACTTATAGGACTTGTTGAAGATGCATCAGATGATATTATAAAGCCGGCAGTAGCAACAATATCAGAATACCCTATGTCAGGTCTTAAAGTAGGTGATGGTTTTAGTGTAACAACAATTAATGCCTATCTTGATCTTTTAGAGCAGATACAGCCAGTGGTTAATAATATGACTGCTAAGATGAACAAGGTTGAACTTCCGGGAAGTATGGGAACAATGATATCTTCTTATAGTGATAAGATAACATCACTTATGAGTATGTACACAGATTATGAAGATTACATTCCATTAATGAAAGCATTTATCGGCGATGGAAGTGATAAGGTATATCTTCTTGCTGCACAGAATACAGCAGAGATAAGAGCTGCAGGTGGTTTCCCAGGTTCAATCGGAACAATAAGGGTTGAAGATGGTGTAATGTCAATTGGAGATTTTAATCCTGTTAATGATGTATTGGCAACATATCCACCAGATGAAGCTAATGTTACTAGAAAAGAATTAAAGATATTCAATGATACGTTAATCTATTCAAGAGATGCAAGTTTTAACCCTGATTTTGAAAGAGCTGCTCAGATATGGGCTTTGGCTTATGAAGCTAAGCACGGTGAGAGCGTTGATGGTGTGCTCTCACTTACACCGACTATTATACAGAAGGTTCTTAGAATATCAGGACCAATTACACTTCCTGATGGAACAGAGCTTAATGGTGATAATGCCGTATCAGTATTACAGTATGAGCTTTATTATAAATATCTTAGCGACAGAGGCACTAATGTTGATTATAATGAAGCTAATGAATATGTTGATGGTCTTTTTGCAGAGACAGCCAAGCAGGCAATGGCAGTATTGGTATCAGGCTTTGATTTTAAGAGAATTAATGAATATGTAGATATGTTTAATGAAGGTGTTGAAGAGAACACAATTATGCTCTGGTTCGTAGATGAGCAGGAAGAGCAGTATGCTAAGGATGCAGGCTGTTCAGGAAATCTTAATGATGACCCGGCTAATCCAGAAGCAGGAGTGTTCTTTAGCTTATATGAGCCTTGTAAATTAGGCTGGTTCTTAAATATTGATACAGAGATGAGTGAGCCTGTTATTAATGCAGATGGAACAAGAAGCTATGATATTACTGTGACATTAACTAATACAATTAAAAGAAGCAATATAACAAGAGCAGGTGGCTATATTCTTGGTGGATTCGATGGTGGAATAAGAGGATTTGTTCATTTATTTGCACCAGCAGGTGGTACTATAGGTAACTTTGAGACTAATAATGGCCTTAAGATAACAACTGATGAGTATGATAATCTTGAGGTTGGTTATAATGTTGATCTTGTAGTAGAAGCAGGTTTACCACAGGTAATAAAGTATACAGTAACAACAGCAGAAGGCGTTGATATACCACTTAAGATTCGCACAACACCTACATTACAGGCATACAGATAAAACAAGTAAGTATTGAATATTTTAGAAAGTGTTATGAAGGCAGGTTGTAGTGTATACAGCCTGTTGATTATATGGTATATATGAAATAAAAGGGGATGTGAAAAAACTCGATTGAGTTTTTTCACATCCCCAAAAAATGTTCGAAAATTACCCCTGGTATATCAGAAGTTTCATCGTCAGCACTTGAAAAATACAATTTCTTTCCATAAGAAAATCTGTAGATGAGATATCTTGACGATTTCGCAACCTGTTTGTAACGTCCGGAAACTTTTTTGATACAATACCGTATTAAGTGTATTGTCATTATGCTTTTCCATATAGGTTCTGCCATTTGATTTGAACGTCCGTGATGATGCCTGCACCGTTGTCGTCCTGACATTGGTTATCGCAAAACATCCCAGAACCATAAACAATAACAACAGACATAGTTTCAAATGCTTTCTCTTTGTGTTTTTCATTTTCTTTTTTGCTTTTTCGTATTCTTTCAGTTCTTTCAGAGCCTTCTCACCCTGTGGGTAAAGAATGATGATATTAAAGATCGTCATCAGTCCGATTCCAACATCACCAAGATCCCACACAAATGTATATGCTGCAAGGCCGCCGATGAACAGCATCACAAGCGCCAGTACTTTGTATGCAGTCTGTGAAGCCCAGTTATCTCCGAAAAGATATGCAACATTGCATCTCGCATAAAAAAGGGATGCCCAGAAACGTCGAAAAACCTGAATAAAAACAGCGTCGCCGCAATAAAGATCACACCAAAATCGGCCAAGATGATGTTCCATTGCTGTCTGCAGAAGATCC
>ENA-OQBD01001373-OQBD01001373.1-human-gut-metagenome-genome-assembly--contig:-NODE-1373-length-11335-cov-2.793005_pt1 | contig 11335 bp, 9 predicted proteins | sample MGYA00242742_ERZ504543 | MGnify/ENA primary metagenome ERZ504543 (study PRJEB26092, sample SAMD00036239) | human gut metagenome | host: Homo sapiens | study: EMG produced TPA metagenomics assembly of... | reverse complement strand
GTACTGTACGAACCGGCAAAACCGGTGGTAAGCTGCGTCGACTCTCCGTGCCGGTCACGTTTGCGCATATTGAGGAATGTGAGGGTTTAACGGCAGAATCTATCTGCAGCACCGTGTGCCGCATTGCTGCAGTAGATGCCGAAGCTATGAACAGCCGCAAGGTGAGCGTCAGCGTTCAGCTTTGCTTTTTAACTGAAGGCTACTGCAAAGCTGAATGCAACGTGACGGAATCGGTCGAACTGGACGGCATAGAATGCCTGAGCCATTTGCAGAGCATAACGCTGCTGGAGCAGGTACGCAGTTATCCGGTGACAATACTGGATGACATACAGCTTGCGGATGCAGCGGAGCTGTCCCTGCTGCACACCGATTGCACGATGCAGGTATCCGAGTGCCGCGCCATGCATGGCAGAATCATCGTGAAAGGTGAAGCTGTGCTGCACTGCCTTGCCATGCAGGAGGATGATGCTGTGCGTGTACTGAACAGCAGCACGCCGTTCACGCAGATTCTCGAGCTGCCGGAAGCAGAAGAAGACGCCCTGACCGCAGTACGGATGACCGTATCTGAGGCAGACTGCCGATTGGAATCCGATGGCATGCTGTCCTGCACCATCAGCGCACAGGCTATGGTGCTGCTGCGGCAGGAGCGCAGGCTGCGCTGCATCGAGGATATGTATCTGCCCGGCAAGGAGCTTGCTGCGCAGGCAGAGCATCCTGTATTGCAGAATATGCCATCCGCGCAGCCGTTTACCTCCGAAGGCAGCGAGACTTTGCAGACCGCACAGCATGTATCTCATGTGATTGCCGCGCAGGCGGTCTGCTGCGGCGCAAAGCGTGTATCGGAGAGCGAGCTGCAAATCAAAGCTGGTGTTCGCGTGCTGTATTTGAGTGATGAACAGCAGCTTTGCGCGGTACAGCGTATTGTACCGCTGACCATGCCGTACAGCGAAGCCGGAGAGCCGGAAGAGCTTACGCTTTCGGCACGCGCCACAGCGGCGGGTGAGCGAGGATTGCTTTTGACTGTCACCGCAAACGGTGCTGCTGCAACACAGGAGCGTGTGACATTCTGCCATATCTCTGCGTTGGAGATCAAGCCAAAGGAGAGCAGTCATAACGGCGTAACACTGGTTCTCAAGCAGATCAACGGCGAAGAACGGCTGTGGGACATTGCCAAAAACTGCGGTACGACCGAGCAGGCCATCCGCTGTGCGAATGACTTGCCGACAGAGGCAGAGTGTGTGCAGAATGCCATGCTGCTGATTCCGATTCAGGACTGAAAGGCGGGAAGAGAATGGAAAACCAGATTTACGACCAAATCAGCAGCCGTACCGGCGGTGATATTTATATTGGTGTTGTCGGTCCGGTTCGTACGGGCAAATCCACATTTATCAAGCGGTTCATGGAGACTATGGTGCTGCCCGATATGGAGAATCCCTACAAGCGGGAGCGCGCACGGGATGAATTGCCGCAGTCCGGCACCGGACGGACAATTATGACTGCCGAACCGAAATTTGTGCCGGAAGAAGCGGCGGAAATCGCTCTGCCGGAAGGCGGCGCATGTCGGGTGCGGCTGGTAGACTGCGTAGGCTATCTGGTAGAGGGTGCACTCGGCGGCATGGAGGGAGATACACCGCGCATGGTATCTACACCGTGGCAGGAAGATCCCATGACACTGGCCGAAGCGGCAGAGATCGGCACGCACAAGGTTATCGGTGAACACTCTACCATCGGACTGGTGGTGACGACCGACGGCAGCTTTACCGAGCTGCCGCGTGAAGCCTATATACCGGCAGAAAAACGCGTAATTGAGGAACTGCAGTCACTCGGCAAGCCGTTTCTCGTACTGGTAAACTCGTCAGAGCCGAACGGCGAAGCGGCACAGCGTGTATGCGACGAGCTGCAGTCGCAGTACGGGATTGCACCGATTGCGGTGAACTGTCTTGAACTGGATGAGAGCGGCATTGCGGATATTCTGCAGCAGGTGCTGTATGAATTTCCGGTCTGCGAGATTGGTTTTGTCCTTCCGCGTTATATCGGTACTCTGCCGCTGCATCATCCGGTGCAGAACAGCATTTACCAGTGCATTCGCACAGCCGCCGCCAACGGAGAGAAAATGCGTGATGTACAGAAGCTATGCCGTACCCTCGAAGAGAACGAATACGTCGAGCGGGCGAGCGTGGACAATATGGCGCTCGGCAGAGGCTCGGCGGTCGTGCGTGTAGACGTACCGGAAACCGTATTCTACGGCATTGTCGGCGAGCAGACCGGCATTCAGGTGCGGGATGACGCAGATTTAATTCGTGTGCTTGAGGATTTCGCTGCGGTGAAACAGCAGTACGAACGGCTGCATGGTGCGCTCGATCAGGTATATCAGACCGGTTACGGCATTGTGATGCCGTCGGTGGAGGAGCTTTCGCTTGAGGAACCGGAAATCGTTCGGCAGGGAGGGCGGTATGGTGTGCGTCTGCGGGCTTCTGCACCATCCATCCATATGATGCGGGCCAACATCAAAGCCGAGGTCAATCCGATCGTCGGCACGGAAAAGCAGTCGGAAGAACTGGTACACTATCTGCTCAGCGAGTTTGAGGAACAGCCGGAGAAGATTTGGGAGACCAATATTTTCGGAAAGTCGCTCAATGAACTCGTGCGTGAGGAACTGTCGCACAAATTGAGCCGTATGCCGGATGATGCCCGTGGTAAAATCCGTGAAACACTGGAAAAGATCATCAATGAAAGCGCAGGAGGACTCATTTGCATCATCCTGTGAAATCGAGCGTGCCTGCCAAAAACAGGCACGCTTTTTTAACAGAATTGTAAAGACTGTCCGCTTGTAAAGGTCGATTTGCTGTGCTAAAATGTATAGTGTATAGAAATGCGCATTTGAAGGAGACTTTTACTTGACCAAACAAGTGTTTATCATAAACGGCAGCGGCGGTGTCGGCAAGGATACCGTATGCAGTGCTGCCGCGCAAAGCTGGAAGGTGCAGAACATTTCGTCCATCACACCCATTTTGCAGGTAGCCAAAGCCGCAGGATGGGACGGCACCAAAACACCGGCGGCACGTCGTTTTCTTTCGCAGCTGAAAGCAGACTGCACGGAATTCAACGACCTTCCGTTCCGCTACTGCACAGAACAGCTGCAGATATTTGCTGAAAATGATGCGGAACTGCTGTTCGTCCATATCCGGGAACCGGAGGAGATCGAGCGGTTTCGTCAGACAGCAGGCGTAAACTGCAAGACCATTCTCGTGCGTCGACCGACACTTGAGCAGGCACGCGGACAGCTGGGCAACCGCTCAGACGACGGCGTTGCAGCGTACGCCTATGATGCGGAATTCCTCAACGACGGTTCGCTGGAGGAACTGCCCGCAAAAGTACACGACTTTTTACAGGCTCTGATCAAGAGATAACTTTCAAGATCAGGCACGGCTCTGTTTCACAGGAACAGCGCATAGAAAGGAACATCAAAATATGAGCCAGAACAAGAAGAAGTTCTTCGGCAAGCACAAGGACGAGCAGGAGCAGGATCTCGAGCAGACGCAGCCGCTTCCGCCGATGCCAGAAAACAACTCTGACAAGACCGTTCAGACGGAGGAAAATACTGCACCGGAAGAAGCATCCGAAAAAGCTGATGCTGACGAAAAAAACGAGAAGGCAGAGCAGCTTGCCAAATCCTTTTGCAAAAGATTTAATCGAAGCAAGTGCATTCGCGTTATCATTGCAGCCGGATTGATTATTCTGCTGGTCGGCGGTTCGGTATTTGCTGTCATTCGCTCGCGCCATACCGGCACGGAGAACACACTTCCGACGACTGCAGTCGTTACCTATGGCGATATTGGCACTTATATCGAGGGCAGCGGTGAAACGGCGGCGCGCAATACGGAAGAACTTGGCTTGGGAATTGAGGGCAAAATCTCTCAGGTGCTGGTTTCCGAGGGAGATGAGGTGCATGCCGGTGATCCGCTAGTCGTTGTCGATCCGACCGGAATCCGCGAACAGCTGACAGCGGCACAGGCAGAATTCACTGCCGCGCAGAGTGAGCTGACCAACGCACAGGCAGCGATTACGCAGGCACAGAGCCGCATTGCCTCGGCGCAGAGCCAGTACACCCACGGCAGCGCTACGGCACCGTTCAGCGGCAAGTTTATCGCATCAAGCACATTTGCAGCAGGGCAGAAGGTAAGTGCAGGACAGACCATCGGCCGTATGGTCAACGACAGCCAGATGCAGCTTGCTGTACAGTTTAGTTCGGAATATGCCAAAGATATCAAGGCCGGTCAGACGGCTACGATCTCTACCTCTGTCGGACAGGTTTCCGCTGTAGTTTCGTCGATTGATTCCGCTTCCGGCAAAGGTACTTTCCTTGTTGTATTGACCGTACAGAATCCTTCCGGTGCACTGACGCAGGGAACGAGTGCTACCGCAACGATCAACAGCGACAGTGCCGGCACGATTTTCTCTTCCGGGTCGGGCACGCTGGACTACATCAAGGAGCAGGTTATCACGGCACCGATCGGCGGTGAAATCACGGCCTATAACGGCTCGAACCACACATACAGCAGCGGTGCAGTCATTATGTCAATTTCCAATGTTGCAGCGCCGGATACTTCGGACGCGCGAAGCAGTCTCACGGCTGCACAGAGCACGGCTGCAGCCGCACAGGCCAAGGTGAGCGAGATTCAGACGCGCATTCTAAAGCTGCAGCAGGAGATTCTGGATGCCACGATGACGGCTTCGATCGACGGCGTTGTCACCTCACTGAACGCGGAAGAAGGGGAGGAGACCGATGGTACCGAGCCTCTGGTTGTTGTTTCCGACCTAAGCGATACCGTTGTTACGGCCGAGCTGACGACAGATGAAGTGCAGTCTGTCGAGCCTGGTCAAACGGTAACAATGAACATGTACACGATGGATGGTTCCGAGCTGCCGCTCACCGGTGTGGTTGACTCGGTTTCGCCGGAGCCAAGTCAGAACACGGGAAGTCAGGGCAGTCTGACGACTTTTAAGGCAATTATCACGGTTGATTCTATCGAAGGTCAGGCGATTTCCAGCGGCATGATGGTCGATTACAAAATTGCAGTTGCCGAATCGGACAGCTGCCTGATAGTACCGACTTCCGCTATCGTTCACACGGCGGATGGCAGTACGGGTGTATTCACCAAAACGCTCATTGACAAGGACGGCAACGAAATTCCATTCGATGATACACTGCCGATTCCGGACGGCATGGAAGCGCCCGAAGGCTATCAGCTGGTAGCGGTGGAAACCGGCGTTTCAGATGCGAACAATACCGAAATTTTCTGGGGCGTCGATGAAGGTGCAACGGTTTATCTGAATGCCACACCAAATACATCAAACGCGGTAGCTGATGAGGAAAATACAGCATATAACAGCTGATAAGCAGTATAAAGCACGGCTTTTGTTTTAGAACAGAAACCGTGCTTTTCTTTATTTCTTACAAACTGGCATTACAAAATAATTGCCATCTGAGCATTTTAACATATTCAGATTGGGCGTATAATGCGTTCATACACCAAACAACAAAGGAGTCTGAACGACATGAGCGTACAGTATAAGCTGAACAAGGAGCTGGCCCAGATGCTGAAGGGCGGCGTCATTATGGACGTAACCACACCGGAGCAGGCGAAAATTGCCGAAGCAGCAGGCGCATGTGCAGTTATGGCGCTGGAGCGCATTCCGGCTGACATCCGTGCAGCAGGCGGTGTTTCCCGCATGAGCGACCCGAAGATGATTCGCGGTATTCAGGAAGCAGTTTCCATTCCGGTTATGGCGAAGTGCCGTATCGGTCACTTTGTTGAGGCACAGGTGCTGGAAGCAATCGAGATCGACTATATCGACGAGAGTGAAGTGCTGTCTCCGGCGGACGATGTATACCACATTGATAAGACACAGTTCAAGGTTCCGTTTGTATGCGGTGCGCGTGATCTGGGTGAAGCTCTACGCCGCATCGCTGAAGGCGCAGCAATGATCCGTACCAAGGGTGAGCCGGGCACAGGTGATGTTGTGCAGGCAGTTCGTCACATGCGCGCTATGAACGCAGAAATTCGCCGTGTGCAGAATCTGCGTGAGGATGAGCTGTTTGAGGCCGCAAAGCAACTGCAGGTTCCGGTTGAACTGCTCCGCAGTGTGCATGAAAATGGCCGACTGCCGGTCGTAAACTTTGCAGCAGGCGGCGTTGCAACTCCGGCTGACGCAGCACTGATGATGCAGCTTGGCGCAGAAGGCGTATTCGTTGGTTCGGGCATCTTCAAGTCTGGCGATCCGGCAAAGCGTGCTGCAGCAATCGTAAAGGCGGTTACTAACTACACCGATGCAAAGCTGATTGCAGAACTGTCTACCGATCTGGGTGAAGCAATGGTTGGCATTAACGAGAACGAAATCGCATTGCTGATGGCAGAGCGAGGCAAGTAAAATGGCAGTTGGAATTCTGGCGCTGCAGGGCGCCTTCGCAGAGCATGCCGCAGTGCTGGATAAACTCGGCGTACCGCACTTCGAAATTCGCCAGAAGCGCGATCTGGATCAGCCGATGAATGGTTTGATTATTCCGGGTGGCGAAAGCACAGTAATGAATAAACTCTTGCGCGAGCTGGATTTGTATGATACGCTGCGTGAGCAGATTCAAAACGGACTTCCTGTATTCGGAACATGTGCCGGTCTGATTCTGCTGGCTAAGCAGATTGATGGTGGCATACCATGCTTCAGTGTGATGGATATCCGCGTAAAGCGTAATGCCTATGGTCAGACAGCTTGGCAGTTTTTTTGCACGGATGATCGGTTTGGCGGTAGCGAGAGAATACCGATGACATTCATTCGCGCACCATATATTGAGAGCGTAGGAAATAATGTCGAGGTGCTATCCATTGTTGACAGTAATATTGTTGCTGCACAGCAGGATAATATGCTCGTGACCGCATTTCATCCGGAATTAGATATGGATTTGACGGTGCATCAGCATTTCATTCGGATGGTTGAGCAGTTTCGGTTGAAGAATGCGAGATAACTAAAATAAGCGGCTCTGTAAGAGCCGCTTTCGTCTGTATAGAAAATCTACTGCACACAAAAATACCAATTACGAGGATAGAAGAAGCTGAATAAGAAAAATTAGGACGGTCAGCGCAGCAGATGTGCTGCGTAATTGCCAGCACCGCTAATTATACAAAATAAAGATTTTGTATAATTAGCAAACCATCTATTTTATAGCCATTAATAATTAACAGTTTTCATCCTATTTTCTCCAGATACTCTATCATATCAGCCACAGCACGATCATTATTAGAACTTACCGTTATATTGACATTTTGCAGCACTTCCGGCCCTGCATTGGCCGGTGCAAACGAAATCTGAGCTTCTTGCAGCATGGATTCATCATTGTAGCTGTCGCCAATAGCAAACACACGTTCAACGTCTGGTAAGTATTCAACAATATTTCGTAGAGCCGAACCCTTATTCACACCAGCGGCTGTGATTTCACAGAATGTCGGCATGCTGGATGTCACATCAAATACATGCGGATACCGAATCAGTAAATCCTGTGTAAGTGCGGTGATTTGTGCCGGTTCACCGGTAAAATTGACCGTACACCAGTCCGCAGTTGCGCTTTTTGCAAACTGCTCATTAGAAAGCATCTGATAATCCAAATGCAGCTTGTGCATGTGCTGCAGCGTGTGATCGCTCATTTGACGAATCAGCGCCGTTTCTGCAGTAAAAACCTCGCAACCGAATTGTGAATTATTTAACAATACATGCTCGATCATTTCTTTCGTCTCGTACGGCATTCCGGAGCAATACAAAATCTTGCGATTTTCATCGCAAATCAACGAACCATTCATCACACTGTATGGCGCATTGACCGGCAACTGGTCTATATATATGCCAATAGCATGAGGAGAACGGCCGGTCGCAAGCGACAGCCGTCCTCCCTGTTTCGTAAAATATTGTAATGCTCGCAAATTTTCTGCCGGAATTTGCTTTGAATCATCGAGCAGCGTACCATCCATATCGCAGGCCAGCAGCATACCCTTAAACTTTTTCATTGCATACGCTCCAATTTATCAAGAACTTCAATAAAATATTGTGGCAGCGATGCCGAAAACTCCATCCGCTCCCCTGTTTTCGGGTGCGTGAGCGTCAGCTTCGCTGCATGCAGACATTGACCGCCGATATTGGAAAACCGGTCTTTTTTCAGTCCGTACACCGGATCACCGATAATCGGATGACCAATAGATGCCATATGTACACGAATCTGGTGTGTACGTCCGGTCTCGAGCTGAAATGCCATATATGTGTAGCCGTTATATCGTTTGATGACAGTGTAATGCGTGATTGCTTCACGTCCGCCCTCCACGATTGCCATTTTTTTTCGATCCGTTTTGTGGCGGGCAATCGGCTTATCCACCGTTCCTGTATCATCCTTGACAGAACCAACCACAATCGCTTCATAGCCGCGATACGCCGTATGCGCCGCAATCTGAGCTGCCAGGCTCTGATGTGCGGCGTCAGTTTTTCGCCACAACGAGCAGACCGCTAGTATCCTTATCAATACGATGCACAATGCCCGGTCGATGTTCACCGTTAATGCCAGACAGACTGTCACCACAGTGGTACATCAATGCATTTACCAACGTGCCGTCCCAGTTGCCGGCCGCCGGATGCACAACCATGCCGCGTGGCTTTGTTGACCACCACAATTATCCGCATCCTCATAAATCAATATCCAGCGGAATATTCTCCGGCTTGAGATCTACTTCCTTTAACTCCGGAAGCTGAACCGTAATCGCCTCGCTGCCGACCAGCTTGTAATTTTTCTTAAGTGGCTGACCGTTACAGCTTACTGCCTGCTCTGACAGCAGATTCTGCGCCGCAGAGCGGGTCAGTCCTTCAATCTGCTCTGCCAGCCAGCTGTCGATACGCTTGCCGGATTGCTCTGCCGGAACTGTAAATTGTAATTCACTCATGGTTACTTCTCCGCTTCGCTTGTTTCCTTATGCTGAAACATAAAATATAGCACAAACAGTACACCACCTGCACAAATGAAGATATCTGCCACATTAAATACCGGAAAATGAATCAGACGGAAGTCAAACATATCGACAACAAAACCGTGTGCTACACGATCAATGGCGTTGCCGAGTGCGCCTGCCGCCACCAGAATCAGAGACCAGCAGCCCAGCTGAGTCTGCAGCATATTCTTGTAAATCGCTGTGAAAATGGCAACTGTAATCACAATGGCCAATACAACAAAAATCCAGCGTGAATCAAATTGCGCGAACAGGCTGAATGCTGCACCGCGATTCTCGATATAAGTCAAGTGAAACACACCATTGATCAACGGAATGGTCTGCTGTGCCTGCAGGGACGTAAACGCCCAGTATTTCACTGCCTGATCTGCTGCAATCATCAGCAAGATTGCACAAATATAAATCGGCATCTTCTACCTCCAAAACAAAAAGGAGGAACAGAATTGCTCTGCTCCCCCTTGGATTCTTCTTTTAGCCTACAACCTTGGCACAGCGAGCACACAGACCCGGATGCTTTGCATCAGAACCAACGGTCTTAGCCTGCTTCCAGCAACGCAGGCACTTCTCACCTGCTGCGCGGGCAACAGCAATCTTCAGACCCGGCAGATTCTCGCTTGCAGCGCCCTCACCGTCACCGGCAACGACATCAAGTTCGGAAACAATGCACAGATCAGCCAGATCCTGACCACAGCCGTTCAGGAATGCAGCCTGTTCAGCGTCAGCGTAAACAGTAACGCATGCTTCCAGCGGCTTGCCGATGGTCTTAGCAGTACGCGCACCCTCGAGAGCCTTGTTTACATCATCGCGGAATGCTGTCAGCTTGTCCCACTTAGCACGATCCTCATCGCTGAAGGACAAAGCCTCGTCAGCCTGCGGCATCTCGTTATATGCTACGTTGCGAACATCATCCTCAGCAGCGTGCGGCATAGCCTGCCAGATTTCGTCTGCGGTAAAGCACAGAATCGGAGACAGCATGCGAACCAGCGCACTCAGGATACGATAGATCGTAGTCTGTGCAGAGCGGCGGCTCAGACCATCGGTCTCATCGCAGTACAGACGATCCTTGATCACATCGAGGTAGAAGTTGGACATATCAACAACACAGAAATTATGAATTGCATGGAATACGGTGTGGAATTCGTAGCTATCATATCCCTCACGAACCTTTGCAGCAAGGTCGTTCAGCTTCATCAGTGCCCACTTATCCAGCTCCGGCATATCTGCGTATGCAACAGCGTTGGTCTTAGGATCAAAGTCAAACAGGTTGCCCAGAATGTAGCGAGCCGTGTTACGGATCTTGAGGTAGTTCTGCGACAGATGCTTGAGCATGTCCTTGGAAATACGCATATCCTGACGGTAGTCAGAAGAAGCAACCCACAGACGCATTACGTCTGCGCCATACTGCTTGAGGATATCCTCCAGAGCAATACCATTGCCCAGAGATTTGGACATCTTCTGGCGCTCCTCATCAACAATCATACCGTGGGTGATAACCGTCTTGTACGGAGCCTTGCCCTGCGTAGCAATAGAAGTCAGCATCGAGGACTGGAACCAGCCGCGATACTGGTCATTGCCTTCCAGATATACGTCAACCGGGGTCTTCTGACCTTCGCGGTTCTCGATAACAGCACGCCAGGAGGAACCGGAATCAAACCATACATCCATGGTGTCGGTTTCCTTGTCGAACTCACTGCAGCCGCACTCACACTTGATGCCTGCCGGCAGAATCTCAGCAGCCGTCATGTCGAACCATGCGTTGGAACCCTTTTCACGGAACAGATCAGCAACGGTCTTAATCGTCTGCTCATTTACCAGCGGCTTGCCGCACTTCTTGCAGGTGAAGATCGGAATCGGAACACCCCAGACACGCTGACGGGAAATACACCAGTCGGAACGCTCACGGATCATGGAGGTCATGCGCTCCTGACCCCAGCCGGGAATCCACTTGATGTCCTCACAAGCCTTGACTGCGTCATCCTTGAGCGCATCAACAGAGCAGAACCACTGCTCGGTGGTACGGAAGATGATCGGGTTTTTGCAGCGCCAGCAATGCGGATAGCTGTGCACGATGTCCTCGGTTGCGAGAAGTGCGCCACAGTCATCCAGATCCTTGAGAATAACCTCGTTGGAATCGTCAACGAACATACCCTCGTACTTGCCGGATTCGGCGGTGTGACGGCCCTTGCCGTCAACCGGAACGATAATCGGAATGTTGTACCTCTGGCAAACGATAAAGTCATCAGCACCAAAGCCCGGAGCGGTATGAACACAGCCGGTACCGGCATCGAGCGTTACAT
>ENA-OQBD01001371-OQBD01001371.1-human-gut-metagenome-genome-assembly--contig:-NODE-1371-length-11344-cov-3.468842_pt1 | contig 11344 bp, 11 predicted proteins | sample MGYA00242742_ERZ504543 | MGnify/ENA primary metagenome ERZ504543 (study PRJEB26092, sample SAMD00036239) | human gut metagenome | host: Homo sapiens | study: EMG produced TPA metagenomics assembly of... | reverse complement strand
AACTGTTGGAAGCCGTCAAGGATTTCGTTGACATCGGCCAGCTCTGCCGCGTCAGCATCGTGCTGATGAAAATCTCTTCCGACTTCAAGGCGGTGGAGGACGCACGGGGACACCTGCAATCCCAACCCGCCGCCAACGTGAACCGGAACTGATGTCAAAACCGGAACGGGGTATCGGACGGACAAGGAAACTCCCGCACGCACTATCTCATTGAAACTGTTGTAGGTTTTCCGATACTCCATTCCCTTATTTTTTATTGAATTATGCAAGAAAACAAGAGGAACAAGGAAACATCCCTTTTCAAAAAGCCGCAGGGCTTCCGTACAGTCCGCATCCACTTTACCGCAGAGGCAATCGAATGGCTCGGAGGGACAACGAAAGATGACGACGGCAATACAATCGGCAACCATACTCTTTTTTATGACCTGCTCTCACGGATGCGACTGTCCCCCGGCAGGGACGGTTCATTCCGCAGGCCGCAGGAATTGCAGCCCGGACAGTTCCAGTTCTCGGAAACCAGACTCGCGGAGGAATGGAACATAGGGAGAAAAAGAATCCGCAATCTCCTTGCAACGATGGAAAAGCTGGGCATGATAGCGGTGGACGCTTCCAAAACCGCTTCCGTCGCTCCCATGACCTGTGTCGAGGAATGGACGGACTTTCAGAACTTCCACGTCGTAAACCTTTGCAATCCCGCCCTGAATGGTATTCGAACGGCATCTGAACGGCCTTTGAATGGCATTTTATCCGGCAGCGGAGGCACGCCGCAGGAGAGGTGAAAACGTCTTTCAGTTTCGAGATATGCCAAGGTATCACCTCCCTTCGGTCAGTCATCCCTTGGCGCTCTCGCGGCTCACTGGCAGTTCGCCGGTGGCGGCGCTCGCAGGCTCGCACCGCTTAACCCTTATAAAACAACAGTTATGACAGAAGACAATAAGCAAGACACATCATTTCCGTCCGGCGGCAGCCGCACCGAATACATCGGAGCCAAAGTCACCGTGGAACAGAAACAGTACATCCGCCGCCTTGCCGCCGAGTGCGGCATGACCGTCAGCAGCTACGTGCTGGCAAGAGCTTTCAACTACAGGCCGAAAGCGAGGCTGACGGCAAGGCAGGAGGCGGTCATGGAGACCCTTATAGGATGCCGCAGCGACCTCGTGAACTACACGTCCGCGCTCCGTGGCATGAACCCCGAAAAGCGCAGACAGATGTTTAACAGTTACCCTTTCATGCTCGAATGGCTCAAGGAACTCGGCAGGCTGGCCGAGCGTGTCACGGACGTGCTCGACAAGGTACGGTTTTCCAACCGCCTGCCCGACGGGACAAGGAACGGTGAAGACAGGGAGGACGAGCCATGATAGGGAAAGCGAAATCCATCTCCCACGGGATAAACGACATCAGCTATATCACGGGAGAGTCGAGGAACAAGAAACACCCCGAGCGCATCTTCCACGTCAAGGACAATCTGCTGCCGCCCGGTTTGGACGCCACGGGAATATGGGATTCCATGCGGCTGACGCTGGACAAGTTCAAGAAGGTCAAAAATTCCGTCATTCGCATCGAGGTCAGCCCCGCACCGGAGCACACCAAAGACTTCACCATCGCCGACTGGGAAAAACTGTGGGACGACTTCATCAGAGAGTTCGACAACATCGAGCTGTATGACAAGAACGGCAGGACGTATTCCCCGAAAACCAACCTCACGGGCAGCAAGGGCACGGTGCGGCTTCATCTGGAATCCAAGAGCGGCATTCCCCACCTTCACGGCGCGTTCTGCCGCATCGACGAGCAGGGGCGCATCAACAACGACCATGACATCCACCTGCGTGCGCAGCGTGCCGCCGAGCGTGTGGCCCTGAAACGGGGCTGGACTACCGCCGCAGAGGTGCGGGACACGAACATCGGGCAGGTGAACCGGGACTGCATGGAAATCCTGCAATCCATGGAAAGCTGGTCATGGCTCGAATACGCCGCCCGGCTACGGGACAAGGGCTACGAGCTTTGGGAACTGCAGGACGGCAAGAACCTCTTGCGCGGCTATGTGTTGAAGAAAGGCAACGCCCGGTACAAGGCTTCCGAACTCGGCAGGGGGCGCAACCTCATGGTGAGCAAGCTCGAAAGCACGTGGAAGAAGCTGCACGCGGCTCCCAAGGCAAAGGCCGTTTCGACGAGACCCGCCGCAGGCACACCGGCACCGACCACCGCCCGCCCTGCACCGGTCAGGGCGCAAGGAACGGCACCGCTTCCGCAATATACCGACTACCGCCCCGGCACTGTCCCGTACCGTATCGGCGACGACAGGGAAAGCCCCGGCTACTTCATACCCGACGAGGCCCTGAAAGTGTTCGACGAGGAGTTCGACTACCGCGAGACGGCCAACAGCCGCGAGCTCACCGACAGGGCGGTGGCCCTCTTCGTGGGCATGATGTCGGCGCAGGCCGCACCCTCCGGCGGAGGTGGCGGCGGTTCCAGCGACCTGCCTTGGGGAAGACGCGAGGACGAGGATGACCGGGAATGGGCCCGCCGCTGCGCCCGGGAAGCGGAAAGGATGATCGGCAGGAAACCCAAGACCGGACGAAAACGATAAGAGACATGGGTAAGGACAGATTCGATTTTCAGAAATAGACGCGGCGCTCCCGGCAGCCGAAAGGATGCAGGAGAAAGACCGCCTGACCGATACGCTGGAAAACAATTACAAGGCCGTCGGTATTTTGAGCGACAGGGTGGAGAAACTCGAAGGCAGGCTCTCGGAAGTCCTGCCCGGACTGGACGAGGCGGTCTCTTCCCTGCGCGAAGCGAATAAAATTACCATTAGCGAGGAAGCCCGGCGGACGCTTGAGCAGGAAGGTGAGGCGGTTTGCCGGAAGATGGCCGAAAGGATCGACAAGGAGAGCGCCAGACTGCTCGAACGCCTTTCGATGCGGGACCGCGTGGTGATTTCCGCCACCGCCTTCTGGTGCATGATAGAGGTGATTGTTTCTCTTTTGGCGGCTTTCGCCTGTATCTGCATGGCCAATGCCAAGTTTATACACAGCCTCATGCTGTGGAAAGTGCTCGGTTATACGGCAGGCTTTTTTGTCGTCTGCGTTGCGCTGACCATTTTTACATACCACAAGTTAAAACGCTGACTATGGTACATTATCAATTTAAACAATATAAGTATGACTACGACAGTAAAAGCAAAATTCCGCCCCTCGACGGTCAAAGACCGTCCGGGCACTATCGTCTATCTGGTAACTCACCGCCGTATTGCCAGACAGATCACTACCAGTTACAAAGTGTTCCCACGCGAATGGGACGAAAAGTGTTCCGAACCGATAGCGGCAGGCAATGACAGGCGTGCAGCTATCGTGCAGTCGATAACCCGGAAGTTACGTTCGGACATGGAACGATTGTCGGCAATCATAGAACGGTTCGAGAACCTAAGCCGTAATTATTCATCGGATGATGTGGTAGAAAAGTTCCGGCGTACCGGAAAAGAGAACACCCTTTTTGTTTTTATGGAGGGTGTCATCGAACGGTTACGGCAGTTGAATCACTCCGGTACCGCCAAGAATTATAGTGCCGCGCTCGGCAGTTTCAAGCGGTTCCGTAATAACGAGGACATCCAGATGGAAGCAATAGACCACATACTCATGGAGGATTATCAGGCATATTTGGCTTCGTTGGGAGTCGTACCCAATTCCATTTCCTTTTATATGCGTATTCTCCGCGCAGTCTATAACCGTGCCGTGGAGCAAGAACTGACCATAGACCGGAATCCTTTCCGCACGGTGTTTACCGGAGTGGAGAAGACTCGCAAACGAGCCATATCAATCAGTGACATCAAACGGATCAGAGACCTTGACCTCTCGCTAAAACCCAATCTTGAATTTGCCCGCAACCTCTTCCTTTTTCTTTTCCTTTGCAGGGGAATGTCATTCATTGACGCGGCGTTCCTGAAGAAGTCGGACATTCAGAGCGGCATACTGACTTACCGGCGGCATAAGACGAACAGCTTTATAGAGAAATATGACGCGGAGCATACGGTCATCCGTCTGGCGACCAGCTGGGCCACGACCGAGGAGCAGGTAGACGAGCTGCTCAGTATCCTCTAAGCGATAAAAACAGTCGTTTTCGGCTGAAAGCCAACACTTTTGGAGGCAAAATTAAAATATGAGTCAAGAATACGAACAGCAGAAAATCATGCAGGTCGATCTCGAACGCGAGATGAAGAAAAGCTACATCGACTATGCAATGAGTGTTATTGTCGGCCGTGCGCTGCCTGATGTGCGTGACGGCTTAAAGCCGGTACATCGCCGTATCCTGTACGCGATGTACGAGGACGGCCTGACCTCGGACAAGCCTTACCGCAAGTCGGCAACGACCGTCGGTAATGTGCTCGGCCGGTATCATCCGCACGGCGACGCATCGGTTTACGACGCGATGGTGCGTATGGCGCAGCCGTTCTCGCTGCACTATCCGCTGATCGACGGTCACGGCAACTTCGGTTCCGTGGACGGCGACCCTCCGGCAGCATACCGTTATACCGAGGCCCGCATGGCCAAGCTGGCGAACTACATGCTGGCGGATATCAAGAAAAACACGGTCGATTTCCAGCCGAACTTCGATGAGGAGCGCCAGGAGCCGGTCGTACTGCCTTCCCGCTTCCCCAACCTGCTGGTGAACGGCTCGTCCGGCATCGCGGTCGGCATGGCCACCAACATCCCGCCGCACAACCTCGCGGAGGTCATCGACGGCACCTGCTATGTCATCGACCATCCCGAGGCGGAGATGGACGAGATCTGCCAGTTCATCAAGGGACCAGACTTCCCGACCGGCGGCGTTATCATGGGCCGCAGCGGCATCCGTGCGGCTTATGCAACCGGCCGCGGCAAGATCAAGGTCCGCGCAAAGACCGAGATTGTAGATCTGCCGAACGGCAAGAGCCAGATCGTTATTACGGAAATTCCGTACATGGTAAACAAGGCGCGTCTGGTCGAGTCCATGGCAAATCTCGTCAAGGATAAGCGCATCGACGGCATCACGAACATTCAGGACCATTCCTCTCGCGAGGGTATGCAGATTGTCGTGGATGTTCGCCGCGATGCCAACGCGCAGGTCATCCTCAACCAGCTGTTCACCTATTCGCAGCTCGAGGATACCATTTCGATGATCCACATCGCACTCGTGCCGGGTGCGGGCGGCAAGCTGCAGCCGCGTGTGCTGACGCTGCGCCAGATCCTCGATCAGTATATCGGCTTCCAGAAGGACGTTGTCGAGCGCCGCACGCGCTTTGATCTCAAGAAGGCGCGCGACCGTGCGCACATTCTGGAGGGTCTCAAGGTCGCAACTGACAATATCGACCGCATTATCGCAATCATCCGTGCCTCCAAGAACGAGGCCGAAGCCAAGGAAAACCTGATGGCGGAGCCGTTCTGGATCGACCAGATTGCGCTGCTCGGCATCGTGGACGGCTCGGAGCACTTCGAGTTCCACCTCGACGAGCCGCAGGCGCAGGCCATCGTAGATATGCGTCTGGGCCGCCTGTCCGGTCTGGAGCAGGAGAAGATCAACGACGAGTACAAGGACCTCGAGAGCCGCATTGCAGGCTTTGAGGAAAATTCTGTCGTGCGATGCGAATATTCTTGCTGTTGTCAAGCAGGAACTCCAGGAGATCAAGCAGAAATACGGCGACGAGCGCCATACGCGCATTGAGAATGTGGCCGACGAGATCGACATTGAGGACCTCATCGAGCAGCAGGACTGCGCGTACACCCTCACCCACTTCGGCTATATCAAGCGCCAGCCGACCTCGGTTTACCGCGCACAGCGTCGCGGCGGCCGCGGTGTTTCCGCAATGAGCACCCGTGAGGAGGACTTCGCAAAGGATATCTTCACCGCATCCACGCATGACACCATCCTGTTCTTCTCGGATCGCGGCAAGGTTTACAAGCTCAAGGGATACCAGATTCCGGAGACCGGACGTTCGGCTAAGGGCATGAACATTGTTAACCTGCTGGAACTGGAAAACGGCGAAAAAATCACCGCAATGTTCCCGATTCAGGAGTTTGCGGACGATAAGTTCCTGTTCTTCGTCACCCGTCAGGGTATTGCAAAGCGTATCGTGCTGAGCGACCTGCAGAACATCCGCCGCGCGGGTCTGCGTGCGCTCAACCTCAATGAGGACGACGCACTGGTTGACGTTCGTCTGACCGACGGCGAGCAGAACATCCTGATCGCCACCCACGAGGGCAAGGCCATCTGCTTTGACGAGAACGAGGTTCGTGCAATGGGCCGTGTGGCTACCGGCGTGCGCGGCATCAAGCTGGCCGAGGGCGATTACGTTATCGGCGCGGCGCGTGCCCGCAAGGACGCATATGTGCTCTCCATCACCGAGAACGGCTACGGCAAGCGCACTCCTGTTGAGGAGTTCACCGTGCATCATCGCGGCGGCGGCGGCATGATGCTGCATAACCTGACCGAAAAGACCGGTCTGGTGGCAGGCATCGCGGTTGTAGACAGCGAAAACGATGTGATGATCATCACCGACGACGGCGTTATCATCCGCACCGGCGTTGAGGAGATCCGCGAATGCGGCCGCGGCTCGCAGGGCGTTATCGTCATGCGTACCGGCGAGGACGTAAAGGTTATCTCGATTGCCCGCACGGACAAGGAGGAGGAAGACCCGGCAGAAGCCGAGGAAGAAACCTCTGAATCTGCTGAAAACGCAGAGAGTACCGAAGAATAAAAAGCAAAAGACGAGTCCGTTTGGACTCGTCTTTTTGTGCCTGAAAAACAGAAAAACCGCCTGTAAAGACGGTTTTTTGACTTATACGGTTTTACGCGGTAGCGACTGCAGTATCCTCGATCTGCTCGTAAACGATGCTGATGATAGACAGCACCACGGTAGCGGTAGCGATGCAGATATGCTGCAGATCGTCGTTGATGCCATGCGGCTTAGTCGAAGTGCGGTAAGCCTCGTGCATCGTGGAAATGCGGTTCACGAGTGTGTCCACGGTCGTGGGCGGAATGATGGGACTTGCCCATTTCTCAAACTTATCTTCGGTCATACGGCGGCGAATTACCAGTGCAACGCGCTTTTCATAAACATAATGTGCGAGCAGATTGTGCTCATAGATATCGTCGTTGTGCGGGTAGGTGAAAAAGTCGGTCATGTAGTGGCAGATCTCGCCGAGATCGACCGACAGCTCGCGTCCGTTGGTACGCCCGATGGTATACTTGCGCGTAAAAGTGCGGAATTTTTTCCATCACCTCATCCATCATAATGGATGGGTTATGGCGTTTGGTGAGGTAAGTACCGGTCAGATCCGGTTTCAGGTTGCCGTAAATAAAGCCGCTCTGATCAAAGGTCACGCCGCAGGTCTGCTCAACGTAATCCATCAGCAGATTTGCAACGCGAATGTGGGATACGGAATCCATTTATCAGTCCTCCAAGACGGAACACATGTTAATTCTAACAGTAAATATTAAATTAACAAATTCTTAACGCCCGAAAAGCATCCTCTCCGCTTTTCACGATCGAAACCAGTATAGCACACTTTTTGCACATTGTCTCGCTTTTTTGAAAATTGTAACGCAAACAACACAGAATGTTAACAATTTTGCGGATTATCACAATTTAAGTTGCATTAAATTGGTTATCTTGCCCGGTATTGCTCACTCTTGAATTTGATTTTGCCCTCAAGGGCCTTGCGCAGACGTGCACACATGGCTTCCCTGTCCTGGTTGAGCGTGCCCGCCAGATTAACGTAGTTAGACGCGTGATTTGCACGGAAAATACTGCCCTCGGAGTCGATATGCTCGAGCAGGATGAGGGTTTCGTGCGCGATTTCAATCGGGTTCATCAGGTAGAAACGGCCCTCCTGCCAGTCGCGCATGAGCGGCGTCGGCAGCTCAAACAGCAGGGTCAGCAGGCCAATGTACTCCGGCTTCATGCGGGAGAGCGCTTCTGCGGTCTTGATGGCGTGCTCCTCGCTCAGCTCCAGCGAGCCGAGACCCGCAATGCAGGTAACGGACAGCTTCATACCGGCTTCCTTGACCATCAAACCCGCATGAACGATCTCATCGGCGGTTTCGCCCTTGTTGATGCGGCGCAGTACCTCATCCGAGCCGGATTCCAGACCCAGATAGATCATATCCAGACCCAGATCGTGCAGCATGTTCAAATCTTCCTGCTTTTTGCACAGAATGGACGCCGGAGAGCCATAGCTGGTAACGCGCTCGCACTCCGGAAATACCTTCTTGATGTAGCGCAGGATTTCTGCCATGTGCTCGGGACGGCACATCAGCGCATCGCCGTCTGCCAGAAAAATACGGCCGACACGGCGGTACATGCGGCGTGCTTCATCAAAATCAGCCTTGACCTCCTCTAGCTTGCGCACGCGGAAACGCTTTTCCTTGTACATATCACAGAAGGTGCATTTGTTGTGGCTGCAGCCGATGGTGACCTGCACAATCAGGCTGTATGCCTCAGAGGGCGGACGAAAAACTCTGCCTTCGTATTCGATCATGGGTAAAACTCCTTATTTTAGCTATTTAGATAAACAAAACGGACGGAGTATTCCGTCCGTTTGCTGGTAATATTGGGTTAGTCTTCTTCGGCTTCCGGCTCTTCCTCGGCCTCAGTCTGAGGCTCCTCAGCCGCCGGTTCAGCAGCCTTGGGGGCATCGTCAAATGCGTCCTGATATACCGAAGTATCCGCGCACTCCTCTGCGCATGCGCAGGAGGCACAGTCGGACTCGGCACGCATCATTTCCTCCAGCTCATCCATGGCCTTCAGTTCAGCCTCGTGGTAAACTTCCTCTTCACGCTTTTTCTGAAGCATAACAAGCGCTGCGGTAGCACCGGCTGCACAGGCAAGGCTGGTCAGCAGCAGACCTGCTTTCACCTTGGTAGAATTTTTCACGGTATCCACTCCCTCTCAAATGATGCGGAACTATTGTCATAATAAAAATCAATTCAAACAAATACGGCGTAAATGCCGATTAAGTGCTTTGCCTATACTTTACCATACGGATGGGGCAAAGTCAATGCTAACGGCACATTTAGCCAAGCTCGTAGGCACGCTTAATGCACTTATCGCAGGCTTCCGACACGATTCCGTACAGATCGCGGTCCTCAAGCACCTTCATACCCTCGATGGTGGTGCCGCCGGGCGAGCACACCTGCGCGGATTCAGCTCTGCCGGTGTCTTATCGCGGCGCAGCAGCATTTTTGCCGAGCCGATCATGGTCTGACAGATGAGCGTCAGCGCGTCGTCCTCGTTGATGCCGTGCTGCTTTGCGCTCTGCACAAATGCGTCCGCGTAGGCATACAGGTACGCCGGAGCCGAACCGGCATACGGAATGACCTCGTTGAGCATGTTCTCCTGCTCAAACGTGACGGTAACGCCCATGGTGTTGAACAGTTCACAGAGTTCGGACAGCTGCTTGTCGGTTGCAGCCGCATTCTTAACCAGCTGGGTTGCACCCTCGCCGAGCATAAGCGGCGTGTTCGGCATCACGCGGATCATCGCGGTGTCCGCGCCGAGCGCACCCTCCAGCTTGGCGAAGGTTACGCCTGCGGCAATGGATACGACAAGCGGCTTCTCCCCTTCATATTTCGCCAGATTCGGCAGGATTTCATCGAAATTCTGCGGCTTGACGGCCAGCAGCACGATCTCGCTTTCTGCGTAGACCTCGGTATAGTCACCCGTGACGGCGTAGCCCTTGGCTGCATGAGCGGCGCGTTTTTCCTCGCTGCGGTTGAACATCAGCACCTGCTCAGGCGCAAAACGGCCTGCGCGCACTGCGCCTTCCGCAATAGCGGTACCCATGTTGCCGGCACCGAGAACACCGAATTTGTATTTTTTCATGTCAATACACCTCGTTTATGGTTTGTTGTTTCATATATGCTTAAGGCAACACCGCACAATTAAAGCTACGGCGCTTTGCGGAAATTTTATGTCTTGACTTTGTTGCGATTTCACGGTAATACATCAAGTATTACCGCAAAACCGCGCCTTGTCAGCACGCAAAATTTGCTCGCAAATCGCTCTTGTTCAATTATGCGGTATTGCCTTAAATGATAGAGGGCAGCCCGCTCTGCGGAAGGAATACTGCCGTTTCTTTCAAATTATGGCAGATAAAACGATCATATCCGATAAAAGATATTATAGCACAATGTACTTTTCCTGCAAACAGCTTGTGAAAAACTTTCGGATATGGTAAAATAGAAATAATTTTATTTCATGATGGCTGTCATTTCGGACAGTCTAAAAGATATTGTATGTAAGGGAGTAAAACACAAAACATGGAACAAAAAAAGAGAAGCAGCTTCTCCAGCCGAATTGGTTTCGTGCTGGCGGCGGCAGGCTCGGCGGTAGGTCTGGGCAACCTTTGGCGATTCCCCTATCTGGCGGCACGGTACGGCGGCGGTATTTTCCTGCTAGTGTACCTTATTCTCGCGCTGACGTTCGGCTTTTCACTGATGATTACCGAGATTGCCATCGGACGAAAGACCCGTCTGTCCTGCATCGGTGCGTACAAGGCGCTCGATAAGCGGTTCGGATTCCTCGGCTGGCTGGCGGCGTTCGTGCCGTTCATCATCACGCCGTATTACTGTGTTATCGGCGGATGGGTTATGAAATACCTGTTCACCTTTATCAGCGGCAACGCACTTGAGGCGGCCGACAACGGCGGATTTTTCAGCAATTTCATTGGCTACGATGCGGGTTCGCTGTCCTCGACGATTTTCAGCTTCAACGGACCGACCCCGTGGTTCATCCTGTTCGTGCTGGCAACCACCATTGTCGTTATCTTTGGTGTTGAGAAGGGCATCGAGAAGGCAAGCCGTATCATGATGCCGATTCTCGCCATTCTGGCGGTCGTTATCGCAATCTACTCGCTGACCATTCCGGGTGCGATGCAGGGCCTGAAATATTATATTCTGCCCGATTTCTCGCAGTTTTCGGTATCTACCGTGCTTGGTGCGATGGGACAGATGTTCTACTCGATGTCGCTGGCAATGGGTATTATGATCACCTACGGCTCCTACATGCAGAAGGAAAATCTGCTTGAGCACTCTGTCGCTCAGATTGAGATTTTTGACACGCTGTTCGCGTTTGTGGCCGGTCTGATGATCATTCCGGCGGTTATAGCGTTTAACGGCGGCGATCCGTCTCAGGTAAACAGCGGCCCGGGTCTGATGTTCATCACTCTGCCGATGGTATTCGACTCCATGAAGTTCGGCACCATTATCGGCGCGGTATTCTTCCTGCTCGTACTGTTTGCGGCGCTGACCTCCTCCATTTCGCTGATGGAAACACTGGTTTCCGTGCTGATGGACAAGGCACACAGGGGAT
>ENA-OQBD01001370-OQBD01001370.1-human-gut-metagenome-genome-assembly--contig:-NODE-1370-length-11347-cov-2.024064_pt1 | contig 11347 bp, 11 predicted proteins | sample MGYA00242742_ERZ504543 | MGnify/ENA primary metagenome ERZ504543 (study PRJEB26092, sample SAMD00036239) | human gut metagenome | host: Homo sapiens | study: EMG produced TPA metagenomics assembly of... | reverse complement strand
TGGCTGTCCGTACTGGTTGGTCAGATATGCATGTGCACCGACTTCCAGATCTTCTGATCCAGGAAGCTGTGCAATTTCCAGCGTGAAAATAGCGCGTGGATCCGGCATGCCGTAAGCTTCTTCCGGCATCAGATGGATGTTGATGGTCTGTCCTACTTCCATTGTTGCAACGGCTTTATCGTAACCATGGATCATCTGTCCGGCTCCGCATACAAATTCCAATGGCTCTCCGCGGTCATAGGAAGAATCAAACTGGGTACCATCATCAAAGGTACCTCTGTAATGGGTACGGCAGGTCTTTCCGACATTCGGACCTTCAAAATCCGGCACATGTGCGCCACCACATCCGCTGCATCCACTGCAGTGTCCGCCACAGGAATGTTCTTCTTCAGCAGAAGCTTCTTCTGTTGCTGTTTCTTCATGCTGTCCACAGCAGGAATGACCTTCTTCGTGGTGATGGTCACAATTTGTACCTGCAGATTCCAGTTCTCCTGCAAGATAGGCATTCACTGCCGCATCTACTTCTCCTGCTGCACCGGATATAACTTTGATACCGGCTTCTTTCAGCGCTTCTTGTGCACCTTCTCCGATACCGCCACAGATCAGAACATTTGCACTCTGCTCAGAAAGGAATCCTGCAAGCGCACTGTGTCCGGCGCCACCAGCATGAACAATCTGCATGGAAGTGATCTTTCCGTCTTCTACCTCATACATTTTAAAAGTTTCTGTCTTTCCAAAGTGCTGGAAAATAGATCCGCCTTCGTATGTTACTGCTATTTTCATTTGTAAAATCCTCCTTGAGATACCTTTACTCAATAGTATAACATATGGATTGCGAAACGCATAGAAAAAGTATACAATAATGAAAGAAATAATGAGACAAAACGAAAGAAAAAAGGGACTGGAAAATGAGTAGTATTTATTTGAGCAACGCAATATTTATGATGATAATACTGACGATCATCTTTTTAAGGATCCGGTATTATATTACATGGAGCCCGAGTAAAAAATATACGATGATCTTTATTGGCATGGTAGAGCTTTATGTGTTAATGGATGCATTGTTTATGAAAGAACTCTTAGGTAAGTCAGGAAACCTTTTGCAGTTTAAGCTGGTTGTGTTTTTCTTTTATCTGGTTTATGTAATCATGCCATATGTGTGGCATTTGTTTATGCAGAGTTATATGGGGATTAACCGTTCAAAGAAGCAAAGATTTGCGGAAATGATTCCGTTCATTCTCCTGGTTCTGATGGTGCTTCTCTCAGTTCCGACGGGGATTGTCTGGAGATTTTCACGGAACCGGACCTATATACGCGGTACATTTTTCGGAGTGTTTGCCGTACTCAATCTGTTTTATTACGTTTATACATTTGCACAGACATTCTCATTTATTCATGAACAATACAAAGGGTGTCAGATATCTCATAAAATCGGCACTGTTTTCAGCAGTCCCACTGATCGGAATTCTGGTAAATACCTATATCATTCCACTTTATGGGGTGTATCCGTTCCAACCGTACTGCCTGGTAATCGGAGCACTGCTCTCCTACCTGTTCATGGTGGAGCACCAGCAAAATCAGATGGAGTTTGAACACCGGAAAAGACTGTCCAATGCATTGGAACTGGAAAAAGAATCGACACGGAAAGCGAAAGTAGCCGGTGAGGTAAAGAATGCTTTCCTTGCAAATATGTCCCATGATATCCGTACCCCGATGAATGCGATCATTGGATTTTCTGATATCATTGCAGAACATCCGGATGATGAAGAAATTGTAAAAAATGCAATTTCCAAAATTCAGGCATCTGGTGAGATTCTTCTGAAGATCATCAATGATGTGTTGGATCTGTCTAAAATCGAAAGTGGAAAGGCAGAAATTGTGGAGATGGTAACTGACCTGAAGCAAATGGAAGAAAATCTGAAAATGATGCTCGAATACAGCATCCAAAAGGGAATGATTGATTTCAAAGTTGAGGATCAAATAGAGAATCCACTGGTATGGTGTGATGCGACAAAACTGCAGCAGGTTCTGGTAAATGTACTGAATAATGCAGTTAAATTTACCCCAGCGGGAGGAACGATTACATTTAGCTGCGTCCAGAGAATGATCGCACCTGGATTTGCCGAATACAAATTCACGATAAGGGATACCGGAATCGGTATGACTGAAGAATTTCAGAAACATGCGTTTGAGGCATTTGAAAGAGAGCGAACTTCTACCGAGAGCAAGACTGAAGGAACAGGGCTTGGACTTGCGATTGTGAAGAAACTGGTAGATCTGATGCATGGTGATGTGATAATCCAAAGTAATTCTGGTCAGGGAACCAAAATACAGATTTCACTTCCCCTTCGGATTGCAACAGAAAATCAGCTTCATCAATCAGATAAAGCAAAGGAATACAAAATAGGTCTTGACGGAATGCATGTACTTTTGGTGGAAGATAATGAATTAAATGCAGAAATTGCCATGGAAGTTTTGAAAAATAAAGGGATTCTTGTGAACTGGGTTCCGGATGGATGCGCCTGTGTGGAAGAAATTCAAGATAAGGAAGCAGGCACATATCAGTTTATCCTGATGGATGTACAGATGCCACGGATGAATGGATACGAAGCGACACAGAAAATCCGTCAGCTTGCAGATGTGAAGAAGGCACAGATTCCAATCATTGCCATGACGGCAAATGCTTTTGAGGAAGACCGGAAACATGCGCTGGATGCCGGGATGGATGGGTTTATTATGAAACCGTTCCGGGTGGATGAGATGATGAAGGTGATCGGGGAAGTGATGGAATAAATGAATGTGGAAAGAGCAGGGAAAGAACTTTTGGAAAGTTCATCCCCTGCTCGCGGTTTTGGCACTGGATTTAAATATAGATTGTGTATTCTTTTATTTTTGCAAAAATATGTTATTTTTCCATCAAAACTCTGCAGTTTTTTTACGATTTGCAGGCAATTCCATATTTCAATATAGTGCGAATATCATCTTTATAAAACACACTGATATAATCTTTAGCATCAATCTGATGGAGTGCTTTTTGGCACTCTTCTTCCAACGATTCAACTTCAGCATATTTTATTTCAATTACAATACCGATATTCAAATCATCAATCCAGATCAGAATATCACTGAAACCATTTCCGGCTTCTTTGTTTGATTTAACAATCCATTCACCTTTAAAACTTAGGATTCCTAATAAAATACCATGATAAAAGTTTTCTTTTATCGGCTTTCCGACAAAAGTATCTCGAACGCTGATTGTCTTTTTCATATATTCGGTAAACAGAGTTTCGACTATTTCTGGTTTCCCTTCTGAAAGTGCATTACAGAAAGAATCAACCATTGCGCCATCTTTTGAAACATCCGATTTGAACATTTTCATAATATGCTCAGTCATAATATTCCGAATTTCCCGGTTCGGAATGACAAGATTATAGCGGTTATCCTCAGCTTCTCCTCGCTGTGTCAGATATCCGGTCATAAAAAGTGTACTCCAGATATTTTCGATAGACGTGTATAATTCTTTATAGGTTAATTCTTCACTGATTTCTTTTTGAATAGCTTCTCCATTTACCAGACGCTCTAATTCCGCTTTTGCTGTATCCCTTCCACTATAGATATCTGTGATAAAATGTTGGATGATATCATTTCCACTGGTATTTGACCAATAGTTTCTTGGTTTTGCAGAAGGATCATCTAAATGTTCGTCGCAGTAATTAATGACATCCCAGGGACAATAGACATCTACATTTCCAAAACGGTATCCGTCATACCATTCTTTTACAGTGTTGTACAGTTCATCCTGCTGGTAATAGTGAAGCATATCTTTCACTTCAGCGTCCGTGAAGCCAAAGCATTCATCAAACATCACTTTGGTGATAGGAAATACTTTAAAATTATTCAATACCCGTAAAAATGCTTTCTTTTGCAACGCGAAGGCAACCTGTAAGAACTGCAAATTTGAGACTATCATTTGATTTTTAATGCATTTTTCGAAAAGATTTCGGATGAGAAGAGTCATTTCATCGTAATATCCGTGTTCGTTTGCTTTGGCAAGTGGAACGTCGTATTCGTCAATAAGAACGATAACCTTTTGACCGTAATGTTTTTCCAGAAGCTCAGTCAGTTCTCTCAGGCTGTAAACCAGTGTATCTTCAGCTAAATTACTTTTAAGTAATTCGCGAAAAATACTTTTTTCATTTTCCGTAAGATTTTGACTTTCTTCTAGGAATCCCAGACGTCTGCATTCTTCGTTTATGACCTTGTTCAGTAATCTGCATGCTCCGTCAAATGAGCTGGAATTGATACCTTTTAAACTGATCGATACAACTGGAAACTTTCCCATATACTCTTCACACAATGCTGGATTTTCAGAAATGTAAAGTCCTTCAAATAATGCAGGATCTGTTCCGACTTCAAAGAAATGACGAAGCATACTCATATTCAATGATTTCCCAAAGCGACGTGGACGGGTAAATAGATTCGCTTTTCCACATTTATTTAATAGTTGTTCGATTAACTTTGTTTTATCAACGTAATAAAAATCTTCTTTCCGAAGCTCTTCAAAGCTTTCGATGCCAATTGGCAGTTTTTTCTTTTTTACCATAAATGCTTCTGCCTTCCTGTTATAAAATGATTATCATGTTATTATAATAGTATCGCAGGTCAGATCTTTTCGCAATTACTATTTTGGGCTTCCTATTTTATCCTAATGAGACTCCTGGTTTATGTTTCCCATTTTCATATTTGAAAAAGAATTCGGAATGTGCGTAGGCGGCTGTGTCCACTTTTGCACCGGGATAAAAGATCAGGGCATCTGTTGTTCCAGGACCATCGAAAAAGATTCCTTGATTGAAATCTTTTACCTGTATCGTGTTCGAAGTTGTCAGATCATTTTCAATGTCAACAGCATGATAATAGGTTCCGAGATAGACACCGGAACCTATTATTATGAGGACCGCAATGATCAGAATAAAAATCCGTTTTTTCTTTTTCATATGTTCCCCTTAATTTGTAAAATGGATAAGCTCATCTAATTTCATCAGTATACACTCTATGCACGAGTATGTTGTCTACGTTTTTGGTAATCTTTATCAATTCGCTTCTTCCAACTAGAATCAAGCGCTGCATTGCACCTAACAGCAGAAATTGCGTCATTTAACACCTCGTAATTCAATGCAGTTCCTTCGCAGTCACATTGATAATTGGCAGCTTTATCTGCGTCAATTCCAAAATGACTGGCTGTTTCAATCGCATCAATATTTGCGCCAAGAAAGAGAAATTCCCATCCATATTTTTCCTTTTGTCGTTCGATCATCTGCTTTACTTTATCAATGTGATAAATGTGGCTTGCATTTTCCATTCCATCAGTCATGATGATAAAAACGGTATGCTCTGGTACATCTTCCGTGCGCGCATATTTGTGGACATTTCCAATGTGATGGATAGCACCGCCGATCGCATCCAGGAGAGCCGTACAGCCGTACACAGAATAATCGGCTTCTGTCATAGAGGGAATCTTCTGCACCTCTACTCTGTCATAAAGGACTTTACTGTTATTGTTAAAAAGCACGGTAGAAATTCAGCGCCTGCCCTGCCTCTCTTTTCTGCTTTTCAATCATAGAATTGAAGCCGCCTATGGTGTCCTTTTCCAGTCCGCTGCGATCTAAAATAATACAACTTCTGTCAGATTTTTTCTCATACTAAATTTCCTCCTAAGTAATGGCTTATTTTGTTTGTAACTATAGGATACTGCCATTTTCAGGGGAAATGGTCGCATGAAAAGCGACACTTTTTTATAGATCAGAAAATTTCTACAGAATCATATCAGGTGAACAACGCTGTGTGCAAAATTATTTTCTTCTTAGCCTCCAATCAGGCTTTGGTCAAAGGCAAAGAGTGCTTCATTGATTTCGTAATATTATAATTTTGCTTTAAGATAAAATATTCAACGATTACGTCAAATTTGCTGGAATGAGACAGGGCAAATCCTGCTTTCATCAGCATATCCTGAATTTCCGGAAGCGGAAGCTCAAGTGCCAGCGCAAATGCAAGAACGGTCGGTTTGGATGGTTTGTAGTACTTGTCATTTTTAATCTTGGAAAATAATTTCCGGTCAATATTGGCTTTCTTATAACACTGAGAATCGGTCATTCCACTTTCATCAATCTTCCGAAGCAGCATTTCAGAAAAGCTTTCATCCATTTGCTGCAAGGCATCTTCCAAAGTTGCAGCCTTACTTAACGGTACAACATTTGATGGCTCTGGTAAAGATATGCTTTCACAGAGATCCATTTCCTGGAACTGCTTCTGGCGCCTCATTGCTTCGGATGTTTTGTTAATGTATGTTTCTACATAATGATCATCGATATAAGATGCAATATCAGAAAACAGTTTGCTGCTGATCCGATAAGCTGCTTTATCAAAAATGACGATGTATACCGTCATATCATTTTCCATAAGAAATGCGCTGATCGCGTCGATTGCAACCTTCAGCGCCTGAGCTTTCGGATAGCCGTAAATTCCGGAAGAAATCAGTGGAAATGCTATGGTTTCACAATGTTTTTCTTTTGCAAGTGCCAGGGATTTTTCATAGCAGGAAGTAAGCAGCTCCCGCTCATGAAACTGTCCGCCTCTCCATATAGGACCTACTGCGTGAATGACATAATTGCAAGGCAGATCATAGGCGTTTGTAATCTTTGCATCTCCGGTATGACAGCCGCCCAAAGTGCGACATTCCGCTAAAAGCTTTGGCCCTGCTGCACGGTGAATGCAGCCATCCACTCCACCGCCGCCGAGCAGGGAAGAATTCGCTGCATTGACAATGGCGTCTACGGGCATTTTTGTGATATCATTTCTGACGATTTGTAATGGCATGGGTTGGTGTGCTCCTTTAGGTTAGTGTTTGATGATTTTACTTTTATAGTAATGATAAGCAGGTGCCCTTTTTAATTTTTCAAAACATATACAGTGCTTTTATATGCACCTTGACGTTCCAAAATTCCCATATTGACCAGTTCTCCAAGAATTCTTCTTGCTCGACGTTGCTTTACTCCAAGTAATTCTTCTACTTGCCGAGATTTAATCGATCCTGTTTCTTTCGCAAATTGAATAATTGAATTTTGCTGTGCCGACAAATCTATTTACCGGCGTTTTATCGGCATTTATCGGCATTTTATCGGCATTATTAATTTCAATTACTTTACTGCTTCCAGCTTCTATTCCATAATCAAACGAATATGCATCATCCAATGGAACAATAATCCGGAATACATCGTCTTCCACAAACAAAGGATCTTTCCCTGAATAATATTTGCTGTATTTGAATAATTTTCTTACTCCAGATCCAAGCTGGTCAGCATAACCGATATTCCTGAAAAACGATGCTATAAGAGGATTTTTTGGATTTGGTTCCAGATTATCTACTGTGATGAAACCTTCCTTTGTTGCACGATTCGCATTTTCCACATACATTCGATCTTTCTCAATCACAAACTTTGCTGTATAACTGCTTGTAAATTCACGGTGCATCAACGTATTACTGATCATTTCTCTGACAATTGTATTCCGGAGACTTTTGTTTACTGTATCTTCAAGGAAGAACTTGTCTGGCAAGTTTTTTCTTCCAAAATCAAGGAGCTGGCTATAACTTTCAATTAGGTTTGTCTTAATAATTTCCCGATCATCGTAACGATCTACATTAACTTTTCGCACAAGTGCATCGGTTACATAAGTCGGTGCAACATTTAAAATTACATCGTCTTTTCCTAACAGCATAATTGCTGCTAAATTGAAACCCTCTTCTCCGGTAACGATATCTCTACCGTATAATCCTGCACTTTTTCAAAAGTTCCTGATCATCCATAGTTGTCCAGGGATGCTGACCACCTGCATGATTCTGTGCCATAATACGAATCTTTGGCAGCAGATCTAATCTCAAATCTTCCATTTTTGCATAAGGATAGATTTTCTTTTCTGTAAAAATATTCTGCTTACGAATATACATCTGTGCAATTGCACTGGTAGATGTTATTTTTACATCCGCATCATCCACACGGTCATAGATGACTTTTTTGAAGCTGTGAACCTCTGCACTAGGCGGAATATGAACATGAATGATCGTATGACTTTCATCATATTTTATAATTTCCGGTACCAAATATATCGTTGGTGAGAACAATGTAGGATTACTAATAACCTTAATAAAGTTTTTTTACCATATCAGGAGCTGCTTTTTCTGGTATTCCTACTACAGTCCCATCATCTAATATTCCCATGAAAAGGTCTCCGCCAAATCTGTTCAGAAATGAGCAAACTGTCTCATAGGTATCATTTTCAATTCCATTTCCACAGCGTTTAAATTCAACCGCTACAGTTTCACCAATTGTAAGAATGGATTGTACTTCTTTTATTTCCATTTGGTCACCTCATTCTATAATTAATGCTTAAATTTCATCTACTGATCTAAAACATATTGTTGTACTATTATCAAGTATTTTCGAAAAACTAATCAAGTATATTTTTATACATATCAGGACTACATACAATATTTTCTATACGCATCCATAATTTCATTTTGGATTTTGTCCCGGAAACTTTTAGGCCCAATAATTTCACATTGATTGATGTGAGTCATTACCCATGAATGTATAACGGATGATATCGTATTAATTTTTACTGTAATATTTTCTTTATCCTTTTTTAATACGGTTGCATTCTTCCCGAAAGTTTCAGCAATTTCCTGCCATAATCCGGAAGTACACTCTATTTCATAGGATGCTTTTGATTCGCCTTTTTGAAAAATCTTTTTTTCGGCATATTGACCTGGATTTAAACCGCCGAAGATCATGTCAATGCCTCTTTCCAGTATCGTGATATCCTTTAAATGATCAATTCGAAAATGTTCTAATTCTTCAGAATATTCCCTCTTTCCAAGGATATAGTAATTCCCTTCAGCCCAAATAGTAACGTATGGACTAATAATAATATTGCTATTTATGACTTCTTCTAATTCCTGATTAACTCCATATTTCAGCAGTTTTGCACTTACTTTACATCCTTGATTGATTGCAACATTTAAAGCATCGATGTTATAAAAAAGCTGTTTGCTTAGAATCTTCTTTTCTGATTTTACGAAAACAGTTTTTTGTAGCATTCTGCTTTGAAAAATACTTTGTGATTCAAGAAGTTTTTTTATAATTATTTTGCCGGAAGATTCTTTTATCATATCAGAAGCAGCAACTGCATCACATAAAAGCCTTATTTCTGAAAGCTCAAATTCACGGTCGATTAGAAAATATCCTTCCCGGTTATCCTGATATCCTGCGATTTCAATTCCCATACTGCGTAATGCTTCTATATTTCGATAGATTGCTCTTCGCTCCATGTCAACATCGTAAATCGATTTTAATTTTTCACGAATTTTTTCGGCTGACAGAATATGGGATTCATCGGTATACTTTTTCAGAATCTCATATAAACATAAAATTGGTTGCTTTTGGTGCTATCATAATTGTACACTCCGATTGCCTTTTCTATATTATAACTTTTTTCTCTGTTCAAAACAACTAATAGCTGTGCTATTTTTGGTACAGCTATTGGAATATAAAAGGTATTTCAGATTTGTTATACTGACCACATCTTAAAAATAAATTGGAGGTCGCTTATGAAATTACCAGTTATTCAAAATGCATTTGAAAATGTAAAAAAATTCAGCCAGGAAAAACTTGTAGAAAAATATCCAAATGAAGTGCCAGAAACTATCCAGAAACGTTATTTACAAGAACTTACGTTTTTAGAAAGCTCAGACTATATCGATGATTTTGAGATTTTCCGCTGTCTGTCAGAAGCGGCAAAAAAAAGCAATACACTTATAAATATGCGCGGAACTGTTTCAGGTTCAATTTTGTGTTATCTTCTCGGAAATCATTCATTCAATCCTCTTTCAGCACATTATTATTGTACCGAATGTGGATATTATGAAAAAGTAGATACGCATTTATTTGGCATTGATCTTCCATCCAGAAAATGTCCTTGTTGTAATACGGAAATGTGGGCAGATGGATATAATCTGTCTCTGGAAAGTGTATGGGGAATAGATGGTAAAAAATCTATTTCGTTTGAATATAACGTAAATTCTGAATTTCTGGCATTTGCACGAAGAACTTTAGAAAAAATATATCCGGATCAGGAAGTTGTGCGATGGGGAATGTTTCAGTTTAATTCAACACAGTTTGATGAAAGAATGATTGGTGTTGATTTGGTTGGTTACGCTATTTTGCCTTCTGAAAATACAATTCAGGATTACACAGATTTGATTTCTTATCTGGAGAACGGGGATATTTGTATTACTGGCGGAATTTTGGAACTGCAGGAACATTCGATTAAACCTGTTCGATTATTAACTGTAGAAATTTTGGATGAATTAACTGAGTTACAGAGGCAAACTGGCATTTACGCTAATGAAGTTGGGAATAAAGAATTAAGAGAGATTACGTGGAGCAATATATGCAACACAGCAGCTCCGAGTAGAGATTTGCAAATGCTCTTTCAGAAAGTAAAACCGAAAACGTATCGGGATATGGTGGCTTTAGAATCAGGTGTTCACAGCACTTTTAGATGGCAAAATGGGCAGCAGGGGTGTTTTGATATTGATAAATTTATTGAAATGACCTTAACAAATGACTTTAAACTGTATCCATGTTTTACGAGGGAAGATTTTTATGATTATATGATTGAAAGTGGAGTTGACCGTGTTAAAGCCTACGAAGCTTTTGAGTGTATTCGAAAAGGATATGCGGTGTCTGCGAAGCATGATGAAGAATGGATGCATCAGGAGATTCCTGAAGGAATAAAGAATGTTGCGAAAAATTATCGGTATGTATTTCCACGGGTGCATTGTATTGGATATGTGTTGGGGTATGCGAAAATGGCATATTATGCGAAAGTTGATGGAAAGATGTTTGGTAGGGTTGTTTTTGGGAAAAAATAATATGCTGGAAATATCCTCTTGTTTTAAGTGGAAATCAAGGGGATATTTCTGTAAGTGCCAAAACATGGCGTAGTGCAAAATAGAAATTCTGATTATTCCGGGACTCTCTGAGCCACCTGTCCGGACTTTGAGAGCCACCATTCCGGAGAATGAGAGCCATATATTCCGGTAATTCAGAGCCACCTTATTGGGCTCTATTACATATATTTCCTTTATACTGTAAAGACACACCCTTGGTGTGAATACAGATAAAGGAGGTCGTAAGTTATGACCAAGTATCGTGAAATCCTACGCTTGAAAAGCTTAGGATTCAGTGAGAGGAACATCGCACAGAGTTGCGGTGTATCCAGAAACACAGTC
>ENA-OQBD01001368-OQBD01001368.1-human-gut-metagenome-genome-assembly--contig:-NODE-1368-length-11356-cov-3.833022_pt1 | contig 11356 bp, 15 predicted proteins | sample MGYA00242742_ERZ504543 | MGnify/ENA primary metagenome ERZ504543 (study PRJEB26092, sample SAMD00036239) | human gut metagenome | host: Homo sapiens | study: EMG produced TPA metagenomics assembly of... | reverse complement strand
TGCGACAATAATGTGCACTCCGCTTTTGAGCATGCGTATTTGGCTTTCGATGGATGAACCGCCGTATACGGGAAGGACTTTCAGTCCGTCAATATACTTGGAGTAATCATTCAGATCACCTGCGATTACGCGGTTCAATCACATCATCAATGTAGCCATATTTGGCAGCATTGTAAGGATTGGCGAACAGCTTGGTGTATTCAGCTTCTTTTTCGGCTAGGAATGCGGCAGGATTTTCCTGTTCTTTGGCTTCGCGTGCGTATAATACTTCTACTGCACCTGCACCACCCATAACGGCGATTTCGGCAGTAGGCCATGCATAATTCATATCACCGCGAAGTTGTTTACAGCTCATTACAATGTGAGATCCGCCGTATGATTTACGCAGGGTAATTGTCACTTTGGGTACAGTCGCTTCGCCGTAAGCATACAGCAACTTGGCACCGTGGAGGATTACACCGTTGTATTCTTGTCCTGTACCCGGAAGGAATCCCGGAACATCTACTAATGAAACAAGAGGTATATTGAAAGCGTCGCAGAAACGTACAAAACGAGCACCTTTGCGTGACGCATTGCTGTCAAGCACACCCGCTAGGTATTTGGGTTGGTTGGCAACAATACCTACAGACTGGCCGTTGAAACGTGCGAAACCAATGATGATATTTTTAGCGTAGTGAGGTTGGACTTCCAAAAACTCACCATTATCTACGATGGCGCTGATCACCTCATACATATCGTATGGTTTGTTGGGGCTGTCGGGGATAATTTCGTTCAAAGAGTCTTCCAGACGGTCGATAGGATCGGTACAGTCTACATAGGGAGCTTCTTCCAGATTGTTCTGAGGAATATAGCTTAACAATTTGCGGATCATGGCTAACCCTTCTTCTTCCGTCTTGGCAGTAAAATGAGTAACACCGGATTTGGTTGAATGAACGCTTGCACCACCTAAGTTTTCCTGGCTTACATCTTCACCTGTAACAGTCTTTACCACTTTCGGTCCGGTAAGGAACATATATGATGTGCCTTCCATCATCAAGGTGAAGTCTGTCAGCGCAGGAGAGTAAACAGCTCCGCCTGCACAAGGACCGAAAATACCTGAGATCTGCGGAATAACACCTGAAGCAAGAATATTGCGTTGGAAAATTTCAGCATAACCGGCCAATGCATTGATACCTTCTTGAATACGTGCGCCACCTGAGTCGTTGATACCGATACAGGGAGCACCCATTTTCATAGCTTGATCCATTACTTTGCATATTTTCAGAGACATTGTTTCTGAAAGAGAACCGGCAGAAACTGTGAAATCCTGTGCAAAGATGTAAACTAAACGTCCTTCTATGGTACCACAACCTGTTACTACACCGTCGCCCGGATAATGTTTTTTCTCCATGCCGAAATTGGTGCATCTGTGTTCCACAAACATATCCATTTCTTCGAAACTGCCCTCATCCAGCAGCATGGCTATGCGTTCGCGGGCTGTATATTTTCCTTTATCATGCTGTTTTGCAATTGCTTTATCACCTCCACCCATGCGTGCTGTAGCCCGGCGTTCGATAAGCTCTTTTATTTTTCAAGTTGATTGCTCATTTTACTTATGATTTTACAATTTACGATTAAAAAATAATTCTATTTACGCTTGAACCAGACTAAATATACTGACTTCAATCGTGAATAGTCAGATCTCGTGTTTTATGGTTTTTCGCAAAGCTCGGTCAGGACGCCCAAAGTTGATTTGGGATGTAAAAAAGCAATTTGCAAACCTTCAGCACCTTTACGCGGAGCTTTGTCAATGAGACGGATGCCGGTGGTTTCAGCTTCGGCTAACGCATTTTGCCACACCATCTTCCACTGCAAAAGCCAAATGATGCATACCACCGTTGCCATTAATTTTTTTCAATGAACTTTGCGATAGTGCTTTCGGGGCTTGTAGGTTCCAGCAGTTCTATTTTAACATCACCTACTTTCAGAAAAGCGGTTTTAACTTTCTGATCCTCTACTGTTTCGATATTGTAGCATTTCAGACCTAATACGTTTTCATAATACGGCAGGGCCTCTTCAATGCTCTTTACGGCAATGCCCAGGTGTTCAATGTGTGAGATTTTCATGATCTTATAATTTTAATAGTTTGGTTTTATACTCAAGTTTTCAGATAAAACTGCACAAAGAAAGTAATTTCGAGTTAAATAAAGAAATATTTCTTCAATTTTATTTCTTATTTGCAAGATGCTTCACAACACTTTAGACAAAAAGACAAAAATGAGTTAAATATAGAATTTGCACAAGAGTTTGTTCAGCCACTTCCAACTGAAGCGGAACCAGCGGCGTGTACTGCTCTGCTTGCCGCCAAAGCGGAGTACAAAGTCCCTGTAACCGTGCTTTTTGAACGGTAATCCTGCATCCATGAATTCCAAATGTGCATATCCTTTTTCGTAAGCATAGGTAATAGGTGCCCATACGGCCAGAATACCGGGGTAAAGAAAAGCATAGGTTTTCCGCATGCCTCCTGAGAACCACAGGTAGGCACTTTCTTTTGAGAAAAGGCAGATAGAACCACCGATGATTTTGCCTTTATATTTCACAAGAAACACTTTGGCTAATTCTTTTTCCGGGTTCTGCCATGCTAATAACCGGAAAAAGCCGATGTCCGGGAAATGTTTTCTTATCTGTGAGGAATAGGCTTTTTTCAACATTCGTGAGAAATCTTGTATATCTTTCTCATTGTCGGCTATTTCCATGATGGCACCATTTCTCAGAGCTTTGTTTATTTGTCTTCTGCGAGACATGCTCAGCCGTTCGTAAGGAGCTTTACTGTGCAGTGAATTACGTACTCTTAGCCAATTAATGGCGAAATAGTTGTTCTTTCTGAAGGCTTTGTATCCGAATAGCGGATTTTCCAAGTTGCGGAACTCGATGAGGAACGATTTGCATAATACTTCGTTGGTGAGATGTTCCAATATTTCCCCGAACAGGTCTTCCTTATTCTGTTCTTCATCAAAATACTCGCCTGTGCCATAAATTTCGCATCGTTTGATGATTGCAGGGGGGAACAGGCGCACACTTTTCCGGATGACTGCCAGCAGTTTGCCTACAGGACGGTTTCCTATATAGGCTACGATAAGCAAAGGTTCGTATCCCCGGGTCATTTCAAAGACATGAAACAGCTCGGTAGAATGGAAAATGTTTGTTCCCGGCAGAGGGGGAATGGCATTTCCTTTGCGATATGTACTTAATCTGACAGGCATCTCTAATTGCAAATTTATTGTTTTTGTTTATCAATCCACATTCTAGTTGTATATTTGTGCAGAAAAATAAATTAACAGGGTATATTATGGAACAATTTAGTGACTTAATAAAGAACAGACGCAGCATGCGTAAGTTCACGGATCAAGAGTTGACACAGGAAGAGGTAGTTGCTTTGTTGAAGGCTGCTTTGATGGCTCCGTCTTCTAAACGTAGCAATTGCTGGCAGTTTATTGTGGTAGATGATAAGGATATGTTGGAAAAACTTTCCCATTGTAAGGAGATGGGGGCGGCTTTGCCTAGCGGATGCTGCTATGGCTGTAGTTGTGATGGCTGATCCGTTGGCTAGTGATGTCTGGATTGAAGATGCGTCAATTGCTTCCATAATGATCCAGTTGCAGGCAGAAGATTTGGGGTTGGGAAGTTGTTGGATACAGGTGCGTGAACGTTTTACCGCTACCGGGATGCCCTCGGGTGAATACGTGCATACGTTGCTTGATATTCCGTTGCAGTTGCAGGTGGTTTCCATTATAGCGGTAGGGCATAAGGGTATGGAACGCAAGCCTTTTAATGAGGAGCATTTACAATGGGAGAAAATTCACATTAATAAATATGGAGGCAAGTAAACGTGGCTGCTGTCAATCATAAGGATACGTATAAAGCTTCTGCGGTGTTTCTCATTGTGATGGGGATGCTTTATCTGATCGATAAGTTTATAGGATTTGCTTCACACGGGTTGCCATGGGTTATGCAGAAAGACAATCTGTTACTGTATGCAGCTGTTATTTTCCTTTGGTTCAAGGTCGATAAGTCAGTAGGAATTGTATTGGCGGGTATATGGCTGATATTGAATATCGGTCTGGTGATAGCTTTGTTGGGACAGATGTCTGCTTATTTGTTGCCGGCGGCTTTGTTGCTGGTGGGAGTTATTTTATATTTAGTTTCGACCCGATGATGAAAATAGTTCTGATAGGAGCTGGCAATGTGGCAACCCATCTGGGAATTGCTTTACAAAAGGCGGGGTGTCTTATCTTGCAGGTATACAGCCGTACAGAGGAATCTGCTTCTGCATTGGCTGCCAGACTTTCAGTAGACTACACAATTGTGCCGGACGAGATACGTCGGGATGCCGATTTGTATATTGTAGCGCTGAAAGATGCAGTTTTGCGACAATTGGCTCCTGTATTGGTGAAAGGAAGGGAGCAGGCCTTGTTTGTACATACGGCGGGTAGTATGTCTATGGATTTATGGAAGGGATTGGTAAAACGCTATGGGGTACTTTATCCTATGCAGACTTTTAGCAAGCAGCGTGAAGTGGATTTCAATACTGTACCTTTTTTTATAGAAGCATCTGCTCCGGCAGAAGTGGAATTGCTGCGTATGGTGGCAGTTCGTCTCAGTCCTAAAGTGTATGAAGTGACTTCCGGGCAACGTAGGTATTTGCATCTGGCGGCAGTCTTTGCTTGTAATTTTGCAAACCATATGTATGCATTAAGTTCACATATATTGGAAAAGCAGGGGATTCCTTTTGAAGTGATGCTTCCGCTGATAGACGAAACTGCCGGCAAAGTACATGAACTTTCTCCCACACAGGCGCAGACAGGTCCGGCTGTACGCTACGATGAAAACGTAATAAGCAAACATTTGGAGATGTTGGCGGATGAGGAGTCTTTGCAGGAATTGTACGAAAAGATAAGTAAAAGTATTCATAATCTCCCTTTGTCTGTCATTCAGGCAAATAAAGAGGGAAAGAACTCATAAGTGGTATGATAAACTATGATTTAAAGAAAATAAAGGCATTGGTATTTGATGTAGATGGGGTATTGAGTGCGGAAACTATTTATTTGCACCCCAATGGTGAACCCATGCGTACGGTTAATATCAAGGATGGGTATGCATTGCAGTTGGCTGTGAAATGCGGGCTGCATGTTGCCATCATTACCGGTGGAAATACCGAGGCGGTGCGTAAGCGTTATGAGGGGCTGGGTATCAAAGATGTCTATCTGGCTGCTGCGGTGAAGACCCGGGAGTATGCCCATTTGAAGGAAAAATATGGATTGCAGGATGAGGAGATACTCTATATGGGCGATGATATTCCCGATTATGAAGTGATGCGTTTGTGTGGGCTGCCTTGTTGTCCTGCTGATGCGGCACCTGAGATAAAGGAAACAGCTGTTTATATTTCTCATCGTAACGGGGGATATGGATGTGGCCGTGACGTGGTGGAACAGGTCTTGAAGGCTCAAGGAAAATGGATGGCTCATGAAAAGGCCTTCGGGTGGTAATGAAATAAAGAAAAGTTATGTTGGAAAATTTAGAAAAATATAAAATAATCCTTGCTTCCAATTCTCCTCGCCGCAAAGAATTGTTATCCGGCTTAGGTATAAAATATGAAGTAAAAACACTACCCGGCATAGAGGAAACCTATCCGGATACATTGAAAGCAGAGGAAATCCCTTTGTATATAGCTTGCGAGAAGGCGGCTGCTTACCGGAATACCATGCATCCGGACGAATTGATTATTACTGCCGATACCATTGTATGGTTGGATGGTGTAGTCATGGGCAAGCCTCATAACGAGGATGATGCACGGCAAATGTTGTGGAAGCTTTCCGGCAAGACCCATCAGGTGATAACCGGAGTTTGTCTGACTACCGCCGGGGCTCAGCGAAGTTTTTCAGCTGTGACAGAAGTAACGTTTGCAGAATTGTCCGATGAGGAGATCGATTATTATATCCGGGTTTACAAGCCGATGGATAAGGCTGGTTCTTATGGTATACAAGAGTGGATAGGTTTCATTGGTGTCCGTGGTATTTCAGGTAGTTACTTCAATGTGATGGGGCTTCCTGTACAGCGCCTGTACACGGAACTGAAAAAACTATAAGTCAGTATGTGAACAGTAGGGGCCGTGTTTTTGTTATTTATATGAACTATAAATGGAAAAACAATTATGGCTTATAAAATAGCTTTTTACGACACGAAACCCTACGACGAACGCTCGTTTACGGAGGCTAATGAGAAGTTTGGCTTTGATATCAGGTATTACAAAGGCCATTTGAATATGAATAACGTGGTGTTGACCAAAGGAGTGGATGTGGTTTGCATCTTCGTAAACGATACGGCTGATGCCGAAGTTATCCGGGCAATGGCGGATAATGGTGTTAAACTGCTGGCTTTAAGATGCGCAGGTTATAATAATGTGGATTTAGCGGCAACGGCAGGTAAGATGAAAGTGGTACGGGTACCGGCTTATTCACCTTATGCCGTTGCCGAATTTACAGTGGCGTTGATGTTATCACTCAACCGCAAGATTCCCCGTGCCACAATGCGGACACGTGACGGGAACTTCTCCCTGCACGGGCTTATGGGATTTGATATGCATGGCAAGACTGCCGGAATTATCGGTACGGGTAAGATTGCCAAGATTTTAATTCAGATATTACGTGGATTCGGTATGAATGTTCTTGCATATGATCTTTATCCCGATTACAATTTTGCCCGTGAACATCAGGTGGTTTATTGTACTTTGGATGAACTTTATCATAGTTCGGATATCATCTCCCTGCATTGTCCTTTGACAGAACAGACAAAGTATCTGATTAATGATTATTCCATCAGTAAAATGAAAGACGGAGTGATGATTATCAATACGGGGCGTGGGCAGTTGATTCACACCAATGCCTTGATAGAGGGACTGAAGACTAAAAAGGTGGGATATGCCGGTCTGGATGTATACGAGGAAGAAGAGCCTTATTTTTATGAAGATAAGTCCGACAAGATTATTGATGATGACACTTTAGCCCGTCTTTTGTCTTTCAACAATGTGATTGTGACTTCTCATCAGGCATTCTTTACCAAAGAAGCAATGACGAATATTGCTCATACTACTCTGCAAAATGTGAAAGACTTTGCTGAAAGTAGATCTTTGGTGAACGAAGTAGCGGTGGGGAGAGTCTAATCTCCCCTGTAGTAATATAATAAGGAGTGGCGGGCTATAAAGTCCGCATTCTTTTGAACCAGTTCCCTTTCACCAAATTCGGGGAATTGTGCATCGGGGATATAGTGGTTGTTTATTACATATTCCATCAGGTCCGGTGGGCATTTGGTCGGGATAGTAAGCAGGCTGAATGCCTCTTGGGCAGCCGTTGCGGCATCATACATCGGGTTAAGAGGGTCACTGATGTATTTGCATATATCTTTCGCCAGTAGAATACCTTTTTCGGAATTCACCATCATGATGAAATCCTTATGTTCCTTCATTTGGGGCAAAGTGTGATTGGAATCGTCCGGCCATTGTAATACTTGGGTAAGGAAACGGTGTAGTTCCTTATATCCTTCCAGATATACGATACGGGCACCGTTTGTGCCTTGCGTGAACAATTGATAGGTATGGTGGTTCCTTTCCTTCATTTCATCCGATATTTCGGGAATGGCAGGGTATAGTCCTTCTATCTCTTCCCAACATTCGGTTTCTCCGTTGGTCAGCAGGTCAATCCATTCATGAAGAAACAGGGCAAGGGGGCCACATGGAATGATGAATTTGTCGGTTTCTGTAACTTGTGCAATATATTCTTGTACAGATGGTTCTGTGAGATAAGTGTGTCCGAACAGCCAGCGTAGTTTATGGTTTGCGTTCTCTTTTCCTTTGAAGTTCATAAAGAAATCCTGTAACGTGTCATTGGCGGGAGCCGTTTCATACTCTTCATCCAATATCCGGAAAAATGAATGCGAGGTTTCTTCGATATTCCTGTCCATCGGATTGATATACGGATGTTTATATGGAGCCTTCTCTAAAGTGTTCCAAATGATGAAGCGGATATCTTCTTCATTGATCTCATCTTTTATATAATCCGGCCGGATGGTATAGAAAGGAAGTGACGTATCATATAGTTCCAGATGTTTTTTGATGAATGCTTGCCATAGACCTAAACCTGAAATGACATCTTCAAAATAGGCAGCGGTGTAAAGACATAATTTCTTTTTTATGGATTCGGGAATCTTTCTTATCGTACAAGTGGAGTATAATCGGTTAGCCAGATCGACAAAATATCTGTCTGTAGCCTGTTGTTGGATGTAAGGATGGATAGCCAACCAATCTTTTATGTATAATTTTATGGTTTGCATATTAGTTTATTTGAATTATTTTTATTGCAAAGATATTCCTTTCATTGTAAAAAGGAAGGAGAATATCGGGATATTTACTTTATCTTTGCAATATTCTAACTTTGAAATGCCTATAAAAATGGAAATAGATTTAACAACTCCTGCTTTATTATTTTCTGCCATATCGCTGATTATGTTGGCATATACTAATCGTTTTCTTTCATACGCTCAATTAGTGCGTACGTTGAAGGACCAATATCGTGAGAATCATTCGGCTGTGACAGCAGCACAGATTGCTAATCTCCGCAAGCGTCTTTATCTGACACGTGCCATGCAGGTGACAGGTATCGGAAGTTTGTTGCTTTGTGTGGTCAGTATGTTTTTAATGTATATACAGTTCTACCTTATATCCGTATATATTTTTGGACTGGCGCTTGTGCTGCTCATTATTTCTTTGGGGATTTCTGTGCGCGAGATTTATATTTCGGTCAAGGCGCTGGAATTGCATCTAAGCGATATGGATTCCTGATCTATTTTTTTGAGAAGATATTTATCATAAAGGAACAGGTTGCCAGTGTGATACCTGTTCCTACTACTCCCTGCCATCCAAACCAGTGCCAAAATATTCCGGCAAGAAGTGTACCTATGGAACCGCCAATAAAATAGGTCGTCATAAAAATGGTGTTGATACGGTTGGCCGCCTTCGGGTTAAGAGAGAAAATCGTAGTCTGATTACTTAACTGGATGCATTGCATGCCTATATCTATGATAAAAATTCCGATGATGATTCCCACATAGGAGTTCTGACCGGAATAAAGCGAGAACCACGCTGCAAATATCAAACCACAACCGATGTAATTCAGTCGTTTGACTCCCAAAACCTGTACATAGTTTCCTATATACGAGGCGGTGAGAGCTCCTGCTATGCCGCATAATCCCAATAACCCTACAATGTTGTTTCCCGCAAAAAAAGGGGCTTGTTCCATCTTAAATGCCAATGAAGTCCATAGAGCAAGAAATGAGCCGAAAGCAATTCCGGCACGTAAGGAAGAAATACGCAACTGGGGGTATTCCATAACCAATGAAAACAAGGATTTCATCAGATCACTGTATCTGCCTTTGAAATTACACGGCATGTCGGGTAGTACACGCATGATGATGATGACACATATCACCATCATCCCGGCTGCCACAAAGAAAATGAACCGCCATCCTAAATATTCACCGATAATTCCGCTTACTACGCGCGAGGCCAGGATACCTGTCAGCAATCCCGATACAATCATACCTACATTTTTTCCCTTGGTTTCGGGAGTGGAAAATTGGGCAGCTATGGGGATAAAGATTTGTGGCATCACCGAACAAATGCCGGTCAGTAGAGAGGCAAATAAAATGAGATGGATATAGGGAGTCAGTGCGATGGTTAGTAATGAAACGACCAAGACTGTGAAATTGATTAGAATAATGGTTTTCCTTTTAAATAAATCTCCCAAAGGAATAATGAACAGCAATCCGATGGCATAACCTATTTGGGTAATCATTGCTATCAGGTTGGCGGTGAACTCGGATGTTTGGAGATCACGGCTGATGCGGTTTAATAAAGGTTGGTTATAATATAAATTGGCAACGGAGATTCCCGCAATAATTGCTAGCGTCCAAAGTAAGGAGGCAGGTAGTCCTTGGTTTTCTTTTAATTCTTGTTTCATGCTGCAAAAATAGTAATTTCATGAAAATCATGTTATCTTTGTAAAGAAGAAAAATGGAAATGAAAATGAAAATGGAAATGAAGAATTGGATAAAAACAGTCTGTTTTCTGTTTTGGACCTGTGTAATGTGTACGGCGTGTATTGATGATGATGTGGAGGAAGGTACTGTTGATTTACAAACAGGAGAGAGCATTCCTGTTTTCTCTGTGGTAATGGATGATGGACAAATAATAACTTCCGAAACTCTGAAAGGAGAGGTTTCTTTGATTGTGTTTTTTCATACGGGGTGTCCGGACTGCCGGAAAGAACTTCCTGTGCTGCAAAAAATATATACGGATTACGGTCGAAGAATCCGGATGGTTTGTATTAGCAGGGAAGAGAGCTCGGCAGAGATTGTCCGTTATTGGGACGAAAATCATTTGACCTTGCCCTATTCGGCCCAAGAAAACCGCACGGTATACTATCAGTTTGCTAAATCGGGAATACCTCGTGTTTATGTCATAGATAAAGAGTTGGTTATCCGTAGTGTTTTCACGGATAACCCGTTGGCAAGTTATGAAGATTTGGCTGAGGCTATAACCGCCAGTTTGTAATTTTAGGCATGGTATTTTAATTTATATTATTTCTTTTGGTAGATGGTGTATGTTTATAGCATACTTTTCCCTGTTCATCTTTAGGGATAATGAATGTGGTTGATGAAGATATTGGTGATGGAGTATCTTGATGTTTATTGTGTTGGCTTTTTGAAAAAAGTTCCTTTATTGTCTTTAATCTCTATCATTCCATTATCGGCATCAAATAGGAAAGGAGGAAAGCTGAAAAATATGTATATTTCAGTATCTTTAATTTATAGAGTTTGGGAGTTACTTTTTTTGCTGACACCAGATGGGAATACTTGGTCATCCATTTCGGTGAGGATATAATAATCTGCTCCCTCCCTCAATACATTTTTGCTAATCTTGGCTTCTGCTTTTGATTTGGCAATAATATAGAATCCCTCTATATCATATTTTTCCCAATTTTTATACTCTTGTCCAAGCACCATACTTATGTTTAAACATAAAACCAGTAGTAATAATATTCTTTTCATATCTATCTGTTTTTAAGGTTATTCCAAAGTTGGTATCACAAATATAAGAATTCTTATTGGTTTTTTCAAGGAATAAGAAAAGAAAAAAATAGAGAGTGGAATTTTAAAGAAAAGTAATTCCTATCCATATCAGAACTCCTGCTATTAGAACAATGCCTAACATGATTAATTTTATTTTGAAGAGCTGGTGGGTTTCCGCTTCTTCTTTTTCTTGCGT
>ENA-OQBD01001367-OQBD01001367.1-human-gut-metagenome-genome-assembly--contig:-NODE-1367-length-11356-cov-5.959836_pt1 | contig 11356 bp, 9 predicted proteins | sample MGYA00242742_ERZ504543 | MGnify/ENA primary metagenome ERZ504543 (study PRJEB26092, sample SAMD00036239) | human gut metagenome | host: Homo sapiens | study: EMG produced TPA metagenomics assembly of... | reverse complement strand
GGATTCCGAAGGGAGTGATCCTTGTGGGCCCTCCGGGAACAGGTAAAACCCTTCTCGCGAAGGCAGTTGCAGGAGAGGCCGGAGTTCCGTTTTCTCCATTTCAGGATCCGATTTCGTGGAGATGTTTGTTGGTGTCGGTACTTCCCGTGTACGAGATCTTTTTGAAGAGGGCAAGCGCATGCACCGTGCATCATCTTTATTGATGAGATCGATGCGGTAGCCCGTCAGAGGGGAACCGGTATGGGCGGCGGACATGATGAGAGAGAACAGACGCTGAACCAGCTCCTCGTAGAGATGGATGGTTTTGGAGTAAATGAAGGAATCATCGTAATGGCAGCGACCAACCGTGTGGATATTCTGGATCCTGCGATCCTCCGTCCGGGACGATTTGACCGTAAAGTCGATGTGGGACGCCCGGATGTCAAGGGCAGAGAAGAGATCCTTATGGTCCATGCCAAGGACAAACCGCTGGGGGATGATGTGGATCTTCGCCAGATCGCCCAGACAACCGCAGGATTTACAGGTGCAGATCTGGAGAACCTTCTTAACGAAGCTGCCATTGATGCTGCAAAAGAGGGTCGTCCTTATATCATGCAGAAGGATATCAAGAAAGCATTCATCAAGGTCGGGATCGGTGCAGAAAAGAAGAGCAAGGTCATCTCTGATAAAGAGAAAAAGATCACAGCTTATCATGAAGCAGGCCATGCGATCCTGTTCCATGTACTTCCTCATATGGATCCGGTATACACCATTTCCATTATTCCTACGGGAATGGGAGCTGCCGGCTACACCATGCCGCTGCCGGATAATGATGAGATGTTTAATACAAAGAACAAAATGCTGGAGGATATCACCACGCTTCTTGGCGGACGTGTGGCTGAGGAGATCATCTTCGGAGATATCACCACCGGTGCCTCCAATGATATCAAACGTGCCACAGAGACTGCACGCTCTATGGTAATGAAATACGGCATGTCTGAAAAAATCGGTCTGATCGCTTACGGCAACGATGACGATGAGGTATTTATCGGCCGTGATCTGGCACATACCAGAGGCTACAGTGAGGAAGTGGCAAGAGAGATTGATGGGGAGATTTCCCGTATCATCCGTGAGTGCCATGAGAATGCAGAGAGCATCATCCGTGAGAATATCGGCGTTCTTCACAGCTGTGCGGCCCTTCTTCTCGAGAAGGAAAAGATACATCGTGAAGAGTTCGAAGCACTTTTTACAACAGAAAAAGAAGAGGTTGCAAAAACAAACGAATAAAATGCACAAAAAAATATATTGAATTTTGTGAACTTTGTGCACACTTTTTGGTGGACACATGGTACTATAAATACCGTAAAAACCCCCCAATACATTATATAGTTTTTGCTACACCCCATAAGAAGAAATACCTTCTCCAAAAAAGGCAGCCTAAGCAGCTGTCTTTTTTACTGTCCAAAAATAAAAGATGAATTACGGAGAAAACAGATATATATGCTTGCGGGATGGAAAAAATTAAGATAATATATGTAAAAACATGGTACTAAAGACGGAATGAGGAAAATAGAATGTTATATGAAAGCATGGAGACTGCAAAGAAGATGCGGTATATACTCAATATGAGTCCGGTATTAAATAAAGACGCAATGTTCAGTGACGGGACGGAATATTACCGTACACCTGTGGAACCACGGGAAGGTGATACAGTTACGATCCGTTTTCGTACCCAGAGAAATAATGTGGACAACGTCTGTCTTGTGCATGACGGAGAATATCTGGAAATGAAGTGGGGAAAAAACTTCCGGAGCTTTGATTATTATACTGCACAGATCGTAATGGGAAAAAATCCTGTACGATATTACTTTGAGATCCATTCAGGACTTGTTACCTGTTATTATGATACAAATGGTGTAAGCACCAGACATGAGGAAAGGACAGAATTTGAGATCTATCCCGGATATCATGTGCCTGAGTGGCTGAAGGGTGCTGTGATGTATCAGATTTATGTAGATCGTTTCTGTAACGGAGATCCTTCCAATGATGTGGAAACAGGGGAATATTTCTATATCGGGGACACTTCCGTAAAAGTGGATAACTGGGAAAAGGTTCCGGCTGTGATGGGTGTCCGGGAATTTTATGGCGGCGATCTTCAGGGAGTTATGGATAAGCTGGATTATATTCAGGAGCTTGGAGTGGATGTGATCTATCTGAATCCGATCTTTGTCTCTCCCAGCAACCATAAGTATGACTGTCAGGATTACGATCATATCGATCCGCATATCGGAAGGATCGTAGAGGACTGTGATGGTCTGTTAAGTCCCGGAGACAGTGACAACAGTCATGCCCTTAAGTATATCCGCCGTGTGACCAATAAACGGAATTTGGAGGCCAGTAATAAGCTTTTTCAGGAGCTTGTGGAGGAAATTCACAGAAGAGGAATGAAAGTGATCCTGGATGGGGTATTTAACCATTGCGGATCCTTTAATAAATGGATGGACAGGGAACGGATCTACGAAAATCAGGAAGGCTACGAAAAGGGGGCCTATGTTTCGGCGGACAGCCCTTATCGTTCTTTCTTCTGCTTTCAGGATCAGAACCGCTGGCCCTATAATCCAACCTATGACGGCTGGTGGACCCATGATACCCTGCCAAAGCTGAACTACGAAGAATCTGAGGAGCTTTGCCGGACGATCCTTGATGTGGGCAGAAAATGGGTTTCGCCGCCGTATAACGTAGACGGATGGAGACTGGATGTAGCTGCAGATCTGGGCCACAGCAATGATTTTAACCATCACTTCTGGAAAGAGTTCCGGAGGACAGTAAAAGAAGCCAATCCTGATGCAGTGATCCTTGCAGAACACTACGGAAATCCGGAAAGCTGGCTTCGCGGTGATGAGTGGGATACAGTTATGAACTATGACGCTTTTATGGAGCCTGTAACGTGGTTCCTGACCGGAATGGAGAAGCACAGTGATGAGTACCGGGAGGACCTTTATGGCAACAGTGAGGCCTTTATCGGGGCGATGAAGCATCATATGCAGTCTTTGCATATGGGAGCACTTTACGGAGCCATGAATGAGCTTTCAAACCATGACCATTCCAGATTTCTGACAAGAACCAATCACAGAGTGGGAAGGCTTTCCTACGCAGGCGCAGAGGCAGCATCTGCAGGTATCAATCCTGCTATCATGAGAGAGGCTGTTGTGATCCAGATGACGTGGCCTGGTGCGCCCACGGTATATTACGGGGATGAAGCCGGTATCTGCGGCTTTACAGATCCGGATAATCGCAGAACTTATCCCTGGGGAAAAGAAGACCAGGAGATGCTGGACTTTCACAAACGTATGATCTGCATACACAAGGCATATCCGATTCTTGCAAAGGGATCCCTGGAATTTCTGTGGAACGATCATCAGGGCTTGAGCTATGGTCGTTTTTCTGATTCTGAACAGATCATAGTGATCCTCAATAATCAGGAGCAGGAGAGAGACATAAGGGTAACAGCTTGGAAAACCGGTGTAAGCCGGAAAGAAGCAACGGCTTTTCAGCGCCTGATGCTTTCTTCCGGAGAGGGTTATACGGAAATGCCGGAAGAATATATTGCAGATGCAGGGATTCTTCAGGTGAAGATGCCTGCATACGGAGCGATGGTGCTTCACCACAGGACGAGAGATAAATATAAATGATGCACGAATAAGGCAGAGAAAAAAAGCCAATCTGTTCTTCCATTAGGAAACGGATTGGCTTTTTGCGTTGTGTTTTATGGGTTATTCTTCTGTAACATGTTCCAGTCCCTGATTCATGATGGTTGCCACATGGCTGTCTGCCAGGGAGTAGTAAATGGTTTTTCCATCTCTTCGAAATTTGACCAGTGACATCTGCTTCAGTACCCGGAGTTGATGTGAAATGGCACTCTGGGTCATGGAAAGACGATCGGCAATATCCTGAACACAGAGCTCTTCTACAGAAAGTACGTACAGGATACGGATCCTGGTAGGATCACCGAAAACCTTGAACAGGTCGGCAAGCCGGTACAGTGTATCATCATTGATCGGGTAATCTATATGTGTTTTCTTCATTTGCGCATCCTCCAAACTGTTAACTTCTATTGTAGCTGAAAAAAACGCACCGGTCAAATTCTTTTCTGCATCACTGGGGAGTTGTATGGATCCACTGCAGGATATCTGCCCTGCAGAACGGATCTTATTTTTTATACAGGATACGAATGGAATTCAGCACGCAGATCATGGCAACGCCAGTGTCTGCAAATACGGCCATCCACATGTTGGCATGTCCGGCAAGACCAAGGATCATAACTGCGATCTTGATCACCAGGGCAAATATTACGTTCTGCCATGCAATACGGTTTGTGCTTCGTGCAATGGTGATGGACTGAGGGATCGCATCTACATTGGAATTCATAAATACGGCATCTGCGGCTTCAATGGCAGCATCTGCACCGCTTCCCATGGCAGCACCTACATCAGCACCTGCAAGAACAGGAGCGTCGTTGATACCGTCACCAACAAACATAACAGTTCCATGTGCCTGGCGGACCTTTTTCAGGGCATTGAGCTTATCCTCCGGAAGAAGCTTTGCATAGATCTCATCGATTCCGGCATCTTTTCCTACAGCCTGTGCACTGTCTTCGGAGTCTCCAGTGAGCATAACGGTGTGGAGACCAAGCTTTTTCAGAGAAGCAATGGCTTCCTTTGCGTCAGGTTTGATGGTATCGGAGATCAGCATATATCCTGCGAAGGTTCCGTTTACTGCCATAAATACTTCAGAGCCGTAAGCGGCTTCCTTTAATTCTCCGATTGTAATTCCGAATTTATCCATCAGCTTGCGATTTCCGCAGAGAACTTTTCCCTCCGGCATTTCCGCAACGATCCCATGACCGGAAATTTCTTCCAGGGAGATCGGTTTTTCAAATTGGATTCCACGTTCTATTGCGGCAGCAACGATGCTGTTCGCAATGGGATGTGTGGAGTTTTGTTCACAGCCTGCACACATGGAAAGGAGGTCGTTTTCCGTGTATTTACCGGTGACAACAACCTTCTGAAGCTGGAAGTTGCCTTCTGTGATAGTGCCGGTCTTATCCATGATCACAGCGCCGAGCTTACTTAATCCTTCGATGGAAAGGCCACCCTTGAAAAGGATACCCTTTTTGGAACCGGCACCGATCCCGGAGAAAAAGGCCAGCGGGATACTAAGTACAAGAGCACAAGGGCAGCTCATTACCAGGAAAGTAATGGCTGTGTAGATCCAGTAATGCCAGTTTCCGGTAACAAGGGATGGGAGTATGGCAGTTGCCACTGCGATTCCTACAACACAAGGAGTATAAACCCTGGCAAAGCGTGTGATAAAGCGGTCAATCTTCGGTTTGCTTGCTGCTGCGTTTTCTACGGAATCCAGAATACGAGTGACCATGGATTCTTCCAGAGGTTTTTCTACGCGGATCTTAAGCTGTCCGGAGGTGTTGACGCAGCCGGAAGTGATCTCATCACCTTCATTTACAGCAACCGGTACAGGCTCTCCTGTGATCGGAGAAGTGTCGATGCGGCTGTTTCCCTCAATTACGATACCATCAAGAGGGATGCGGTCTCCGGGACGGACCAGAAGAATGTCTCCGATCTGAGCCTCTTCAGAGGGAATTACCTGGATATCATCGCCTGTGACCAGATTTACTACTTCCGGACGAAGGTCTACGGCATCCATGATCTGTCCGCGGCTTCGTTCAACGGCTTTTTCCTCAAAAAGCTCGCCAATGCGGTAGAAGAGCATAACGCCTACGGCCTCAGCGGAATCATTGATGGCAAAAGCGGCAAGAGTTGCAATGCTCATGAGAAAGTTTTCGTCAAAAATCTGTCCGTGAGAGATGTTTTTGGCAGCTTTTACAACGATAACACCACCAAGTGCCAGGTATGCGATCACAAATACAGGAAGAGTGGCACTGGTGCCTAAGCCTTTGTGTTCCATGATCTCTCCGGCAACGAAGAGTACTGCACCGATGATAATACAGATGATATCTACGTTTTCCCTGGAGAAAAATTTCTTCTTGGAAGCGGTTGGGTGAGTCACTGCTTTTGTGGACTGAGCCTTTGGCTTCGGATCCTTTTCTTTTACAAGAACTTCGGATTCAATGGATGTACAGATCTTGCGGATCTGATCCAGGTATCGATCCGGATTCTTTGCAGTTAAGCGAAGCTGTTTTGTTGCAAAAGTGATGGTTGCTTCGGAAATGCCTTCAAGGTTTGCGATTTGTTCCTCCATTTTGGAAGCGCAGTGAGCGCAGCCCAGATTTTCCAGAAGATATGTCTTAGTTGTTGTGTCAGTGGAAGCTGCCGGAGCTGGATTTCTCGGAACAACTTTAACTTCAGATTCAATGGATGTGCAGATCTTGCGGATATGCGGAAGCAGAGCGTCTGGATCTGCAGCCCTTAAGCGAAGCTGTTTTGTTGCAAAAGTAATGGTAGCGCTTTCTACGCCTTCAAGAGCCTGGATCCGTTCCTCCATTTGGAAGCACAGTGAGCGCAGCCGAGGTTCTCCAGAATGTAGACACGCTTTGCGGTGAGAGCATTGTGGGAGTGACCGTGGTGCTCATGATCTCCGCAACCACAACCACAGTGCTCGTCATGGTGGTGAAGGTGCTCGTGTTCATGATGTTCATGTTTATGATCCTCACAACCACAGCTGCAGTGCTCGTCATGGTGATGATGCTCGTGTTCATGATGTTCATGTTTATGATCTTCACAACCACAGCCGCAGTGCTCGTCATGGTGATGATGATGCTCATGTTCATGATGTTCGTGCTCATGATCCTCGCAGCCACAACCACAGTGCTCGCCATGGCTGTGATGGTGCTCGTGTTCATGATGTTCGTGCTCATGATCCTCGCAGCCACAACCACAGTGCTCGTCATGGTGGTGAAGGTGCTCGTGTTCATGATGTTCATGTTTATGATCCTCACAACCACAGCTGCAGTGCTCATGGTGGTGAGGAGGCTCATGTTCATGATCTTCATGGTCATGATTCTCGCAGCCACAGCCGCAGTGCTCATCATGGTGATGGTGCTCATGATCGTGATGTTCTTCATGCTCATCATGGCTGTGATGCGCATGCTCGTGACCGCAGCCGCAGGAATCTGCGGACTTCATGGAATCTTTCTTTAATTTTTCTTCCATATGAACTCTCCTTGCTGATTCGTTTGTTTTTTATATGAATATATGAATCAATGTTCATATGACTATTTAATCATATATAAAAATCTTTGTCAACAGCTTTTCAAAGAACGGATCAAAGAAAAGTAAAATTTATTGCAAAAGAAATATAGAAAATATTAATATATTCTGAAAAAATAATCTATTTTATTATTTTTATTTAACATGTTATACTTTCAACAAGTAAAGAAAGAAAGGTAGCAACATGTACAGTATCGACTTAAACAGTGACATGGGTGAGAGCTTTGGCGCATATAAGCTTGGCGGCGATGAAGAGATCATCAAATATGTCACAACAGCAAATGTTGCATATGGCTGGCATGCAGGCGATCCGATGGTAATGGATAAGGTAGTCCGCATGGCAAAGGAACGTGGCGTTATGGTTGGAGCCCATCCTGGATATCCGGATCTTCTTGGCTTTGGACGAAGAAAGATGGTTCTCTCTCATGATGAAGTTAAGAATTATGTCAGATACCAGATCGGAGCACTGGCTGCATTTACCAAGAGCTACGGAATGAAGCTTCAGCATGTCGCTCCTCATGGAGCAATGGGGAATGGCTGCCAGTATGACGAGGATATTTCCACAGCGATCTGTGAGGCAATCTGCGAGTATGACAAAGATCTGATCGTTTATTACTGTGCAGGAGCAGTTCTTGGTGATATCGCTGAGAGCAAGGGACTTCGCACAGCATTCTGAGATTTTTGCAGATCGTGCATACATGGATGATCTTTCTCTTGTAAATTGTTAAAAGAATTATATTGTTATATGATTTCGTAAGTGATATACTTAAACATAAGGAAAACCGTGTGAAATTACAGTTTGCTTTTTGCACGGTTTCTTTTATATATGATAGTTAGTTAAAACTAACAACAGAACGATGTGAAAGTACTTTTGACTATACAGAAAGGAATACATAATGCTAATGAATGTTTTTGAAGGTATACTGATTCCATTTGTTGGAACAACGCTAGGTGCAGCATGCGTGTTTTTTATGAGAAAAACACTTAGCAAGTTACTGCAACGTGCACTTGCAGGGTTTGCAGCAGGTATAATGGTTGCTGCTTCAATCTGGAGTCTTCTGATTCCGGCAATTGAACAATCTGAGAATATGGGAACTTTATCGTTTGTTCCGGCAGTTGTTGGGTTCTGGATTGGTATATTGTTTTTACTCGCACTTGATCATTTGATTCCACATCTTCATGTTGGAAGTGATCAGACAGAGGGACCGAAAAGCAAACTTGGCCGTACTACGATGATGGTGTTGGCAGTTACATTACATAATATCCCTGAAGGTATGGCAGTTGGTGTAATGTATGCAGGATTTCTTGCTGAAAATGCACAGATTACAGCAACAGGTGCACTTGCTTTATCACTTGGAATTGCTATCCAGAATTTTCCAGAAGGAGCGATTATATCCATGCCGCTTAGGGCAGAGGGTGAAAGTAAGAGAAAGGCATTTCTGGGAGGTGTACTTTCAGGAGTCGTTGAACCGATTGGAGCAGTAATGACGATTCTTGTCGCACAGCTGGTAATCCCGGCATTACCATATTTACTCAGCTTTGCAGCAGGAGCTATGTTATATGTCGTGGTTGAAGAACTAATTCCGGAAATGTCTCAGGGACAGCACTCGAATATCGGTACGCTTTTCTTTGCACTTGGATTTAGTTTGATGATGATCTTGGATGTGGCACTGGGGTAAGAGGAGAGGAATGATTCTTATGAGAATATTGATTTATGGTGCTGGTGTGATTGGATCCTTGTATGCGGCTTTATTTGCAGAAGCCGGTTATGATACAAATATTTATGCCAGAGGTAAAAGACTTGAGGCTTTAAGAAATAATGGATTGAAATATAAGAAAAATCAGGAAGTAATAAAGGCAGAGATTAGGATTCTTGGAGAACTACCAAACGATGATATTTATGATTTTGTCTTGCTTACTGTCCGGGAAAACCAGCTGTATGAAGCACTTACTGAATTGAAAAATAATAAAAGTAATACGATTGTTACAATGATAAATTCACTGGACAGTTACAATAAATGGGAAGACATTGTCGGAAAAGGAAGAATATTACCGGCTTTTCCAGGAGCAGGCGGAAGTATAAATGATGATGGTATCCTTGATGCAGCACTTACTCCAAGGTTGATTCAGCCGACAACATTTGCAGAAATATCAGGAAATAAATCCGTAAGAACTAAGCAGTTTTCAGAGATATTGAGGCATGCTCATATACCATACCAGAAAGTAACGGATATGCATCTATGGCAGCTTTGTCATCTTGCTATGGTGGTACCGATTGCAGATGCGTATTATGAATCAGACGATCCGGAGAAAGTGGGAAAAGAATGGAAAATCATGAGGAAAACAGCAGAAAGGCTGAAAAGAAATTTTAATTTTTTGCGAAAACAAAAGGGTAAACTGTCACCATGGAAAATGAATATTTTTCGCTTTTTACCATTGTCATTTCTGACGATTATGCTGGCAGTTACATTTGGAAGCAGTTTTGGAGATAAATTTATGTATCAACATGCTATGAAGGCACCAGATGAAATGAGGGAATTGCATAAGCAGTTTTATGCTTATATGAAAAAAAGTGAAGAAATGCGGATGCAAGGCGAAAAAGATACAGTGATTGGAGAAAAAAGCATGAAAAATGAAGAATATAAAAAATTGTCAATTAAAGAGTTTACAAAAGCAGCAGGAAGATATGAAAGTAACCATGCTGGTATTTACGAAATGTGCAAGAAAGATTATCCGGATATTTTGGAAGAATTAGAGAAGGAGCCATTTAGAGATTTATTAGATGCAGGCTGTGGGCCTGCTCCGATGATTTCTTTATTAGCAGAAAAACATCCAGACCGGCATTATACAGGACTGGATCTGACTCCTGCCATGATTGAACAGGCAAAAAAGAAAAATATTCCAAATGCAACATTTGTTGTAGGAGACTGTGAGAACTTTCCTTTTGAAAAGGATTCATTTGATGCAATTATTTGTTCTATGAGCTTCCATCATTATCCGGATCCACAGGCATTTTTTGACAGTGTGAAAAGATGTCTTCGCCCAAATGGAAGATTGATACTGAGAGATGTGACCAGTGACAATAAAGTATTGGTATGGCTAATGAATACATTGGAAATGCCGTTGGCAAATATATGCGGACATGGAGATGTCCAAGTGCCAACAAGAGATGTGGTCATAAAATGTTGCAAAAAAGCAGGATTAAAAGTAGAAAAATTTGAAATTCGTAAAGGTATGCGAATGCATTGTGTTGTGAGAAAACCTATGGGAAAGGCGATAGGAAATGAAAGATAAGTATCTTAGGGAAACACGAATGGTTGATTTTTCTAATCCGGCAATTCAAAAACTTATTCAAAATATGAAATGGAAGGAAATGGGTGAATTTGAAAGGATTAAGGCAATCTACAACTATGTAAGAGATGATGTTTTATTTGGATATAATATTGATGACGGAATTTCAGCTTCAAAAGTACTTGCAGATGGTTATGGACAATGTAATACAAAAGGAACTTTATTTATGGCACTTTTACGTGCCTGCAATATTCCATGCAGAGTACATGGTTTTACGATTGATAAAAGATTGCAGAAAGGGGCTATGACTGGGTTTGTTTACCGTAATGCTCCAAAAAGTATTTTCCATAGCTGGGTAGAAATTAATTTCGAAAATCAGTGGTACGAACTGGAAGCTTTCATTTTGGATAAAACCTACATAAAGAAGTTACAGGAACAAAATTCGGAATGTACAGGTGCATTTTGCGGTTATGGAGTAGCAGTCAAGGATTTCAGAAATCTCATTATTGAGTTTGATAGGAACAATACTTATATTCAGAGCGAGGGAATCAATCAGGATTTTGGTGTTTATGATTGTCCAGATGAACTGTTGAAGGAACATCATCAAGAAATTTCAGCCTTTAAAGCATTTGCTTATAGACATATTGGAAGACACCTCATGAATCGTAATGTCAGGAAGATTAGAGAACGATAGTTTTAAGCTTTTAGAATTAAAAATTTGTAGGAATATAAAGATATGGAATTAAGATTATTACGCTATTTTTTAACAGTAGCAAAAGAACAGAGCTTTACAAAAGCAGCAGAACAATTGCATATTACCCAGCCAACGCTATCCAGAC